>Ga0302309_10000011_pt1 | contig 314584 bp, 285 predicted proteins | sample III_Palsa_N1_1_FD_200453 | JGI IMG/M metagenome (GOLD analysis project Ga0302309, IMG submission 200453) | Peat permafrost microbial communities from Stordalen Mire near Abisko, Sweden - III_Palsa_N1_1 | ecosystem: Environmental > Terrestrial > Soil > Palsa > Peat permafrost | place: Sweden...
AGGTCTGCCTGAAAAATAAGCGCGCTATGTATATAGCGGGTGAAGCAGACCCCACCCTAAAGGTTTCCCCGTTAGGGAATGCGGCTATACCTGTTGTTTTACTCAACCCGGCACCGCCTGATAGCTCCGGGTCAAAAATAACGTCGGCACCCTTCCATAGGCGGGCATCGCCAAATAGGGTAGTGGTTATAGACGATTGTGTTTCCTGTGTGGTAAGCAAACTGTTTTGCCCTGTGTAAGGCGCGCTGAATGCCGGCTTAAATTGCGTAATAGTAGTTTCCTGAAAGTGGAAGCTAAAGCGTTGTTGCTTTACTGTATCCTGTTGTGCAAAGGCTGAAGTGAACAGCATTAAGCTTATTGATAGTGTTAAAAGTAATTTCATATTTATAAGTAGAAGAAGATTATAGCCATTGATGGAATTTATTAATAAACCAGTTTTTTATAAGTTGTGTTAACAGGCAGTAAGCCAATAATATGCCAAACAGCCATGGGAAATATGCCAAAGGCAAAGCCTCCAGTTTAAAAGCATTAGCAAGCGGCGAAAATGGCAGCGCAATACCTATCAGCATAATAAAAGAGGTAAGTGCCACTACCGGTGTAGCTGCCCAGCTTTGTATAAAAGGTATTTTACGCGTACGGATCATGTGCACTATCAGTGTTTGCGACAGCAGGCCCTCGACAAACCAACCACTTTGAAACAAGCCCTGGTGAGCCGGCGAATTAGCTTTAAACACAAACCACATTACCCCAAAGGTTGCATAATCAAATATGGAGCTGATTGGGCCGACGAACAGCATAAACCGGCTGATACCGCTGGCATCCCATTTCTGCGGTTTCTCAATAAAATCTTCATCCATAATATCCCATGGGATAGAGATCTGTGAAATATCGTACAGTAAATTATTGATCAGTATCTGGATAGGCAACATGGGTAAAAACGGAAGCAAAGCACTCGCCCCAAGCATACTGAACATATTACCAAAATTACTGCTGGCTGTCATTTTGATATATTTGATGATGTTGCCGAATGTTCTGCGCCCGTAGATCACACCTTTGCGCAATACCATCAGGTCTTTTTCCAGCAAAATAATATCAGCGCTTTCCTTGGCTATATCCACGGCAGTATCAACAGAAATACCCACATCAGCATCACGCAATGCGGCTGCATCGTTAATACCATCGCCCATAAAACCAACGGTATGGCCCTTTGCCTGCAATACCTTAACCACCCTCGATTTTTGTATCGGGCTCAATTTTGCCAATATGCTGATATCATCAATACGGGCAATCAGTTCTTCGTCGGATATATTTTCAAGGTCTTTTCCTAATAGAATGTTATTCACCGGGATACCCACATCCTTGCAGATCTTTTTGGTAACCACCTCATTGTCGCCGGTTAGTACCTTTATGCTGATGCCCAGTTTGTGCAACGCCTCAATAGCGGGTTTTGCTGATGGCTTGGCCGGATCAAGAAAACCGATAAACCCGGTCATGATCATGTTGCTTTCGTCGGCAACGCTGTAGGTTAACGGCCTTTCATCGTACTCCTTAATGGCTACCAGCAATACCCTTAACCCTTCCTCGTTTAGTTTGCGGGAGGTTTTAAGGATGGTATCCCGCATGTTCTTATCTATCGGAACAATCGAGTCCTTATCTATTTCCAGCTGATTGTTTTCTCCGGGATCAAATGCATTAGTACACAAATCCAAAACTTCTTCAACAGCGCCTTTGCATATCAGCAGGTGTTTGTGATTTTTTTCTTCCAGAATAACCGACATGCGCCTGCGCTGAAAATCAAAAGGGATCTCATCAACTTTTTGGTACGATTCACCTTCCTTTAAACAGGCATGCAGGTCAACATGTTCTAAAACGGCAACATCCAGCAGGTTTTTTAGCCCGGTTTGGTGAAAGCTGTTCAGGTAGGCCCACTTCATTACCTCGTTGTCCTCAAAACCATAAACATTTAAATGTCGTTCGAGCACAATTTTATCCATGGTAAGCGTACCCGTTTTATCGGTACACAAAATATCCATAGCGCCAATGTTCTGTATGGCGTTAAGGCGTTTAACCACCACCTTGCGTTTCGACATATTAACCGCGCCCTTAGCCAGGTTAGCGGTAACTATCATAGGCAGCATTTCAGGAGTTAAACCCACAGCTATTGAAATGCCGAAGAGCAGGGCCTGCAGCCAATCATGCTTGGTAAGCCCATTGATCAGGAAAACCAGCGGCACCATGATCAGCATAAAACGGATCAGCAGCCAGCTTACACTGTTCACCCCTTTATCAAAGCTGGTTTCGGCACGTTTGCCGACCAATGATTTCGACAGCGAACCGAAATAAGTATCAGCGCCGGTGTTTACCACCACCGCAAAGGCAGTACCGCTTACTATATTAGTACCCATAAAGCAGGTATTATCCAAGTCAAGCGGCGATTGTTTACTTGCATTAGCATTTGCCGCATCTGTTTTTTCAACAGGTAACGCCTCGCCGGTTAATATCGCCTGGCTCACAAAAAGGTCCTTTGATTGCAGCACCCGCACATCAGCTGGGATCATATCACCTGCCGATAATTGAATAACATCGCCCGGAACCAGTTTTTTAATATCTATCTCCCGCTTTTCTTCATTACGCCTTAACACAGTGGCTGTGGTTTTAACCATCGACTTGAGCTTTTCGGCAGCCTGGTTACTCCTGAACTCCTGTACAAAACGTAACAAAGCGCTTAACATCACCATGGTGCCGATAACAGCAACAGTGGTATAATCCCTGTCGCCGGGTTTTTGGATGATGATATCAGTAATTGCCGAAATAATTACCAGTATGAGTAATACCGCTATAAATGGATTAATAAAGGCTTCAATAAGCTGTACATACCATTTGGGCGCTTTTTCATGCGCTATTTCGTTTAGGCCGTAGGTAATTAAGCGTTCCTTAACTTCGGCCGGTGACAGGCCTTGTTCCTGGCTCTCTAATGCAGAAAGCAATGAAGTCTTATCAAGAGCGGCTATCTGTTTAATTTTTAATGCTGATGCCGTATCGAATTCTGAAGGGGAGTTGCCATTGGTTTTACCTAAGGCTTTGTAAACTTTGCTGATTTTTTCTCTTTTAAGCATGATAATAAAAGTTTGCCCCGTTTACCGGGCAACTTAAAAGAAGGCCTACCGGTTAACAGGAAATTGTAAATTGCGGATGTGTTCTACTCGGACCGGTATCCATTTTATTTGATTTTTAATTTTTTGCAAAGTAAACCGTTAATAGCATGCAATGGAATTGCATTAATTTTTGCATTTGCTGCAAACACCTTTAACAACCAAATTCATTTCGGTTGATGTAAAATTATCGGGCAACGCCACCTCTGGTATTTTACTGTTAGGCAGGCAAAATGTTTCCTTACACTCCGTACAATAAAAGTGCACATGCAGGTCGTGATGCTGATCTTCATCACAGCCCTCGGCACATAAAGCGTATTTAGGCGATCCCGTTCCGTCATCAATAATATGGATCAGACCCTTCTCCTCAAAAGTTTTCAGGGTGCGGTATATGGTTATCCTATCGGCAGGGCCCAGGCTTTTTTCAATATCACTTAAACTAATTGCCGAATGTTGTTTTAATAATGAATCTAAAACCAATAGGCGCATAGCTGTTGGATTGATTTTTTTATCCGTAAGCTTTTTTTCAGCAACCATCTTCATATCCTGTGCAATTAATTGATCAATAATTGAATATACTCAAATACCCTATTTTTACATTTTAGACGCAAAAGTAACCTTTCCGTTTAAACAATATGTTAACATACTGTTTCGCGTTTAAATTTAAACAAAGCTAATATATTTTTTAGACTCGCCTAAAAAATATATTTTATTTACACTCCATATAAAATTGCTCCAGATAGTTTTCCATAAACTCGTGCCGCTGTTGGGCCAGCTTTTTGCCGGTTTCGGTGTTCATTTTATCCTTAAGCAATAGCAGCTTTTCGTAAAAATGATTAAGGCTGGGGGCGGTTGAGTTTTTATACTCTTCCTTACTCATATTCAGGTTAGGGGCAATTTCGGGATTGTAGATCTCCCTATTTTTAAAGCCACCATAACTAAAGGTGCGTGCTATACCAATGGCGCCAATGGCATCGAGCCTGTCGGCATCCTGTACTATATGAAGTTCTGTTGATTGAAAACCCGGTTTATCAAAACCAGATTTAAATGAAACATTCCTGATGATCTGCTGCACATGATCTATGATAGGTTCATCCACGCCAATACTGCGCAGATAATTGGCTGCTGTAAGCGGACCAATTTCCTCATCGCCGCCATGAAATTTGCTGTCGGCAATATCATGCAGCAGCGCGGCAAGTTCAACGGTAAGTATATCGCATTTTTCAGATGAGGCTATTCGTTTGGCATTGGTCCAAACGCGATAAATGTGCCACCAGTCGTGGCCGCCTTCGGCATCTTTTAGGGTGTTACGTACAAAGTTTGTTGTAGCTTCAACAATTTTTTCATATTCCATAGCTTGCAATAATATCCGGCAAAGATATTATTGTTATAACTAAACGGCCCTCGAAGTATGAATTATCTCCGGTTTTATGATTAAAAGATCGGTAACATCATACTCTAATATGTCGGCTATTTGAAAAAGGCGTTCCACCGTAATTTTTGTATAGCCCAGTTCTATTTTGCTATACGCGTTCTGAGAGATATCTAATTTTGCTGCAAGATACTCCTGTGTGTAATTCCTGTGCTCTCTCTTGTTTCTGATATTGGCTGCAATGCCTTTTATCTTGAAATGCATCATGTCGCTGTTCATAATCGGGTACTTTAAAACAATACCTACGATAGAAAGATTGACGCGGATTTAATTTTTTTTAATTTTTTTTTAGGAAGTGTAATTTAGCTGTAAAAGCCCAAATTATTTTTTCATCTCAGCCTGTATCGCCCTCAAAAACTCATTGGGGTGCTGTGAACCAATGATATAAACCAACCCGTCGCGATCAGTAAGATGGATTGATTCTTTCCCGCTGGTATAAAAACGGATGGTGCCTTTGGTATGCAGGTTATAAACGGGGTTGTTAAACAAGTACCGGCTGTATTCGCCTTTTTCAACCTTAACAATGCTGTTCAGGTCAATTTTTACCAGGCGGGTAGTCCACAAGCCATCAAGCATAATGCTTTTATTTTGCACCCTGGTTCTGAAATGCAACAGAAAACCCATAATAATGGAGATGATAATAATGGCAAACCCCACGATCACCAGCAGATCATTATTTTTTTCTTCAATATCGGTAAAAAAGTAAGCCGCAAAGCAGAACATCGCCATCACCAGGCGTATGGTTATGGGTATAAATTCCCTTCCAAGGTATTGCTTTTCAATAAAGGCAGGTTTTTCCATTTTTTATGTTGATGATCTGAAAAACTGGAGGATCTGAAGATGAAAACCTTGCTAATGTAAAGCAATATTCAAATCGTCAAATCGCCGAAACTTCAAATTTTTATCAGTTCGAATATAGTAACTTTTTTAGTGTTATTACTCACTTTATAATGTTCATTAAGCCGCTGGCCGCCTATCCACATAATATCGCCGTTGCCATTTACCAGTAAAGGTATCCCGCTTTTTTCGTGCAAGGGTATTTTTTGCTGAATGAAAAAGTCGCTCAATTTCTTACGTGTTTTCATCCCCAGCGGGTAGAAATAATCACTTTGCTGCCACGGGCGTATAGTTAACGGATAGATCAGCAAATCAGTATCAATGGCTACAGCTAATGGGTTATCTTTTATAATCAGCGCGCTGTCATCATGCAGCAGCGTAATTTTATAATTGCCATAATCCGCGCTGTGTACACCCTCATTTATTTTTATCGCTTTATGCTGATGCGCGCTTTTTTTAGCCAGGATGATATTTTCCCTGTCGAGGATCAGCTTAAAATCGGCGCTTTCAAATACCCGACCCGCATGTTTATCTAATGCTGATATCAGGTCATCGATAGCGGTTTCATTAAAACCATATTCCTGCAACAGTTTAAAAAGCAGCAGGCGTTGGGGGTTTAGTTCTTTTACGGCGACTATGGATAAATGGATCTCATCTCCCTGCTCAACAAACAAAATCTTTCGTAACTCTGTAAGGCGCAGTTCCAGCAAGGTTTCCATATCCCTAAAGTGTTGCAGGTTATTTTCAAAGGTGCTTTCCAAACCGGGGTTCAGTTCCTTTAATTTGGGGATCACCTCATGCCTTAGTTTATTACGCGCATATTTAACGGATGCGTTTGAGCTATCCTCTACATATTTTAAATGGGTATGCTGCACAATCGCCTGTATATCATCCCGGTTTAAAAAAAGCAAGGGGCGCACTAAGCTGCCGTTCTTTGGTAAAATACCATGCAGGCCCGCTATGCCGGTGCCTCGGGTAAGGTTTAACAATATTGTCTCGATCGCGTCGTTTTGGTGATGCGCAAGCGCAATAACATCGTAGCCATGCTGCTGCCTTATCTGCTCAAACCATTGGTATCTGAGGTCACGTGCCGCCATTTGGATGGATATTTTGTTTTCGGCAGCGTAGGCTGATGTATCAAAATTAATAGTATGAAACTGAACCCGAAATTGCTGGGCCAGCTGATGGGAAAACTCCTGGTCGGCAATGGCTTCATCGCCCCTTAGCTGAAAATTACAATGAGCTATGCTAAAACTATACCCGGCCGCTTTTAAAAGGTGGGCCATTACAACAGAATCCATACCACCGCTTACCGCGGCCAGCACTTTATTGCCGGGCGTAAACAAGCTGTTTTTTTCAATAAATTCCGTAAATTGTTTAACCGGCAGCATTCATCAAAATTATTAATTTAATAACCCCAACAAAAAACTAATTTTGCCATTGTGAGTAAATATGTCATAAGTTTTGTATTACTGCTGGTTACGGCTACCGCTTTTTGCCAAAAAAAATCAAAAGTGAACCTGATCTCATCTACCCGGAGCCACGGTGATAAACGCGATGGTGTGGATATTATTAAGGTATATGACGGCGTATGGAAACAGGATTTCTCCATTATGCGGTCGGATAGCGCCTATTTTTACCCCGCAGCAAATGCTTTTGAAGCCTTTGGCCACGTAAACATAAACCAGGGCGATACACTTAATATATACTCCGACAAACTTCATTACGACGGTAATACTAAAATAGCCATACTAACGGACAATGTGGTGATGGTAGATAAAGATGCCACCTTAACCACCAATCACTTCACCTATAATACCGCTACCCGCATAGGTACTTATACCGATGGCGGCAAGCTGGTGAGCAAAACCAATACGCTTACCAGTAAAAACGGTTATTATTTCTCTTTTTCGCACGATGCCTATTTCAGGTACGATGTGGTAGGCAAAACCACCGACGCGCTCATTTATACCGATACTATGCGGTACAATTCGCAAAGCAAGATTAACTACTTTTACGGCCCTACCCGTATATATGGCACCAAGGACAAGGATACACTCCTTACCGAAAACGGCACTTACGATACCAAAACCGAACAGGCCAATTTCATTAAAAAGAACTTATACAAACAGGGCACCAAGACTTTAATAGGTGATACCTTATTTTACGATAGGCTGGTGGGTTACGGTCGTGCGGTTAAGCATGTTACTTTTAATGATGAAGAGCAGAAGGTAACCATAAAGGGCGGACTGGGCACTTATTTTAAAAAGAACGACCTGGCCATAGTTACCCGCGACCCCTACATTATTATGGTTACCGAAGAGGATGATACCACCAAAAAACGTGATACGTTAAAGAAACCATTGCTTACAAAATCCCAAACAGATTCGCTGGCAAAAGTGGCAGCCAAACAAGGTAAAAAAGGAAATGTAAGTACGCCAAAGCAAGGCCCGTTAAGTATGGGCACATTGCCTATCATGACCCCATCAGCGGCGCAGCTTAAAAAGATTGACTCGTTAAAAGGTAAGCTGACCATGCCGGTTATTGATTCCTTCAGTAAAAAATTACCGCCAACCGATTCTCTAAAAAAACTGGCAGCCAGCCAAATCAAAAATATTGATAAAGGCACAAAGGGCAAATTAGAGGCCGCCATTAAAGGGGCAAAGCCCGATACCAACAGTATCCTTTCTGGCAAACCTATCGCCCCTAAAAAAACACGGGTAAAAACCGATTCTGTTTATATGTCGGCGGATACGATAGAAACGCAGATAGTAACCTTTAAAGAACTGGTACAACAAAAGAAACAGGACAGCATATCACATATAATAGATACCTCGAAGGTGAAAATTGTGCATATAGTGTACAAAGAGGCGCCAAAAAACATCGTGCTTGTTGCACCCCGGCTGCCAAGGGACACCGACTTTTACCGCCGCGATTATTTTGGGCCACCCAAACCCAAACCTGTAAAAAAGAAAAGCGCCATAGTATCGTCCAAGCCTAAAAAGAATATTAAACCGGATTCAACATTTTATACCGCCAATGTGGTATTGAGTGACACGGCGCGGATCCGTATTATAAAGGCTTTTCATAAAGGCAAGATATTTAAATCGGATTTGCAGGCGGTTGCCGATTCCATTTTTTACAGTAACAGCGATTCCACCATACGATGTTACCAGAAACCCATGATCTGGGCCGAGGGCTCGCAGCTCTCGGGCGATACGGTTAATTTGCAGCTAAAGAATAAGAAGCTCGACAAGATGGATATGTATCCCAACTCGTTTATTGTGAATGTGGAGACGGTGGATTCCACCCACTTTAACCAGGTTGGCGGTAAAAAAATGCGGGGCTTTTTCAAGAATAGTAAGTTAAGCAGGGTATACGTAGATGGCAATGCCGAAACCATCTATTTTGTGCGCGACAGTACCACCAAGCAAATAACCGACATGCAGCGTTCATCAAGCAGCAGACTATGGGTGTACATGAAAAATAACGAGGTAACCGACCTGGGCTTTATCACCAAGCCCGAGAACAGGTATATCCCCATCCATGTGGTAAAGGAAGATGAAAAAATATTAAAGGGCTTTCTCTGGAAACCGAAAGACAGGCCTGTATCTAAAGAATCAATACTACCATCCTATAACCGCAAGCCGGATACTACCAGCATAAAACCCAAACCAGGAGGCGTGTTAACGGGACCAAAAAAGACGAATGGAAAACCCACGGGTAAAATTATTACCCCGCCAGGTAAACCGGCCAGTATAAAAGCTGCTCAGGATACTACTTTAAAAGCACCTGCGACTAATGCCGGAAAAGACACGACAACGATAAAAAGTCCCGCTGTTAAACCGGCTGTGGGTGCGGGTAAGGATACCACTAAAGCTAAATTGCCTCCGGTAATAAGTCCGGCTGTGCAGGCGAAGAAAGATACGACGGGTGTGAAGCCATAACAATAGATGTCATTGCGAGGAGGAACGACGAAGCAACCTCGTCGCGTTCATTATGCATGCGACGAGGTTGCCACGCTATCGCTCGCAATGACATGATGGGATGGGGTGAATGAAAAATTACACGCCCTGCAAAAACTCAATCAATTTCCCAACAGCAATCGCCCGGTGACTGATGCTGTTTTTCTCAGCCATGCTCATCTCCGCGAAAGTAATATCATAACCATCCGGCTGAAAGATGGGATCGTAACCAAAACCTGCGCTACCGCTGCGTTCATGACGGATAGTACCGTTTACCGTTCCCTCAAAAAAATATTCCTTGTCTTCCCATATCAGTGATATTACAGTGCGGAAACGTGCAGAACGGTCGGTTTTGTCCTTCATGTTTTCCAGCACCTTATCCATATTAGCCTGGTGGTTGCCATGCTCGCCTGCATATCGTGCTGAGTAAACACCCGGCTCGCCGTTTAAGGCGTCAATCTCTAATCCGCTGTCATCACCAAAGCAATTCAGGTTATATTTTTGGTAGATGTAATAGCTTTTTAAGGAGGCATTCGCCTGTAAAGTAGTGCCTGTTTCGGCGATCTCATCATGGCAGCCGATATCATTTAAACTAAGCAGTTTAACCTTGCCGGCTACCTTATCGGCTACTTCCTCCAGCTTATGCGCGTTATTGGTGGCGAAAACTAATTGTTGCATGTTGTAAAAGAGTCAAGAATTAAGAGTCAGGAATCAGGATTTCTTCACCCTCTTTCCGGCTTGCCGGAGAGAGGGTCGACCAGCGAAGCGTAGTCGGGGTGAGTCAAACGGAGCGCGCAAAGGCTATACTGAAGCCATGCTCTACAGCCCCTTCATCTGCTCCCAGAAAGCCTTTTTATAATCGTTGTTATCCATCATTTCGTCAAAGCTAAAGCTGTATAAAGTCGCCAGGCCTGTTACCTGCTGCGGCACATTAAGCGCGAGCGACTGTATGCCCTGCGGCAAGGCATTTTTACCCAGTATCAGTAATTTTTGCGGTTTAAAGTAATTCGTCAGGTCGTCAATGTTAACGGCATCATGTTTAGCTAAGTTAACAATGGCCACATCAGCAAGCTCAAAGCCCTTGCGTTTCAATATATTTTCAAGCGCGGTTAAATGCGTTTCATGTATAAACTCCAATGTAGGATAGTGTACCAGCACTAAAAGGTTCTTGTTGTTTTTGCCGTGATATTTAAACTCAACAGGCTTTTCAACCACAGTAACCTCAACAACCGGGCTTACTGCAACAGGAGTAGTAATTACTGTTTCAGCAACAGGCATATCAGCAGCAATTACCTTGTTGTGGTACAGGTTTTTATCTGTATTTAAAAAAAACAGGTCGTCCTGCATAATAAAATGCAGCGCGGCGGGGTTCTCTATGTTCACTTTAACAAATTTTAACAAAAGTAGTTAAACAGTTTGAGGCTTTATCGGCATATTCGCATAATTATAGGTTGCCCATTTTTCACTTAATTATTTAAGCACCTTATAATTAATAAATTTTACCGAAATTTGAATTTTTTAGCGGATAATCGCCGCATTTATATTTAGTATAAAAACAGTACATGAGAAAGTTTGGGATAGCCATTTTAAGCATTTTTTTAACCATATCAGTTGCCAGCGCGCAGCAACGTGCAACTGATTCAGCAGCAATGGCCAATTTGCCAAAGCACACGCTCGATAAAATTGCCGGCGTGGTGGGCAGCAGTATTATATTACAATCTGATATTGAATTATCATACGCTAACTACCTGGCACAGGGCGGCGCGCCAAATCCTGCTGTTAAATGTCAGGTTATACAGGGGCTTATTTCACAAAAAATATTGGCCCAACAAGCAATCATCGATAGTATCGACGTAAAAGACGATGAAGTGGATAACGAGGTTGACCGCAGGATGCGTACCATGGAGCAACGCGCCGGCGGCCAGGATAAACTGGAGCAGTTTTTAGGCCGCTCGGTGATCCAGTACAAAGACGAGGTTCGCCCGGATATACGTGAGGGTATGGTTGCTGATAAAATGAAGCAAAAAATTACCGACAAGCTGAATGTAACTCCTGAGGATGTTCAAAAATATTATAATGCTATTCCTAAAGATAGCTTACCAAGCTTTAACAAAGAGGTTGAAGTTGGGGAAATAGTATTCCAGCCGAAATTAACTAAGGAAGAAAAAGAAGCTTACAAGCAAAAAGCCGAAGATTTGCGCAACCGTGTAAAAAATGGTGAGGATTTTGGCACACTGGCTCGTTTATATTCACAAGATCCGGTTTCGGCAGCTGAAGGTGGTGATGTTGGTTTTGCCGACAGAAATACCTTTGTAAAGGAATTTACTGCATGGGCCTTTAAATTAAAGGCTGGTGAGATTTCGCCAGTATTTGAAACTGAATATGGTTTCCACTTTTTACAGGTAATTGAACGCAGGGGCGAGCAGGTGCACGTACGCCACATTTTGGTTATACCTGCTGTTACCAGTGCAAGTTTAGACCGGTCAAAAGTAAAAGCTGATAGTATTTATACCCTGATTATTAAAAATAAAAGCATAAATTTTTCAAGCGCGGCGACCTATTATTCTGATAACAAGGATACCAAATATAATGGTGGCATGATGATGAATGCTGATAACGTGCAAAACAGGAGCACCTTTATACCAAGTGATAAGCTTGACCCGCAGGTTGCCCTGGTAATTGACACCATGAAGGTTGGCGAGATATCAAAACCACAAATATTTACCGGCCAGGATGGTAAAAAAACTTATAAGATCTTATTCCTAAAATCTGTTACTGATGCACATAAGGCTAACCTTACACAGGATTTCCCGAAAATAAAAGAAGCTGCTTATAACGATAAGATTAACCGTACCATAAGCGAGTGGTTTGAGAAAAGAAGGAAAGAAACCTTTATCAAAATAGATCCTGAATACCAGGGCTGCCCTCAGGTAAAGGGATGGGCTACACCAGCTATAGTAACCGCCGACGTAAAATAATATATACAAATGCAGCACCGGTCTGATGTTGAAGCGGCGGATGCCTTAAAACGGGTATACGAGCAATTACGTTCCGAAATAGGGAAAGTTATTATCGGCCAGGACGAGGTTGTTAAATATGTATTGATATCTATTTTCAGCAACGGGCATTGCTTACTTGTAGGCGTGCCCGGCCTTGCAAAAACCCTGCTGGTGCAAACCGTAGCACAAGTGCTCGACCTTGATTTTAAACGTATCCAATTCACGCCGGATCTGATGCCTTCAGATATCATCGGTTCCGAAATTTTAGGCGAAGACAGGAATTTTAAATTTATACCCGGCCCGGTTTTTTCAAACATCATTCTGGCCGATGAAATAAACCGTACGCCACCCAAAACACAAGCCGCATTGTTGGAAGCCATGCAGGAAAAAGCGGTTACCGCCGCAGGTGTTACGCACCAGCTTTCGAAACCGTTTTTTGTACTGGCTACACAAAACCCTATAGAGCAAGAGGGCACCTATCCATTACCAGAGGCCCAGCTCGACCGCTTTATGTTTAATGTTTCTTTAGATTACCCATCATTTAAAGAGGAGCTACAAGTAGTTAAAAACACAACCAGTACAGCGCAGGCTGAGGTTAAACATATTTTAAACGCCGAACAGATCATCTATTTCCAACAATTGGTACGCAATATCCCCGTTGCCGATAATGTGTTGGAATATGCCGTAAAACTGGTATCAAAAACACGCCCTAACAGCGAATTTGCATCAGCACAGATAAAACGTCTGCTGAACTGGGGCGCCGGTCCTCGCGCATCACAATATTTAATTTTAGGTGCCAAATGCCATGCGGTGCTGCAGGGCAAATATTCGCCCGATATTGAAGATGTACGTGCCGTAGCAAAACCTATATTGCGCCACCGCATAGTACGCAGCTACCACGCTGAAGCCGATGGCCTATCAACTGACGATATTATTGAGCAGTTGTTTTGAGTTAGTGATTGGTGATTTGTTAATTAGAGATTAGTTAACCTCTTTTTCCTTTCTTATACAACTAATCACAAATCACTGACCTCTAATCACTAAACTCAAATATTTTTCTTTATTTTCATGCGCCTGATTCTTTTGCATGAAAAGTGTAGCTACGCTAATTGCTCTTATCATTTTCCCGGTTTTATCCTATTGCCAAACAATTGATAAAACCGCTAATGACGCCTTTGTGCTCATTCGCATGGTAAATAAATTTCATGTAGAGCCACGAGAGGTGAATAGCGCCTTTTCTGTAGGTGTGTTCAAAGGCATGCTGCAAGCTACCGATCCCGACAGGATCTATTTTACCAGCGGCGATGTTTATAAACTCAGTCCGTACACCACAACGCTTAATTACGAGATCAAACACCGTCGTACGGCTTATTTAAGCCTGTTCATCAGTATTTACCAGCACCGGCTTAAACAGGCCGATTCCCTCATCAGCATAATAGGCAAAACGGCCTTCAACTTTTATACTGCCGAAAAACTTACGGCGGCAGAAGATACTTCAGCACCACAATCACCGGCGGCCATGCAGGCAAAATTGTATAAAAAAATAAAATCGGGTGTGCTTGATGAGCTGATAGATGACTTACCTGATAATTTTAAGGCCCTCAACCCGGTAAAACAAAAGAAATATGTTGATAGCGCCGAAGTAGTTTTCCGCAAAAAGGTGGTGGCATCATACAAAAGGAGAATCAACCATGTTTTGCAGAACCCTTATGGCATAACCCAGTACATTGGCGATATTTATTGCAGTACCATAGCTACTTGTTTCGACCCACATACGCAGTTTTTCCCTCCCGAAGAAAAAGAAATGTTTGAAGGCGAGCTCGGCAAACAGCGCTTTATGTTCGGCTTTACCATAAAACCCGATAAGGCAGGCGGTGTATTAATTGACAAGCTGGAACCCGGCAGCCCGGCTTTTAAAGGCGGTAAACTTAACAAGGGTGATAAGTTTATGGCCCTACAGTGGGAGGGTAGTCAGCCAGTAGATGTATCCGACGCGTCCATAAATGAGTTAAGCGCGCTCATGGCTGAAAGTAACCACAAGGCGGCGCTCTTCACCATGAAAAAGGCCGATGGAAGCACTATACAGGTATCCTTACAAAAAGAGCAGGTAGCAACTGATGATGATGAGGGCAGGGTAAAAAGCTTTATACTGAAAGGCAGCGGTAACACCGTGGGCTATATTTATCTGCCTGCTTTTTACCAGGATTGGGATACCAACAACAACGGCCTTAACGGCTGCGCGAATGATGTGGGCCGCGAAATTATAAAGCTGAAAAAAGAAAATATCAATGGCCTTATACTCGATTTGCGCTACAACGGGGGAGGCTCCGCGGGCGAGGCTACCGAACTATCCGGTATTTTTATTGATGCCGGGCCGGTTGAGCAGGTGAAGGAGAAGAACGCGAAGATATACACTATGAAAGATGTAGATCGCGGCACCGTATACGATGGTCCGCTGGTGGTGTTGGTTAACGGGCACAGCGCCTCGGCTTCTGAACTGGTTGCCGGTACGTTGCAGGATTATAACCGCGCCGTTATAATTGGTGCGCCAACTTACGGCAAAGCCACCGCGCAGGTTGTTTTCCCTATGGATACCACCGTTACCTATGAAAACATGCAGGTGCCGAGCACTAATTATTTAAAGATCACCATAAGCAGGCTATACCGGATTAATGGCACTACGGCGCAATTTAAGGGCGTACAACCCGATATTGTTTTGCCCGATATATTGGATGCCTACATCACCAAAGAAGCCGATGAACCCTTCGCTTTGCGCCCGGGGACGATAGATGCCAACAAATACTACCAGCCCTATGCCCCGTTGCCTGTAAAAGCGCTGGCAGCAAGCGTACAGCAGGAGATTGATAGCAATAAATATTTTAATGCTGTTAAAAGTTTCGTTGATTATTCAAAACAGCATAATACTGCAAAAGATGTTTCACTCAATTTAAAGGATGCGCTGATCGATACTGCTCCCGGCATTAAATCGGAAGAGGCGGCTGTTGCGCCAGGTAGTCGATCAAAAAAATTCAGTGTACTTAACAACCAATATGAACTTGCCCGTATGCAGGCCGACGGTAATCTTAAAGAACTGAACGAGGAGTTCAGCAAGCAATTAAATTCCGATGCTTATGTGGGCATAGCGTATGATGTACTCGTCAAATTAAAAACTCCATAAAATCAACCAAAACCGCTTTTCATGAAAAAGTTATTTACACCTTTAATTTTGTTATTGATCGTAACATGTGCTGCCATAAAGCCCGCGAAAGCACAGGATGCCGGTACCGATCCAGGCGCTTATATGAACGTGATCAGCGATGCAGAAACCGGGATGAACAAATCCTACATGGCTTATATCAGCGCGTCGGCACACAGCAGCCGTAAACGTAAGATAGAGAAAATGCGCGAGCAGGCTATCGAAGCCATTCAAACCTGCCAGAATACCATTAATTATAATATCGGGCCATTTAAGGGGGATAACTCTTTACGGCAGAGCAGTTTGAATTATGTGAGCCTTTGCTATAAAATTTTTAATGATGATTACGCCCACATCGTAAACATGGATGATATTGCAGAGCGTAGTTATGATGAAATGCAGGCTTACCTGTTACTTCAGCAAGCCACGGATGACACACTACAGGCAGCCATAACCAGGGTAAACAAAGCCCAGGAAACATTTGCGGCTAAATACAATGTTACCCTCACCAATGACAGGACCGAACTTAGCGATAAGATGAAGGAATCAAACAAACTGAGTGAATACCGTGATAAAGTTTACCTGGTCTTCTACAAATGCAACTGGGAAGATAACCAGCTTACCAATGCCGTAAATGAAAAAAATGTAACTAAAATTGAACAAACCCGCAGTGCCTTGGGCAAATATGCTACCGAAGGCCTTGCCACACTTAACCCCATGCTCGGTTATGATGGCGACAATACCCTGGTTGAAAGTGTTAAACAAGCTCTGAATTTTTATAAGGATGAAGCCCAGACGCAAATACCAAAGGTTACTGATTTCTTTTTAAAAGAGGAGAATTTTGAAAAGCTGAAAACCACAATGGATTCAAAATCTTCTGATCAAAGGACACAAAAGGATGTTGATACTTATAACGCCGCCGTAAACGATATAAACACCGCCGTAAAAACTTATAACGAAACTAACAACGATTTAAATAACGGCAGGAATGATGCTAACAAAAACTACGAGGAGACTGAAAAAGCGTTCATAGATACGCACACGCCGTATTATAAGAAGTAGTTGATTAAGTGAGTGGTTCAACTTAATCAACTCTATTTTGTCATTCTGAGCGATAGCGAAGAACCTATCCGCTGGTTCAGCGCTTTAAAGATTGTTCGCTATCGCTCAGAATGACATTTTAATTTTAGTAAACAATATTATTCATTCTCCACTGCCGAGAACACCTCCAGCAGGATATCCCACTTGTGATCTTTATCAATTTCCCAAACGCGCACGTAGTTGTAATTGCTAACTATATCGCCTTTTTTAATGCGGGCTGTGCCGTAGCTGTAAGCCAGGTCGTTGCTTGTTGACCGGCCTGCGTTTACCGTTTCAGCGCTTATGGATATGCCTTCGTTACCAATAAACTTCATGATCTTATCCTGCCCTACTATGGCGTCAAACCCCGGGAAATAATATCGCCCCTCCGGACACAAAAATTCCTTGTAGCTGGCCAGTGATGATATGGATAATGAATGATTGAACAATTTATCAGTAGCCAGTATAATATTTTTACCATTAAACGGATCCTTGCTTGGCGCAATTAGTTTTGATGAGTCCGGTTCCGTAAAATCAGTTACAGCATCCTGTTCAGGCTCCGGGTGCTGTATACCCAGGTCCATCAGCAATTTTAGCTTATTATCAGCATCGGCACGCCAAATGGATACGTAATCGCCATAAACTTTATCTGTATCGTTCTTACCGTTCTGGTAAACATACGGCCCTGCCGAAAATGCCAGGTCGCCATTAGCTGATATGCGTGCGAAATTTGGTTTCCAGGTTAATGAGCCGGGTTGTTTATCAATATTGTTATAAAAATCAACTATTAAAACTGCCTGGGGTTTAAAAACGATCCCCTCCGGATCTGCTACCTCTAAAAAGGCGCTTTTTATACCTTTACGTGCTACCAGTTTATCAAAATTGTCTTCGGCTTTAATAACCTTATCTACTACTCCAAGGGCGGGTTTTTGTGCGAAAGCTAAACTGCTGAAAAGACTTATTGTTAGAGCAGTTAATATTATTTTCTTCATTTTGTTTATAATAGGTTGACGCAAGAAATTTAGTGATTATATATGATTACCAAACAGCTTACCTTATTGTATGATTATTAAATTTTTGTCCAATTAGTTCCTTCTTTAGTATCTTTTAATTGAAAACCGATCTTTTGCAATCCATCCCTTATCTTATCAGAAGTGGCATAGTCCTGGTTAGACTTTGCTTCGTTCCTAAGGTTTACAATAAAGTTTAGTAGCTGTGGCAGATCATCGCCCGCGGCTTGTTCATCTTTCAATCCTAAAACATCAAGTACAAAGCTTTTCATTAATTGTTTTAAAAGCTGCAAATTGTACTCGTCTATTTTAAGCTTCCCATCATAAACCGAATTGATGATCCGCGATGCTTCAAAAAGCTCGGCTATTAATACCGGGCTGTTAAAATCATCGTTCATAGCGTCATAACAACGATTTAATAAAGGTTTTATTTCAACATCCGTACTGTTTGATGCTTTTAAACCCTCCAGCAGATCAAACGCGTTCATCAGGCGTTTAAACCCTTTTTCTGATGCTTCCATGGCCTCATTTCCAAAATCAAGCGTACTGCGGTAATGTGCCTGCAGCATAAAAAAGCGCACGGTCATGGGGCTGTAAGCCTTATTCAGTATCGAATTATTCCCGGAGAAAAGCTCATGCGGTAAAAAGCTGTTGCCTAACGATTTCGACATTTTTTGCCCGTTAACCGTAAGCATATTGGTATGCAGCCAGTAATTAGCAGGCATTTTACCGCAACTTGCTATGTTCTGCGCTATCTCATTGGTATGGTGTGTAGGCACAAGGTCGATACCGCCGCCATGGATATCAAACTGGCCGCCTAAATATTTGTTGCTCATGGCCGAACACTCCAAATGCCATCCCGGGAACCCAACACTCCACGGTGAAGGCCATTTCATTAAATGTTCGGGCTTGGCTTTTATCCACAAGGCAAAATCGAGCTTGCCGTGTTTTTCCTGCTGACCGCCTAAATTCCGGGTATTGTTTAGCAGGTCTTCCAAATTGCGGCCATTCAGTATACCGTAATCATGCGCGCTGTTATATTTCTCCACATCAAAATACACCGAGCCATCAACTTCATAAGCATAGCCCGATTTAAGTATTTCCTTCACCAGTTCTATTTGCTCAATAACATGGCCGGTAGCAGTAGGCTCAATACTGGGTGGCAGTATATTAAGCAATTCCATCACCTCATGAAAACCTACGGTATATTTTTGTACAATCTCCATAGGCTCCAGCTGGGCCAGCTTTGCTTTTTTTGCGATCTTGTCTTCCCCCTCATCAGCATCACCTTCCAAATGGCCCGCGTCGGTAATATTACGCACATAACGTACTTTATAACCTATATGGGTAAGGTACCTGAAAATCAGGTCGAATGATATATAAGTACGGCTATTACCCATATGGGCATCACTATAAACAGTGGGGCCGCAAACATACATGCCAACATGTGGCGGGCTAAGCGGTTTAAATTGTTCTTTTTTGCGTGTTAATGTGTTGTAAACAAACAAATTTTGTTCCATAGTGGCAAACTTACGATTACTCTGTTGAATATTGAAATGATAGAGTCAGGAATAAGAATACAAGAGTTAAGATTAAAGAGTCAGGAATCAGGAGGAATTGCAATTTATGACGCGTTAATGTTTTATTTCACTCCTACTTTTTGTCTTGATTCTTGAATCTTAATTCTTGATTCTATCTCAGTGCTAAGTCGCTGCAAACGGGGTAATGGTCTGATAGTTTTTTTTCGATGATATGGTAATCCATTACATCAAATACAGGGCTTGCCATAATATAATCTATCTGGTAGTTCGGAAAATCGCCATTATAGGTGCGCCCCAGGCCAGATCCTTTTTCGCAGAAGGCATTTTTAAGGCCTTTACTCATTTGGTTTACGGCAAAAGAGCTTGGTGTATCATTAAAATCGCCGGAGATAATGTAGGGATAAGGACAGGCTGAGGCATGTTCTTTTATCTTGGCTACCTGAGCACTCCGTTTTATAAATGCTATTTTAAGTTTGCTGCCTAATCTTTTGGTTGAGCCCATATCGGCCTTGCCCTGGCCCGAAACCATACTCAAATAGCGGTAATCTTCCGGATCGAAACGGATAGATTGCAGGTGCACACTGTATACCCTAAAGATCTGTGTGCCTTTTTTTACATCGATATAAAGGCATTGGTTTCCGCTGGTTTTATCATCTGATAAAGTGATCAGCCCGTGAGCAATAATAGGGTATTTGGAAAATATGGCCATGCCGATTGCTTCGGTGCTATTATGCTGAAATTCTTCAAAATAATAATTAGTGGTATGTAGTATATACTGAATAGAATCAACCATATCATACTGCCCGTGCCTGCGCGAGTAAAACTCCTGGAAACCTATAATATCCGGCTGATGCTCATTAATTATGGCCAGGATTTCCTGTTTGGTTGATACATCATTTTTAGCGCCATAACGTTTAAAATTATGCACGTTATAAGTCATGATGCGGATCTCATGTGGTGGTGGGCCAACGGATGCAGATCCGGTACGGAAGCCAATATTTTTATTCAATACGCTCCAGCCAATAGCAATACAAATTACAGGCAACAGTACCCATATACTTTTACGCAACAGCCAGTAGATGATAAAAATAATGCTCCCAACCAAAAGCATAGGATAAGCCAGGCCGAAGAACGCGATGAGCCAGTATTTAGCAGGATCGGCTACCGCGGCCAGGTAACTGAGCAATAAACACGCGCACAGGAAAAAATTTAACCAGAGGAATACCTTGTCAATAAAAGTTAGCTGTTTTTTTTTAGCTTTCATTTTTGCTGGCGCGAAATAGTATTTCCTTTTCCTCTTTGTTCAAGCTTTCATACCCGCTTGTTGATATTTTATCCAATATACGGTCAACATCCTCCTGCCTCGGGCGCGAAGGGCTTTTTTTGGCAGTATTACGTGCAACTACTTTAAGGTTTGATAACCTCGGGCCCGCTTTAAACAGGTTGGTTATGGCTGAGATCCAGTCGTGCCCTTTTTGTAACCGTTTGATGTAGACAAAGCCAATCAAAGCGCCGCCAAGGTGGGCTATCTCTCCACCTGAATTCGGCCCTACTATGCTCAGGAAATCAAAAATAACATAAGCTATCGCTATCCATTTTAATTTTACCGGCCCAATAATAAATATTGGAATAGTATAATCGGGTAATAACGTGGCCGCGGCAACAATTAACGCCATTACACTTGCCGATGCACCTACAGCTACACTACCTTGCAACTCAAGGGCAAATGCCGGAAAGAAATTGTAGCTCAGTATATAAAGAAGCGCACCTGCAAAGCCTCCCATCAGGTATAAGCCAACGGTGCGTTTGTAGCCTGTAAACTCCTCAAATATCTGCCCTATCCAGTATAACCAAAGCATATTGAACAGAATATGGAAAGGCCCGTCATGCATGAACATATAGGTAAGCGGTGTCCAGAAACGCACCAACAGCTTCGGCAAATAAGCAGGCAATGCCAAATATTCAGTTGAATAGTAGTCGATCACACCCGTTGAACGGGTAAACAGCCACTCAATAACTGCGGGTATATTTATCGCCAGATAAACAATAACATTTATGCCTATGAGCAGGTATAACTTACTACCCGACCTCAGCATTTTCGACGATATATTTTGCCAAAGCGTACTCATATTTAATTATTTATGTTTTTTGTAAATTCCAGAATTTTACCACCATAAAGCCTAAAATTGCACCGCCTATATGCGCCAAATGCGCAACATTATCGCCTTGTGACTGGTTTATGCTCGAATATATTTCCAGTACAACATAACAAGGTATAATATATTTTGCTTTTACCGGCACCGGTATAAAGAGGATCATCAACTCCAGATCCGGAAACAGCATCCCAAACGCTACCAGCACACCAAATATAGCACCTGAAGCCCCAACAATAGGAGTTGAATACACATCCTTTAATTTTTCAATAACTGATGGGTCCAAGGTTTGAAAATCGGCAGGGATTGTAAAATGGCCTGTAAAATGATGTACTTCCAATGCTTGTATCAGCATTTGAAATGCAACTGCGCCAATACCACAAATAAAATACAGGTTAAAGAATTTTTTCGAGCCTACACTGTATTCAACTATCGGCCCAAATGAAAATAAGGCAAACATGTTAAACAGTATATGCCAGATGCTGCCATGCAAAAACATGTAGGTGATGATCTGCCACGGCTTAAAAAAAGGCGAATCGAAATAAAATAATGCGAAATGTGATATAACCTGGCTGTTAAATACGGCCTCACTAAAAAAAACATTCGGCAGGTAAAAAAGTATATTTAAGATCAGCAGGTTTTTTACAACCGGGGGTAAGTTTGAAAATTGCATTGTTCGTGTTAATATTTATATATAGCAGTTCCTTAAACTACTTTTCAAATCGTTCTAATAATTCATTTAATGTAAAGGTACTAATTACAGGCTTTCCATTTAATGCAACATTTGGCATTTGGCAGGCAAAAAGCTGGTCTATCAGTAAATTCATCTCCTCGAGCGATAATTTAGTACCCGCTTTTATTGCCGCATTGCGCGCCAGAGAGCGGGCCAGGTTATCGCGCTTATCAAGTTTCAGTATCGCCAGGTTATTTTTAAACCCTTCCAGTAATTGTTCAAGCAACTGGTGCTCACCAATATTGTTCAGGTCGGCCGGGATACCTTCTACAACTACCGTGTTCTTGCCAAACTCACGTATATCAAAGCCTAAAGCGCGCACATCGGGCAAAAGCTCCCTTAATAACTCAAAATCGCTGCTGTTTAGTGTAACCGACTGCGGAAACAAACTTTGCTGGCTCACGCCCGAATGATTTTGCAATTGCTGTAAAAAACGCTCGTACAACACACGCTCATGCGCCGCCTGCTGACTAATGAGCATAAAGCCCGATTTTATTTGCGACAGGATGAACCGGTTATGGATCTGGAACAACTGCCGTTCACTCGATTTACTTACTTCCTGCTCATCAACCGATATGTTCTTCTCCTCATGCAGTGCATGTTGATAGTTCGGTTCCTTTTTGCTGATCTCGTACAGCGTATCCCAATTTTTGGGGATAGGCGAGCTGTTATAACTATTACTATCTCTGAATGGCATTCCCCTATCTGCTTTTTTCTCTGCAGCGAAAGGATTAAAATCCGGATTAAAGGCAATGGTTGGCGCAACTATTTCCTCAAAAGGCTTGGGGGTTATTAAATGCTCAATGCTGTTCTCCTGGTCGAAATCAAGACTAGGGGTAATGTTGTACCTGCCCAGCGAGCGTTTTACCGCCGAGCGGATAATGGCATAAATCGCCTTTTCATCCTGGTATTTTATTTCTGTTTTTGTTGGATGAACGTTGATATCAATTTTTGCGGGGTCGATATCAATGAACAGTACATACATCGGGTAGGCTTCATCAGGCAGCAACTCATCAAAAGCGGTAAGCACCGCGTGGTTCAGGTAAGCATCACGTATAAAACGGTTATTCACAAAAAAGAACTGCTCGCCGCGGGTTTTGCGGGCAAACTCGGGCTTCCCTACAAAGCCGTGCAATTTTATAATGGTGGTATCCTCCTCAACAGGCACCAGGCGCTGGTTATAGTTATTACCAAACAGGTGTACAATACGCTGTTTCAGCATCGCCTCCGGCAAATGGTAAACCTCCTGCCCATCGTGGTGCATGGTAAAAAATATCTGCGGATTAGCCAATGCAACCCTTTGAAATTCGTCAATAATATGGCGCATTTCCACCGGGTTGCTCTTTAAAAAGTTACGGCGGGCAGGCGTATTGTAAAACAGGTTTTTAACCGATATGGATGTACCCGTATTTGCCGAACATGCTTCCTGGCTGATCACTTCCGAGCCCTCAATAGTAATACAGGTACCCAACTCATCCTCATGACGGCGGGTTTTTAATTCCACCTGCGCAATTGCCGCAATGGAAGCCATAGCTTCGCCCCTGAAACCCATGGTACGGATGGCAAACAGGTCATCGGCCTTGCGTATTTTTGAGGTAGCATGGCGCTCAAAGCTCATGCGCGCATCGGTAAGGCTCATACCGCAGCCATTATCTATTACCTGTATCAGCGCTTTTCCGGCATCTTTAAGTATCAGTTGTATTTTATCTGCACCCGCATCTATCGCATTCTCAATCAGTTCTTTTACGGCTGATGCTGGTCGCTGAACCACTTCGCCAGCGGCAATTTGGTTGGCAACGGCATCCGGTAAAAGCTGTATAATATCTGGCATTTATTAAATTTCCCTTCTCCGCCAAAAACAGCGGATCATATTCGATGCTAAATTAAATATTTGATGTCATAACTTTTTTATCATTTATTGGTTGTATTAAGTTTAATAGTTTTATTTTACTTTGCACCACACTTACCGGATGAAGAAATTATGGCCCCTGCTGCTTGTTTTTACAGTAGCGTGTAAACAAAAACAAAAGGAATTCAATGCTGATCTGCTGGTTAAAAACGCGTTAGTTTACACTGTCGACAGTAATTTTACCACCGCCCATGCCTTTGTTGTTAAAGCCGGGAAAATAATAGCCGTTGGCGATACCGAAGTTTTAGATAAAAAATATTTAGCGCGCGAAGTTGTTGACGCGGGGGGCCATGCCGTTTACCCGGGCTTTATTGATGCGCACTCTCATTTTTATGATTACGGCACAGGCCTGCAGCAAGCCGACCTAACCAATACCCACAGCTGGCAGGAAATTGTGGATACCCTGAACTCCTACGCCCGCCGCAATACTGATGGCTGGCTGGTAGGCAATGGCTGGGACCAAAATCTTTGGAAAAACAAACAATTCCCTACAAAAGGCAAGCTGGATTCATTGTTCCCGGTAAGGCCGGTATTGTTGGAGCGCGTGGATGGACATGCCGCCATAGCTAACCAGGCTGCCTTAAATATAGCTGGCGTAAAACCCGGGCAAACCATTACTGGCGGTGTAATTGAAACTGTAAAAGGTAAGCTCACGGGTATGCTGGTTGATAATGCCGTGGGTATAGTTACCCGCAAAATACCCCCACCAGACGATGAAGGCACACAGGCCGCGTTACTGGCAGCGCAAAAAAATTGCTTTGCAGATGGCTTAACAACCGTTGCCGACTGTGGCCTGCCTTATACCATGATCAGCACTATTGCTGGCCTGGAGCATAAAGGCGACCTGAAAATACGCCTTTACGTAATGCTAAGCGACAGGCCCGAAGATTATGACTACCTGTTTAAGCACGGCATTTTTAAAACACCAGGGCTTGATGTGCGCGGCTTTAAAATGTTTGCCGATGGCGCGCTGGGCTCAAGAGGTGCGTGTTTATTACAGCCTTATGCCGACCAGAAAAACTGGAGCGGCTTTTTATTAAGCAGTCAGCAACATTTTCAGGAGATTGCCCAAAAGGTTTACGAAAAAGGTTTCCAATTATCAACCCATGCCATTGGAGATTCGGCAAATCGGGTGATATTAAAAATTTACGCCTCAGTTTTAAAAGGCAAGAATGACCGGCGCTGGCGCATTGAGCACGCGCAAATTGTTTCGCCAGAGGATCTGAAGTATTTTGGCGATTATAATATCATTCCATCTGTGCAGCCTACACATGCTACGTCAGATATGTACTGGGCTATAAAACGCCTTGGGCCTGAACGTATAAAAACGGCTTATGCCTATAAGCAATTGCTCGATCAAAATGGATGGATACCATTGGGTACGGATTTCCCGGTTGAAGATATCAATCCGATCTATACCTTTTATGCCGCTGTGGTACGTAAGGATTTGAAAGGTTTCCCATCAACCGGATTTCAGCCCGAGAATGCGCTAAGCCGGATTGAAGCGTTAAAAGGGATGACAATCTGGGCGGCGAAGGCTCAGTTTGAGGAAAAAGAAAAAGGCAGCATTGAGCCCGGCAAATATGCCGACTTTGTGATACTGGATAATGATATTATGAAAATGAACGGCGCCGACCTGCCAAAGGTTAAGGTGCTGAAAACTTATGTTAATGGTGAAAAAGTATATGAGAAAAAATAAGTGGAGCTGCGTTATTCCAGTATTATCGTTGTTTGTATTGTTTAATTCGGCATGTGGGCAAAACCCGCCAGTTGGCAAAGCCTATGTTGTTGAAGAAAACCTGGTACAAAACTCAACCGTATTACTCAATAACGCATCCTATCTTGTTCCGCTGCAAAACCTCAATACTTTAAAAATTGCCAGCATCCATTTTTCAAACCAGTACGCCAGCGGGTTCGATAGCCTGCTTAACAAATACAGCAAAGCCGATGTGATCAATGGCAATGATTATATTTCCGGTTCAGGCCCCAAGAACATCAACACACTGTCTAACGATCTGAAATGGTATAACACCATCATCGTACAGCTAAATAACAGCGATGTAAACAATCAGCAGATCATTGATTTTATCACCCAAAATCAAAAATTAAAAAATGTGGTAATCGCCCTGTTTGGCAGTGGCAGCTCGTTTAATAAACTGAATGATGTAACCGCGCCTATTATCTGGAGCGAAAGGGTGTCGGCGGTATCGGCATACTTTAGCGCGCAGGCTATATTTGGCGGGGTTGCTATCTCCCAAAAACTAAGCAGCACCTATACGCCACGTTATAGCGCGAATATGGGTTTCACCACATCAAAGGTCCGCCTGCAATATACAGTGCCTGAGGATGCAGGCATCAACTCAACCAACCTTTTAGCTATTGATGACATTGCCCGCGAGGCCATAGCCGCTCATGCCACACCTGGTTGTGTGATATTGGTAGCCAAGGATGGTAAGGTGATCTTTAACAAAGCATATGGCTATCACACTTATGATAATCAGTCGCCCGATAAACTGACCGACATTTTCGATCTTGCATCCCTCACTAAAGTAACAGCCACTACAATGGAGGTAATGCGCCTTACTGAACAAGGTAAACTAAACATGGACTCTACCATCAGCGCCTATCTGCCCATAGTTAAAGGATCAAACAAGGCTGATATCCGTTTGCATGAACTCATGACCCACCAATCGGGCTTAGTGGCTGATATTCCCACCTATGAAAAATTAAAGCCCAGCGATCACAGCATTGATTCGTCAGCTGCATACCCAACCAAAATTGTAGACAACTACTACCTGCGTAAAAATTATTTTAATGATGTGATGATGCCCGATATCCTGCATTCACCATTACGTACACGCGGGCAATATGTTTACAGCGATGTAAGTATGGTAATGATGAAAGAGATCTCGGAAACCGTTACTTCAACACCATTAAACGATTACGTGCTGCAGCAATTCTATTTGCCATTAGGTATGCAAACTGCAGGCTTCCATCCGCTATACCGTTTCCCGGCTAAAAACATCATCCCAACTGAGGAAGACCAGGTATTTCGCCATACTTTATTGCTGGGTTATGTTGAGGATCAAACCGCTGCTCTTTGCGGCGGCGTATCGGGCAATGCCGGCTTGTATGCCGATGCTAATGATTTGGCTATACTTTACCAAATGGTTTTGAACAAAGGAATTTACGGCGGCGTACCGTATTTTAAACCCGAAACGGTAGATACATTTACCGCTAAATATTCAGATGTTAGTCGTCGGGGCTTAGGTTTTGACCGCTGGGATCCGATCGCCGACAGACATTACCCATCGCAGCTGGCATCACCTCAAACTTACGGGCATACCGGCTATACCGGCACCTGCGTTTGGGTCGATCCGAAATCTAACCTGGTGTATGTGTTTTTATCAAACCGGGTAAACCCACGGGTTAGCGACAAACTCTCGAGCCTGCGCATCCGCCCGAGGATACAGGATGCGGTTTATGAGGCGATAGCGAAGGGGTTATAGCCCCCCCTTGTCATTGCGAGGAGGAACGACGCGGCAACCTCGTCGCGTTCATATGCAAGCGACGAGGCTGCCGCGCTATCGCTCGCAATGACAGGGGATATATGAGCGTTATTTTGTGTCCCGAAATATTTACATCCGCTTAACACTATTCCAATAAATTGCTGTTAAACTTGTACTGGTCATCTGCGTATATTTAAATACAAATTACAGGTAACTCATTTTTAATGAAAATAGGAATAGTTTGTTATCCAACTTTTGGAGGAAGCGGAGTTGTAGCCACTGAGCTTGGCAAGGCCCTTGCCGATCGCGGTCACCAGGTACATTTTGTAACCTATAACCAGCCAGCACGGCTCGATTTCTTTTCTGCCAACCTTTTTTACCACGAGGTATCGGTATCTAACTATCCTTTATTTGATTACCCGCCATATGAGCTGGCCCTTGCCAGTCGCCTGGTTGATGTGGTGCGTTTTGAAAAGCTGGATGTGCTGCATGTGCATTATGCCATCCCGCATGCCTCGGCAGCATTTATGGCCAAGCAGATCTTGCTTACCTATGGCATCTATATCCCGGTAGTAACCACTTTGCATGGTACCGATATTACGTTGGTAGGTAAGGATAGGACATTTAAACCCGTGGTAACTTTCTCCATCAATAAATCCGATGGCGTTACAGCCGTTTCAGAGCATTTAAGGAATGATACCTATGAGTTTTTCGAGATAGAGAAGGACATCAAAGTGATCCCCAATTTTGTTGATCTTACCCGTTTCAGCCTTAAAGCTAAGGATCACTTTAAAAAAGCTATTGCGCCCGAGGGTGAAAAAATACTGGTGCATACTTCTAACTTCCGTTCGGTAAAACGCACTAATGATGTGGTAAGGATATTTGCAAAAGTAGTTGAGCAGATCCCCTCCAAATTATTGATGGTAGGCGATGGGCACGAGCGTTCTGAATGTGAACAGCTTTGCCGCGACCTGGGTGTTACCAATAATGTCCGCTTTTTAGGTAAGCAGGATGCCATTGAAGAAATACTTTCAGTAGCCGACCTGTTCATTATGCCTTCGCAATCAGAAAGCTTTGGTTTGGCGGCGCTTGAGGCGATGGCCTGCAAGGTACCGGTGATCAGCAGTAACGCGGGCGGTTTGCCTGAGTTAAATATTGATGGTGTAACCGGTTACCTGAGAAATGTAGGCGATGTGGATGGCATGGCCGAAAAAGCGATCTATATTTTGGAGGACGAAGCCCGGTTAGCGCAGTTTAAGGACAATGCTCTTGCCCGTGCAAAGGAATTCGACCTTACCAACATCCTGCCTATATATGAAAACTTTTATGTAGAGGTTATTGAAAGCTGCAAATCTCGCGAAGACAGCCTGATATAAAACATATTAGTTGTCCTGTGGTTATATTATTATATTTATCCTAACATATAATCACATGAAAAAAATATTACTGGCAGCTGTTGCTCTTTTAGCTATTACTCTCATTTTCACATCATGTGGCGTCCAAAAAAGCACTATAAACAATAACATTGTTTCGCGCGGCAAATTTGTGGGCACCTGGACGTTAACTGCCGTTACTTATGATGGCCTGCTGCCCGGAGCAGTACAGGTTGTATTTAACCAGGCACCACCACAAAGCTTTACCAACAGCACCTGGAAGCTCACCAACAGCGGAAATGGTAGTTATACCTTAGCCGATGGCACCTCTCAAACTATATTCTGGTCGGTTTTAAACGGCGACAGTATGGATACCATGTTCCAGTTTAAAAAGCTATTTGAGGGTGACAATGCGCAAAAGGTCGATGATGGGTACCGTTTGGTGATTGGTAGTAATAATGGTTCAAGCATGGTATTGAAAACACCTATAGCCGTAGGCGATAAAACAGGATATATTGTTTATTCTTTTAGTAAGAAATAATATTTAGACATAAACGCTCTTGTCATTTCGAACGATAGTGAGAAATCTTCTGCAATAATATATGGCGTAAATGCCGGGCGCAGAAGATTTCTCCCTCCGGTCGAAATGACAACAAGAGGAAAAGAAAACTTATAATAATCTCTTCACAATCTCCTCAGCATTCAATTTCTCCTGCAGGCCACTGGTCATATCCTTAATGGTTAATAAGCCGCTTTGCATTTCATCACTGCCGATTAATACAGTATAAGGGATAGCCTTATTATTGGCATATTCCATTTGCTTTTTGATCTTAGCACCCGCCGGATAAAGCTCAGCGTTGATATTGTTTTTGCGCAGACTGTGTAATAATGGCAAGGCGAAAGTTTCACCCTCGCTATCAAAACAGCAGATCAGCACTTTGGTAGTTTGATTGGTGGTGGCCGGGAAAAGGTTTAACTCTTCCATTACATCATAAATACGGTCGGCACCAAAAGAGATACCAACGCCGGTAAGGTCCTTTAACCCGAACATCCCGGTAAGGTCATCATACCGGCCGCCACCGCCGATGCTGCCCATAGCAACCTCATTGGTTTTCACTTCGAATATAGCGCCGGTATAATAGTTTAAGCCGCGGGCAAGGGTAATATCCAGTTCCAATGCCGCCGTTTGCAGCGGGCAATTGGCAATGTAATTAAATACTGTTTCCAACTCATCGCAACCCTTTAATCCAATTGGTGAATCAGCAAGCGCATCGCGCAGACTGTGCAGTTTTACACTGTTCGATCCATCCAATAATATAACCGGTTTCAACTTTTCAATATCAGCTTCGGTAAAGCCTTTTTCAAGCAGTTCTTTTATAACACCATCCAGACCTATTTTGTCCAGCTTATCAATAGCTACAGTAAGGTCGATGATATTATCGGCTTTGCCAATCACTTCGGCTATGCCGGATAATATTTTGCGGTTGTTAATTTTTATGGTGAAATCCTTTAAACCGAGTTTGCTCAGGGCTTCATCGTAGATCATGATAAACTCCGCCTCGTTCAACAATGATGGCGAACCCACCACATCTGCATCGCACTGGTAAAACTCACGGTAGCGGCCACGTTGTGGCCTATCGGCACGCCAAACCGGCTGCACCTGGAAACGTTTGAACGGGAAAGTGATCTCGTTCTGGTGCATTACCACATAGCGGGCGAAAGGGACAGTTAAATCGTAGCGGAGGGCTTTTTCGGAGATTTTAGGGGAAAGTTTTTGAGGGGAAAGTATATCTAATAATAATTCTTTTGCTTGAGGAATTTTCAGCGGATTAATCTCTGCAGCAGTAATTTCATATTTTACTTGTGTATTAGATTCTTCTTCTTTTTGAACAACAGCCAATAAATCCAATATCTCAAATATTCTATTTAGAGTTGGGGTAATGTAATCACCTGATTCCAAAACCTTAAAGATCAACCTGTCACCTTCATCTCCATATTTACCCATCAAGGTAGATGAATTTTCCATAGTCGGCGTCTCTATCTGCTGATAGCCATATTTGCGGAATACACTTTTAATAGTATCGAAAATAAAATTACGCTTCACCATTTCAATGGGTGAAAAATCACGGGTTCCCTTTGGTACGGATGGTTTGATGGATGCCATGCGGCAAATGTACAAAAAAGAGGGTTATGCCGCTAAACACATAACAACCAAGCGTCATTGCTAAAACCACCGTGTCATTGCGAGGAGGAACGACGAAGCAACCTCGTCGCTTTTAGATTTAACAGCGACGAGGTTGCCGCGCTACGCTCGCAATGACAGGTTTTAGTAAATGCGCAGCAAATATGATTTACTATACAGATTTAACTTTTTAATTTTGAACACCATGAACACCATCCTCCAAACGCCCCGCATACTTGTACGTGAGTTTTTACCTGATGAGGAAGAACTATTGGTCGACCTATACCGTGATGAGCGGGTAACACGCCATGTAGCCAAGCGCACCGAGGAAGAAAGCCGGCAGAAATTCAATGAAGCGATAGAGAACTATAAAAATGGCTCTGGCTTGGGCAGATGGGGCGTATTTAATCCCGAAGATGGCGACTTTATAGGCGTTTGCATCCTGATGCCAAACGAAACCGATCATATACAAATTGAGATAGGCTATGTGTTCCGTACAAAATACTGGGGTAGGGGATTGGCTACCGAGTTGGTGAAATCGCTGATAGAGTATGGGTTTAATGATAAAGGCCTGAAAGAAATATGCGCCTGTACCAACCCTGAAAACGCAGCATCGCAAAATGTGTTATTGAAAGCAGGGTTGAAACGCGATGGTAATGTGTTTTGGCATAAACAGGAGTTACCCTTTTTTAGGATATTGCGATAAGTGTTTACTTCCTGTTGTTTGTGTCCTCACAAACAACCCGGTAATGGCCCGGAGGCAGCTGTTTGTGAGGACACAAACAGCTGGGAAGCTTCGAGTGCCTCAGTATAACACGGCGCACTTGATAAGTATTCGCTATTGCGCTGGGAATAGAATAATTACCTATTTTTGATTCATGTACATCATCCTCGAAACCCCACGCCTTATCATCCGTGAATTTTTGCCTGAAGAGCAGGACATCTACCTAAATCATTTTACTGATGAGGAAGTATGCCGCCATATTCCTAAACGGACCACTGATGAACGTATCAAGATCTTCATAATCGCGACAGTAAATTATCAAACCAATAAAAAATTAGGCATATGGGGCATGTTCAACAAATCCACTGGCGAATTTATAGGTAGCTGCCTGCTGCGCCTTTTTGATGAACCCGGTAAAGTGGAGATAGGTTATAGCATGGACCGCAAATATTGGGGACAAGGCATCGCTACCGAAACGGCGGCAGCATTAATTGACTATGCTTTTAAAGATGCTGAAGTTAATGAGGTTGTAGCCGTTACCACACTGGAGAATATCGCTTCGCAGCGGGTATTGGAGAAAGCCGGATTGGTTAGAACAGGCAATGTGGTACGAAATGAGGAGGAACTGGCTTTTTTCAGGAAGTCGCGCGATTAATGATCACCTTACACCCCTTTTCGATCAGATCAAAAACCGGCTCAAACTGGTTGTTATCGTAATAAGGGTCGGGTACTTCTTTATCGCCCAGCAATAACTTTACTTTTTTTGCTGCTTCTGCATTGGGTGCCATAGCCAGTACATCACTCAAGTTCATTTTATCCATCACAAAAATGTGATCGAACTCATCAAAATCAGCCTTGCTGAACTTGCGGCAAACCTGCTTGCTGATATCAATGCCACGGCCCTTTGCTGTATGAGTTGAGCGCCTGTCTGGACCTTCACCTACATGCCAACCGCCAGTACCCGCCGAATCAACCTGCCAACCAAGGCCCTGCCCATCAGCCATATGCTGCATGATCCCCTCCGCCAGCGGCGAACGGCATATATTGCCCAGGCATACCATTAGGATTTTCATTTTTTGAGTTGATTGGGTGAATGGTTGATTAGGTGAGTGGTTGATTGGATTGATTAAGCAGCAGATATAACCACTCTCTTATCAACCCAATAAACTACTTAACCAAATATTATCCAAACAATTGATTCAACACACCTGCTAATCTTACGCCTGCTTTTAGTAACTGGCGGTTAAGGGTATCAATGTGCGAAAAATTGTATTTGTAGCTCAGATTATCTTCCGGCTTAATATCGGTATAAAGTATCTCTGCTATCTGGTTCGACTCAAACAGCCATTTGCTGATAGGGGCACTTTGCCATTCAGCAATTTCGGCAGGGGTAGTATGGTTAATTGCTGTAGCATACTCGGTATAGCTCAATTGCTGAAAATCTATCAGCTGCGAATCCCAAACCGAATGCAGGTTGGTTGACGCGTTGAACCAGGTTACTTTAAAATCATTACCGCCTTTGTCATCGGCATGGGCTACGTGCATGGGCTGGTGCACATCCTCAACAATGTGGATCAGCATACGCAGGTAAAGCAGCCTGTTTGGTTTTGAGATATCTTTCTTTTTCAGTTCGCCTATTAAAAAATTCAATTTGGTGTAGGCATCTACATTAGTATCCTGGTTTAAAAAGTCAACCAGATCAGGGTAAGTGTAAGCTTTGTTCAGGTCGACATAATGCCATGACGACAGATAGCTGTATGATGGATCTGATTTTATAAAATCGGCCCAGTTGCTGGCTATGGCTATTGATTCATGACCAAGTATAGCGTGTACCGCCTCACGTGCTTTTGGTGTTAAATAACTTTCGGCAATTTGTCCGCAAATGCGGTGGCCTGTTGTGCCCCATGCCATGGCCTGTACCGGCGCGTAAAGAATGGCAACACCCAGTATTAGTTTTTTTAAAAAGGTAGTTTTCATATTTTTAAAGTGGTTTTATATGACAGGTATTTCTTTTTATTAATCGCGCGTCGATAGGTATAACCCCCGTTGTGCTCGAAAGTTGCACCAGCGAATCTGTTTTCTTTGTTACCTTAAAAAACTCTTCATAAACCCCGATCCTGAAACAGCCTGGATCTTCTTTTATAGTATAATCAGGATTGCAGAACTGGCCCTTTAAAAACAAGGTATCGTTCCGCTGCTCGTAATGGCCGCGGGTGTATTCGGTCCAGCGGCCGCCCTTCATGCAGCTATCGGCCCCATAATTTACTTTGCTGAATGATTTTATCGACACAAAAAAGGAGTCGCACGTAAACCTGAAATGGTATAGCGAATACGTAAGCAATTGTTTTTGCCTCGGCACCGAATCCTGCTGCCATTCGCCCTGCAAATAGCTTTGCCCCGGCGTTTGTGTATTCGGGTTCATCCAGCAGGAGCTGAGGGCCATTGCCATGATGAAGATTAAAGCTGAAAGGCGAAAGCCGAAAGGTATTTGCATGTTTTTTAAAAAAGTCCCTCTCCTTTGGAGAGGGATTTAGGGTGAGGCTTCTTATTTTAAGCTTCCTATCATATCTTCAGGCCTGACCCACTGGTCGAACTGCTCGTTGGTTAAGAACCCCAGGCCTATTGCCGCTTCACGCAGGGATTTGTTTTCCTTAAGCGCTGTTTTGGCAATTTTGGCCGCGTTCTCATAACCGATATGCGGATTCAGTGCTGTTACCAGCATTAATGAGTTTTCCAGGTGTTTCTTAATGCCATCGTAGTTTGGTTCGATACCATTGGCGCAATGATCGGTAAATGATACGCAGGCATCGCCAATCAGTCTTGCAGATTGCAGGAAATTAGCCGCCATAACCGGTTTAAAAACGTTCAGTTCATAATGTCCGTTTGAACCTGCAATAGATATGGTAACATCGTTACCCATTACCTGCGCGGCAACCATAGTAACCGCTTCGTTTTGGGTTGGGTTAACCTTGCCCGGCATAATTGATGATCCCGGCTCATTATCCGGTATGTGGATCTCTCCAATACCCGACCTCGGACCGGATGCCAGCATCCTGATATCATTAGCAATCTTCATTAATGAAACAGCTATTTGCTTTAACGCGCCATGAGTCTCCACAATAGCATCGTGAGCAGCCAAAGCCTCAAATTTATTTTCAGCAGTGCGTAATGGCAGGTTGGTAAACTTGGCAATGTATTCAGCCACCTTAACATCATAACCTTTTGGGGTGTTGATGCCGGTACCAACTGCTGTACCACCCAATGCTAATTCAGAAAGATGATCCAGTGTATTTCTTAATGCTCTTAAACCATGATCCAGTTGTGATACATAGCCCGAGAATTCCTGACCTAATGTTAATGGCGTAGCATCCATCAGGTGTGTACGGCCAATTTTTACAACTGATTTAAATGCTTCTGATTTTGCTTTTAATGTATCGCGCAGTTTTTCAACACCGGGGATAGTTACTTCGGTCACCATTTTATAGGCGGCGATGTGCATGGCGGTAGGGTAGGTATCGTTTGATGATTGCGATTTGTTTACATCATCATTGGCGTGGATAAAGGTTTTGCCTTCGCCCAAGGTATTGCCTTGTAACACATGTGAGCGGTTCGCGATCACCTCGTTCACGTTCATGTTTGATTGTGTGCCCGAGCCTGTTTGCCAAATCACCAGCGGAAACTCAGCAGCTAAGCTGCCTGTTAATATCTCATCACAAACCTGTGCTATCAGGTCGCGTTTTTCGGCAGTCAGTACGCCCAGATCGGTATTGGTATAGGCGGCAGCCTTTTTTAAGTAAGCAAAAGCGGCAATAATTTCCTTTGGCATTGATGCTTCCGGACCAATTTTAAAGTTATTGCGCGATCTTTCGGTTTGTGCTCCCCAGTATTTGTCGGCAGGTACCTGTACCTCGCCCATGGTATCATGTTCTGTTCTGAAACTCATTGGTGTTAAAATTTTGCAGGGCAAAGTTAGGGTTTTATATGGTGGATGTAAACCGTGGAGGGTAATCTTTTTACTACAATTTGAATCCAACTAATTGTAGGTCATGGAATAGTTTTGTTTGCTATATTGGCATTATGGAAAATGCCTATGACCTCCAAAAATTATTATGGACAGAATCTGATTATGATAATATGAGTTGGCATGATAATCACATACATGCACTATCATTTCAAAAGAATAATAAGTTTTTATTAGATATCGATTATATATTCAAATGGGTTCATAAACCACATTCAAGATATTTTAAGTTTTGGATTACGCCGTGTACATTAATATTTGATAATGTTTATAATATGGTTTTCGATGTAGAGATTTCCTCACCACATCAATTAATAATAGATAAAATTTCTATGATTAATCCACAAAGACCTAAAAACGCAGAATACATAGACAGGCAAATCGAGTATGATTGGTTAATTGAAACAACGAGCGGAGAAATCACTTTTAAATCCGTTGGCTACGATCAATATATTAGGCAGCCAGCAATATTAAGCAAACATCAAGTTATCGATATTGAATTAAGAGGAGGTGTTTCTTTTAATACAGATTACAACCCTAAAACAGAATAATTACATTAATGTTTATTGATTGTATACATGTAACATTCGCTTCCCATGCCGAAATACAACATCATCTACATATCACCTGCCGACAACCCCTATTTATGGAACGGTACAACACTTGATAAGCTAGAACATACCGGCCAGGAAATGCTGCTGTTCAGTGGGAAATCATTTCAGGATGGGGAGCTGAAAGAGGGTATAAAAGATTGCAAGGCGGCGGCTAAGGCTATGTTTCCTGATGATACTGACCCGAAGATAAAGACGGTGGAGCTAAAGGTTTCCTAATTAACTCATGTTGTTAGTTATACAATTTTATTTAAAGTAAAAGCGAAGATAAATAGTATGATTTTCAAAAGGTTCCCTCGTCTTTCAATTCATTAGCCGCCATAATAACCTTGGCACGTTGGTAAAAGCTTTGCAGCTCCATTTGATGTTCCACCTCTTCTATGGCCTTCATCAGGTTGTTTTTGGTTTCGGTTAATTGTGTTGAGGCGGCTATCATTACTTGCCAAACAGGCTTCATCTGGTTTATGAGCGCCTGCCCTTTTTCAGTCAATTGCACCAGGCGCTTGCGCTCGTCGGTTTTATCCTTTCCTGATTTTATCAGTTTTTGTTTTTCCAGCTCCTTTAATAAGGTTATGGTGGAAGGGTGCGAGTACCCGATCTCGGCAGACAACTCAACCACGCTCAAAATTGGCTTAACATGCAGCGTATATATTACCGGAAACCACTTAGGTTCGAAATCTACGCCATGAGCTTTATAGATCAGCAGGCCATCCTTGCGCATCTGCTCGGCGAGGCGCTGTAAACGGGTGGCAATGGCCAGTATGCCCAATTCGTTGATAACATTCATAGCGCGGTTTGTTTATCCAAATGTAATTGATAAAACATATTGTCAGTAATCATAAGGGGGAAATAAGGCGGCAGATCGGCAACGGCTATCGGCGTAAAACTATTGCGCTCATAAAACCGGTGCGCGGCTTTTAGCTGGTGAACGGTGCCTAAATATATAGCTGTGATTTCCTTCTCGCGGCAATATTGCAGCAATGTATTGAGCAATTGTTGCGCAGTGCCCAGTTCCTTACCCCGATATTCCTTTTTAACAAACATCTTACGGATACAAGCCGAATTATGCCCACAATTGATCAATGCGATAGTGCCAATCAGTTTGTCGCCTATAAAAGCGCCCCAGAAATTCCCGCCGCCCTGATGGTAATTGGTCTCCACATCCAGCAGATCAAGTTGCTGATTAATGGTGATGGTTAGTCCAAATTCTTTTTGCTGGATGGATAAGATCAGGTCTATGATCTGATCGCAATAATCGTTGTAAATGGGTTTGATGGTTAGTGTATTTTCCATACTGAATTATTTATGTCCAAATATATGTAGTTAACTACATATATTTGGACATTTTATTTAATTTTTTTTATTCCATTCAATTCTACCACCTTATAAGTAATATCAAACCTTGTGGCATTCTGCTCAACCGTAAGGTCAAATCCGGCTTTCTTGCGGCGTTCATTTACTGTTGCAGCATCCTTTATTGGCCACACAAACCACTCTGTGTGTCCGTTTTTTAGTGTACGGTAGGCGGCCTGTGTTCCATAAACCTGTTCTTTGCCCCCATCCATCAGGTCGCGGTCGAGCATCATAGCATATAAATGGAACGGCAACTCATTATTATCAGCGGCTTTTTTTATCACATCAATATACTGATGTATTTTACCGGTGTGTTGTATAACATACCAGGCTGCCTCATTAGCCGGTGAATCAACAAGTGTTTTGCCTGGATAGCCATATTTTTTTATCACTCCTTCAACAAATACCAGGTCGAGCGAATCCAGCCTGTTTTGCAGCGCCCAGTAATGCCCGGTGGCTTGCTGTGCGGTAAGCGACAGATTTTTAGCCACTGAATCACTCTTTTTGGGGTCCATCAATAACGACAGGGTGTCCCTGTATTTTTGATCGAGCACCATAATACTATCCAGTTGCTTTTTTAATACAAGGTTAACTTTATGCTGCCCGCATGCAGCCAATGAAATAAAAACCAATATTGCCAAAACAGCTCTTTTCATTTTAATGCCCTTATAATCAACTAAATTTATAAATAGTGCAGAATAATATGGATATGTTTAAAACTTTAGTTTATCACTACTATATAATTTTGGACTTTTGTATTTCCTTAAAAGTGAAAGTTTTCTATCTATGACTGTATCCTGTAAAAACATCCTCTCTATAACCGTTTCTTTAGTTCTTTTAGCCTCCTGCTCTCAAAGTAAAAACAAACAAGTTTCTTCTACGCCCGACCTGGGCAAGCCTTTTAACCCCAGCCAATATTCAAAGTACGACCCTAAAAAGGCCGATAAACAAATTGACGCATTCATGAAGCACCTCCACCAGGTTGCCGGATTTAATGGCAACGTTTTGGTAGCAAAAAAAGGCAAGATCATCTATGAAAACAGTTTTGGCTGGGCTGATTATCCACGGATTGACAGTCTGCATATCGATTCAAAATTTCAACTGGCATCGGTAACCAAAACCATCACTTCAACAGCTATATTACAGTTAATGGAGCGTGGTAAGCTAAAGCTGAACCAGGATGTACGCGATTTCTTCCCTAATTTCCCATACCAGGGTGTTACTATCCGCCTGCTGCTTACACACCGTTCGGGCATGATGAACTATGTATATTTTGTGGATGACATTTACCGCGCCGAACACCGCGATCAGCGCAAAGGCATCACCAACCAGCAAACTATGGATATGATTGCGCAGTACAAACCCGCGCCATTCAACAAGCCCGATAAACGCTTTTTATATAACAACTCCAACTTTATGGTGCTGGGCTCTATTGTTGAAAAAGTGAGCGGCATCAGCTATGCCCAATATGTAAAAGAAAATATATTTGACCCTGCGGGGATGAAAAATACAGCAGCTTACTCAAAAGCTGTGTACGATAAAATACCAACCAATGTATTGGGCCACGACCGTAACAGTTGGAAATATTCTGTAGCACCTAACTTTTTAGATGGACCGCTTGGCGCTTATGGCGTTTACAGCACCGTTGGCGATCTGTTCTTGTTCGACCGCGCGCTCCGTGCAGGTTACTTATTAAAACCAGCAACCCAGGATTCTGCCTATACAGATCGCAACCCAATGATCCGCGGGCATTTTAACTATGGTTATGGCTGGCGCTTATTTGAGGCTCCGGGCCAGAAAGTGGTTTACCACACCGGCTGGTGGCATGGTTTCAGGCACATATTTTTACGTGATATGAAAAATGACGTAACAATTGTATTGCTTGGCAACATGGTAAACGGAAGCTTACTACATTTGGATGATCTTTTTAAAATGACGGGCATGCCAGTAGTGCGTAAAAGCGCTTACACGGGCAATGGCGCTACGGAAGAAGATCAATAGGTTGGTGAGTGGTTGAATAGGTTGATTAAGTGAGTGGTTTGTTCTTCACTTATTCAACTATTATTAAAAAAATAAAACTTAATCGGCCAAATCCAGCTTAATCAACTATTAACCAACATAACCATGTTTGATAAGATAATGGAAGCCCAGCAAAAAGCGGGCGAGGTAAAGAAACGCCTGGATGGTATCAGCGTAAGCGGAAATGCCGAAGGTGGTAAGATCACTGTTGTTGCTAACGCTAACAAGGTGGTACAATCTGTTCATATCGATCCTGATTTTTTTAAGGATGCTGATAAAGAGGAACTGGAAGAACTGCTTTTGGTTGCCATAAACAAAGCCCTGGAGCAGGCTGATAACGTGAGCCAAAGCGAAATGGCAGCTATGACACAACAGATGTTCGGCGGTTTGGGCGGATTGTTTGGGAAGTAAACGCTAACACCACCCCCAATTGTCATCCTGAGCGATAGCGAAGGACCTGTCCGCAGGCATCGTCCGCATTGCATATCGAAGAAGATCCTTCGCTATCGCTCAGGATGACAAAGAAAAAACACACTACAAAAACTGACTCAATATGAAATTTACATTTTACGGCCATTCTTCCGGGGATCTGGAAACAGGTGGCAAATCATTATTATTCGATCCTTTTATATCGCCAAACCCATTGGCAAAGGATATTGATGTAGACAGCCTTAAACCCGATTACATTCTGCTATCACATGGTCACGGCGATCATATTGCTGATGCTGTGCCGATCCAGAAAAACAGCGGCGCTAAAGTTATCTGCATTGCTGATATAGCAGGCTGGCTTGGTAAACAAGGCGTGGAAAACGTACACGGTATGAATTTCGGCGGTGGCTTTGACTTTGATTTCGGTCGTGTTAAGATGGTGGCTGCATTGCACTCCAGCTCGATGCCCGATGGCAGCTATGGTGGTAACCCGGCAGGATTTGTGATCTATTCAGAAGGTAAAAAGATCTACTTTGCCGGTGATACCGCGCTTACCTATGATATGAAATTACTGGCTGATGAAAACCTGGATTGGGCCATTTTACCAATAGGTGATAACTACACCATGGGTGCCGATGATGCTATAAAAGCATGCGGCTTTATTAATTGTAAAAATGTGATCGGTGTACATTATGACACCTTCCCGCAGATAAAGATCAACAAAGAGGAAGTGATGGAGAAATTCATAAAAGCAGGCCTCAACTTAAAATTACCTGCAATAGGCGAATCAATTACCCTATAAATGAAAAAAGCCCTCCGGAAATCCGGAGGGCTTTTTTGTGATACTACATCTTCTTCGTCGTATCCTTCTTCATCTTTGTAGTATCCTTCATTTTAACTTTAGTTTTATCTTTCTTCTTTTTCACTTTGGTAGTATCCATTTGCATGGCTTTACCTGGTGCAGGTGCCGCCGCACAAACACTTCCAAATGATATTGCCGCTAAGGCAATCATACAAAATAACTTTTTCATAATTTTCAGTTTTTTAGTGTGCAGATACTATAAAAAGATTTTTAACTGAAAATTGTTTTAATTATCTTGTAATTAAATTATAGTACCGTGTGGTATTACAGCCCGTTTCTTAATAACCACAATGCCATCTTGCACAGTATGTGTACCATAATCACCATCTTCCAGCTTAGCGCCGCAGTTGATCTGCACATCATTACCTATGTAAGTATTTTTGTCGATTATCGCATTTTTAATGGTACACCTGTCGCCAATACCCATTATCGGTGTATCAGCCACCCTTGATTCTTCTATCTGCTCAAGAGTTTGATAATTATCGCTACCCATTACATAGCAGTTCTCAATAACGGTATCAAAACCTATACGGGTACGGATGCCGATTATAGAACGTGTAATATGACTGGCGTTTATAATACATCCATCGGCTATAATTCCCTTATCAACGTGTGTGCCACTCATTTTTGATGGCGGCAGCATGCGTGCACGGGTAAATATATAGTTCTTATCAAACAGGTTAAACTGCGGGATATCGTCAGTTAAGCCCAGGTTGGCATCAAAAAATGATGGTATGGTACCAATATCTGTCCAGTAGCCTTCATACTGGTAGCTCAACACCTTATGGCTGTCGATTGATTGAGGAATGATCTCTTTACCAAAATCGGTACGCTCATTGCCTTGCAGCAGGTTATATAAAATAGAGCGGTTAAAGATGTATATACCCATCGAGGCCAGGTAATACCTGCCTTGTGAGGCCATCTCGTCGCTTACTTCCGATGCCCAGTTCTCGAAATTTGTTTTAGGCTTTTCAACAAAGGCTGTGACCAGGTTATCCGGGTCGGTTTTTAATATACCGAAGCCGGGTACATCATTGGCGTGTACCGGTATTGTAGCGATAGATATTTCCGCATCAGCTTTAATGTGGTTATCTATCATTTCCTCAAAATCCATCTGGTATAACTGGTCGCCCGATAGGATCAATACATAATCAAACTCATGTACGGCCAAATGATGCAAACTCTGACGCACCGCATCGGCCGTACCCTGGTACCATGAGCCGCTGGTTGGTGTTTGTTCTGCCGCCAGTATATCAACAAAAGCTTCGCTGAAACTGCTGAAGTGGTACGTGTTTTTTATGTGCTTATTTAATGAAGCCGAGTTGAACTGCGTTAATACATAAATACGCGTAATACCCGAATGCAGGCAGTTTGAGATAGGGATATCAACTAAACGGTATTTACCGGCAATTGGCACCGCCGGTTTTGAACGTGTTGCTGTAAGGGGGGATAGGCGGCTTCCCTGGCCACCGCCAAGTACGATGCAAATTACTTTTGAGGTCATATTACTGGTTTTAAACTTTCATAAAGGGTAATGTATTCTTTGGCCGATCTGTCCCATGAAAAATCGAGGTCCATCATGCGTTTGCGCAATAACTGCAGGTGTTTTTTATTTTGATATAAAGCTACCGCGCGACTAACCGAATAACAGATATCGTTAACCGTTACCTCGTTAAACCGGATGCCATAGCCGCCTTCTTCGCCAAAATCAATCACGGTATCTTTTAATCCACCTGTGCTTCTTACTATAGGCACGGTACCATAACGCAGGGCATATAACTGGTTCAGGCCGCAGGGCTCCACGCGCGATGGCATGAGTAAAAAGTCGGCACCAGCATATATTAAATGTGCCAGCGCTTCATCATAGCCAATAAACACGCCAACTTTGCCAGGGAATAGCTCCCAAAGCTGCAAAAAGTCTTTCTCCAGATCCGGGTCACCAGCACCTAAGAGTACAAAATTAACGCCATCCGGATGATCTGCCAGGCTTTGTTTAACTGCATCGTAGATGAGGTCGGCACCTTTTTCGAGTACCAGTCTGCCTATAAATGATATGATAGGTTTATCGGGCGATAAGCCAAATTTTTCGCAGATCGCTTCTTTATTCTTTTCCTTACCCTGCGCCAGTTTAGCCGACGTAAAGTTTATCGGGATCATCGGGTCGGTTTTAGGGTTCCATACTTCTGTATCTATCCCGTTTATAATACCTGATCCTTTGGCCCTCTCAATATAAAATAAATATTCCAGCCCGTTCGAGCTGATGGTTAATTCCTGCAGGTAGCTTGGCGATACAGTGGTGTATTTCCAGCAGCATTTTACAGCCGCAGCAAGCGGGTTAATAGCCCCGGCCCAATCCAGCAAACCAATTTGCGTTATATCTATTTCGGGCAGATAGGAGATTTTATCCCAGCCCAATACGCCATGATATTGCCCGTTATGTATGGTAAATACCGTTGGGATGTGGGCAAGGCGGGTATATAGTTTAGAGTGATATAACAGAAATGGCACAAGCCCATTATGATGGTCATGACAATGAATAATATCCGGCGATTGCTGCGAGTAGCTAATCCAATCTAAAAACGCCAGCTGAAAGGCCATAAACTGGTCCCTTTCATCGGGGTACATGTAAACTTCTTCGCGATCGAGCAAACCGGGGATCCTGATCAGGTACAGATCAAAGCCCAGTTTGTTGGTGCTTTCCTTTAAAACCTCAAAATAAAGGCGGCGCGTATCCAACAGGGTAACGGAGCTAAACACCACATCAAACTTGTTTTCGCGGGTAAATTTGCGGTCGTAAAAGGGCATTACAACGGCTGCGTCAATACCCAGCAATTTCTGGTATTTTGGCAGCGCGCCCACCACATCAGCAAGGCCTCCAACTTTGGCCACGGGGTAACATTCGGCACTTAAGTGATAAACTCTCATTCAGGATTATATTGGCTCAATTTAAGCAAAGATTACTAAAAGAGAAACCTGTAATGATTAATATAGTTTTTGAAATTTAGCAGAACGTTTGTAAAAATGTTAGTAAACTTTATAGTTTCTTTTTGAAAAATTTACACCAAAAAGTGGTAGTAGCTTTTGATGGTCGCTTTTAGTTTATACTGTGCTTTTGAGGATTCGGGTAAATTATTCTTAAAAAATAGCTTAAAGACTCATATTTAATTACAATTTTATCAATACCACCTAAGTAAACAATGAAAGTTTAATGTCTATTTAGGCTAAAGCCAGATCATAGTATTCATTGCCCGCCCCATAAATGGGCCGGCAATGAATGGGAAGATAATTCAATATTTCTCCCCACCTGCATTCATTGCCGTTGGCTTAAGCCAACGGATAAAAGTTAAAAAGTACAATTGGCTTTAGCCAGACTATCAAACAGATTAATGCGCCTCCAACCAATTCAATCCCGTGCCGATCTCTACCATAATTGGCACTTCGGTTTTAATGGCATTCTTCATGTTGTGCATAATGATGGGTTTTACAATTTCTACCTCATCATGCGGTACATCAAACACCAACTCATCATGTACCTGCATGGTCATGCGGGCGTCCAGTTTCTGGGTTAAAAATTCGCGGTGAATATTGATCATCGCTATCTTGATCATATCTGCCGCTGAACCTTGTATCGGCGCGTTGATGGCATTTCGCTCAGCAAAGCCACGTACGGTAGCGTTGGCGGAGTTAATATCACGCAGGTACCTGCGCCTGCCCATTAGTGTGCATACATAACCATTTTCACGGGCAAAGTTCATGGTATCGGTCATGTATCTTTTAATGCCGGGATATTGGGCAAAGTAGTTTTCGATGATCTCGGCAGCTTCCTTACGAGGGATGCCTAAATTCTGTGACAAACCAAATGCCGACTGCCCGTAGATAATACCAAAGTTTACCGCTTTGGCATTACGGCGCTGGTTGCTGGTTACTTCATCCAAAGCAATGCCATAAACATTGGCCGCGGTAGCAGTGTGGATATCGAGGTTTTTTACAAAGGCCTCCATCATATTCTCATCCTTGCTGATCTCGGCTATAATACGCAGCTCTATCTGCGAATAATCGGCGGAAACAATGGTATGCCCGGCATCACGCGGGATGAAAGCTTTACGCACCTCGCGACCGCGTTCGGTACGGATCGGGATATTTTGCAGGTTAGGGTTTGTTGAGCTTAAGCGCCCGGTTGCAGCTACCGCCTGGTTGTAGGAGGTATGCACACGCCCGGTTTTAGGGTTCACCATTTGCGGCAGCGCATCAACATAGGTCGATTTTAGTTTTTGCAGCTGGCGATAATCCAATATATCGCGCACGATATCGCTTTTGGCGGCAAGGTTTAATAATACATCCTCGCCGGTTTGGTATTGGCCAGTTTTGGTTTTTTTTGCTTTAGGATCGAGCATTAATTTCTCGAACAAGACTTCGCCCAGTTGTTTTGGCGATGCGATGTTGAAACGCACACCTGCTTTTCCGTAAACGATTTTCTCTAACTTGCCTATATCTGTTTCCAGGTCTTTTGAAAAATCCTGGAGCGTAAAATGATCTATCTTAACCCCTTCAAACTCAATATCGGCCAAAACATAGATCAGTGGGTTCTCAATTTCGTGGACCAGCTTTTCTGCTTCTACTTCCTTCAGCTTTGGCTCAAAAACGGTTTTTAGTTGCAGGGTGATATCGGCATCCTCGGCTGCATATTCCTTAATTTTTTCAATCTCTACATCGCGCATATTGCCCTGATTTTTGCCTTTGGCTCCGATGAGTGTGGTGATAGAAACAGGGGAGTAGCCCAAATAATTTTCCGACAGGATATCCATCCCATGCCGGGTATCCGGATCGATTACATAGTGCGCCATCATAGTATCAAACAGGTTTCCTTTTACCTGTATATCGTACCATTTCAGTATCAATATGTCGAACTTTATATTTTGCCCGGTTTTACCGATGGCGGCATCTTCAAATACATCCTTAAATTCCTTTACTATGGCTTTTGTTTGTTCCTGGTCGGCAGGCACCGGCACATACCAGGCCTCGCCAGCTTTTACCGCGAATGATAAGCCTACCAACTCACAATAATTTGCATCTGTCCCGGTAGTTTCTGTATCAAAACAAAAGTCTTTTTGTTGTTTAAGTAGGGCGATGAGCTCGCCGCGCTTTTCAACCGTATCCGCTAAATGATAGGTATGTGGTACGTTATCAATATTTTTTGAGGGTGCAAAAGATGGTGTAGGTTCAGCTATATCCTCTACATCAACCGTCATGGTGGTGCGGCCACCTGCAACAGGGTTGCCAAACAGGTCGGTTTGGATAGATACCGCTTTCATTTCGGTAATACTGAAATCGTCACCAAATACCCGCCTGCCCAAAGTCCGGAACTCCAGTTCGGCAAATAATGGCTCTAACAGATCCTTGCTTGGCGCGCACATTTCCAGTCCGGCCTCATCCAGTTCAACAGGCACATTCAAGTTGATGGTGGCCAATCGTTTCGACATTAAGCCCTGCTCTGCAAATTGCTCTACATTTTCGCGCAGTTTGCCTTTTAACTCGTGACTGTGTTTAATTATCTCTTCAACCGAACCATATTGCTTAATCAACAATTTGGAGGTTTTTTCACCAACACCGGGGATGCCGGGGATACCGTCGACCGCATCACCCCATAAACCTAAAATATCTATAACCTGCTCAACACGTTCAATTTCCCATTTAGCCAACACTTCTTTTACACCCAGTATTTCCATTTCATTACCCATACGCGCGGGCTTATAAATATGGATGTTGGGCGATACCAGTTGTGCGAAATCCTTATCGGGCGTCATACAATAAACCTGGTAGCCTTCCTTCTCCGCTTTTTTGGCAAGTGTGCCGATGATATCATCAGCCTCGTATCCATCAGAAGTGATGAGCGGGATATTAAAACCCAGCACTACCTTAAAAATGTAGGGTAGGGCTTTTGACAGGTCCTCGGGCATCGCTTCACGGTGGGCCTTATATTTTTCGTATTCTGTATGGCGTTCGGTAGGAGCGTCGGTATCAAAAACCACGGCCATGTGAGTTGGCTTTTCTTTTTTCAGCACATCGAGCAAAGTATTGGTAAAGCCCATAACCGCCGACGTATTTAACCCGCCCGAAGTGAACCGCGGGGTTTTACTCAATGCAAAATGCGCCCGGTAAATAAGGGCCATGCCATCCAAAAGAAATAGTTTTTTCATGATGTTTTTATGATTACACCGATTTTGAAATTGATTTCACCGATTTACGGGCGAACATCTTCAAAAGTGATGTGTTTCAAAAATACGATTTATGTTGATTAACAGTAGTTATCAATTCACGCGAAATCATAATAATAAATCGGTGAAATCATAAGCACATCGGTGGAATCACTTGAAGCTGCACCCCGGCACATGGTCATTCACCATACCGGTAGCCTGCATGTACGCGTAGCAAATAGTGGTGCCAAAAAATTTGAATCCCCGTTTTTTTATGTCTTTGCTGATAGCGTCAGAAATTGGCGTACTTGCCGGGAGCGAACCTGATGTATTATTGATCGGCTTACCATCGGGCATAAAACTGTACAGGTATTTATCAAACGAGCCGAACTCTTTCTGAACTTCTATAAACAGCTTGGCGTTGCTGATAGATGAAGCTACCTTTAAACGGTTGCGGATGATGCCCTCATTATTTAACAGGCGCGCTACATCTTCCTCGTCAAAAGCGGCTACTTTTTGCACATCAAAATCGGCATAAGCCTTACGGTAATTTTCGCGGCGGCGCAAAATGGTTATCCAGCTTAACCCTGCCTGTGCTGATTCCAGCGTTAAAAATTCAAATAATATTTTATCATCATGGGTTGTTTTGCCCCATTCTTCGTCGTGGTATTTGATGTATAATTCATCATTACCGGGCCAGTTGCAGCGCTTTATTTCTTTTGACATTGTTATTGTTTTAATTGGTTATGCTCATACATAGCGATGGGTTTGAAACCCATGCTATAGATATTATTTGATTGACCTTTACAGCAATGACATTATTAAATATGACTTGCTGAATCAGTGATAAATCCTAAAAATCCATTAATCCGTTTAATCTTGGTTCAACTCATCCCAATACTCCACAGCCCTGCGATAGTGCGGTATCACAATAGATCCGCCTACCAGGTTGGCTATCATAAATATTTCGTTCATTTCATCGTGTTTAACACCTGCATCGTGGCATTTGCCCAGGTGATATTTTATGCAATCATCGCAGCGCAATACCATCGAGGCTACCAGACCCAGCATTTCTTTGGTTTTTACATCAAGGGCGCCATCGGTGTAGCTGGTAGTATCCAAAGCAAAAAAACGTTTGATATTGGTGTTTGATGATTCCATTATCCTGTCGTTCATCCGGGTACGATAGGCTTCAAAATCTTCTACTAATTTTCCCATGGGAGGTATATTTTGAGTTAGTGAATTACTGAAAGTTTGATTTATTTGATTTTTTAAAATTAGAAATCTTTACTTTTATAATTCTAAATTGCTAAAAATTTTATCAAAAATTACAAAGCTATGGAAAGTTTATCGCCCAATATTTTTGTGAAGGATATTAATGAAACCATTGCGTTTTATAAACAAATAGGTTTTCAACTGGTAATGAGTGTGCCCGAGGATGGTAGTCCGCTGGTTTGGGCCATGGTGATGAATGGCAATGTAAATTTTATGTTCCAAACATTCACCAGTTTAGGTGATGACCTGCCAACTGTAAGCCGGAATGATGGCGGCTCGCTTATATTTTATATCAAACTGAAAAACATCCTTTCATTTTTTGAGGAGATAAAAAACAAAGTAACGGTTGTAAAAGAAATTGAAAAAACCTTTTACGGCGCGACTGAATTCTCTATACTTGACAACAACAACTACTTGTTAACCTTTGCGGAGGATATTGAATGATCACTTTTAAACGGGTGGATCATATCCACATTGCCGTAGCACCTGAACGACTGGAGGAGGCAAGGCTATTTTATACCGATATTATTGGATTAAAATTAATCGAACGGCCTAATCATTTGTTTTCAACCAAAGGCTATTGGTTTAATATTGGCGATATTCAACTGCATATAGGCGTTGAATCGCAACTGCCTGTATCCAGCCGCCATACCGCTTTTGAAGTAACGGATGTCGACTCCGCGCTTGATTATTTAAAAGATAAGGTTAAGATATTACCTGAACCGGAAATCCCGGGGCGCAGGCGCTTTGCGTTTCTTGATCCTTTTGGAAATAGGATAGAGCTGTTGCAATTGTTGTAATCAGAGTTCCAGTTCGATATAGGGATCCCAGAAAACGTTTTTGAAATCCTGTACCTGGTCATTCTCTACTTTTACTCCTTCGTTTTCTAATAGGCGTTGCATTAAGTCGCCGCCGAAATGTTGTTTGGCGGTGAGTAAGCCCTGCCTGTTTACTACCCGGTGTGCCGGGACCGGCGGTTGTGCGCTCCCTGCCGCCTGCATGGCGTAACCCACCATACGCGATGAACCTTTTGTGCCCAGGTAACTGGCAATTGCTCCATAGGAAGTTACCCTGCCTGCGGGTATCAGCCGGGCAACCTGGTAAACCTTATCATAAAAGTTAATATCTTCCATATAAATCCCGATAAGGAGACGCAAAATATTGCGTTTCTACATTTGATGTGGAGATCCGTAGAGATGCAATACTTTGCGTCTTTTTACAAATCCTTTGTAAATGAGAATTTAAGGTAATTAATATTCTTATTATTCTTTAAATATTTCTTCTCATAATATGTTTTTATCGATAATACCTCATTATCAAATTCGGAGTGGTACAGATCTTCTGTTTTTGCGTGAAGTATCAATTCCAATTCACCTATCTTTTCGGCGGTGTAGGCATGCAGATCATCATTATCTGTTTTAAGGTTGATAAAACCGCCTTGCTTAACTATATGCTTGTACATATCCAAGAAGCGGGGAGAGGTAAGCCGTTTTTTTTCACGGCCGACCTGCGGCTGAGGGTCGGGGAAAGTGATCCAGATCTCGTCAACTTCTTCGGGAGCGAAATATTCCAAGATGCTTTCTATCTGGATACGTAAAAATGCTACGTTATTAACGCCTTCCTCTAACGCTGTTTTAGCACCGCGCCATATGCGGTTGCCTTTATAATCAACACCAATAAAGTTTTTATCAGGGAACATCTGCGCCAGGTTAACGGTGTATTCGCCCTTGCCGCAAGCCAGTTCCAATACAACAGGTTTGTTATTTTTAAACTGATTATTTGCCCATTGGCCTTTTAGTTCCTTGCCTGCATCCAGCTGCAAAACATTGCTAAATGTATCTATTTCGGCAAAGCGCCTTAACTTATCTTTTCCCACTTGTAAAAATTAAGGCACAAAAATAGTTTTATGCTATTTATAAAAGCGAAATTTATAGAAGAAATAAAATGAAATTAACGGCGGCTTATAAACTGTAGGGGTAGTGTTCCTTAGCTTGAGTGCGTTTTTTGGTGAATAGCGCCTTTACTTTGTCAAAAATACCCACTACCGATTCTTCATTTACATAACCTGAGGCTTTTTGAGAAACCAGGCCAACCAGTGTTTTTATTAAAAAGCCGGAGTTTTTAAATATGGTTTTATTCAGCGTAAGTGGAATTAAAAAGCGCGATAATATGCTTACAAAATCCTGATTAAAGATGTTGGATTTATTTTCGCCGGTATTGGATGATTTGGGGAACAAGGAATATACAGTTGAAAATATAGCCGCCGGACTACTAAAACGCTCTGCAATCGCTTCGCCCTGCACTTTTTCCAGCCCCTTAAGCCTTATTATCTCCTGCCTTAAATCCCAGCTGTTTTTAATAGGTTCGTCCATTATAATTATTTAAATATCTTTTGAATAATAGCGTTGATAACCGGCCGCTCAAGGCTCTTCCTGTTATACTTAACAACAAGGGCAATAATTAAATACATTAATGCAACGCATCCAAAGCCTTCCCAATCAGAGTGAAACAAGGATGACAAATAAAATCCGAGCGTTATACTGGCAAATATGAAAGCCAATAGCATGCAAAATATTACTACAACATCAGCAATAATACTGGCCGCTATGGATGTACCACCCTCAATAGCCCTGTACTTAGCAAGCTTAATGTGGGTTTCGGCATATTCCTTCAGCTGATCAATAATAGGTGGCTGAGGTTCTTTTTTGTCTTCCATATAATTTATTTATTATCCCGGGTTAAATGTTTAACCCGGGATATAGTAAAACTTATGCGTGTTCTAAGTCGTCCTGATATTCTAACTCAGCACCTTTAATTTTTGTTTTAATGTTTTCAACAACCTTATCTTTTAACCCAACAAGATTGTCAATTTCAGCAGCTGCGGTATCTTTTATTGAATCGCCAAGATTTTTTAATGATTCGGTAAGCTTGTCGCGTGTTTCACTGCCTTTTTCGGGTGCGAATAACAGCCCTAATGCTGCACCTGCTGCCAGCCCGGCTAGCAGTGCAATTACTACTTTTGAGTTATCGTTCATAATTATTATAATTTTTATGTTGACTAATTGTTTGTATAACGACTAAATATGTTGCCAAGTATTATATTTAAGACAATTTGTCTTACGCTTGCTACTTTATTTGTTCCCTCAATTTACTCATTTATCGTGTATCCACAAACATTTATTGTATTTTAAGCTACGTATCTGTAGTTGTTCTCATGCGCTCCAGCCTATCGGCCGCTAACCTGTTAGTTTCATAAATTTCAAGCAGCAACAAGAAGTATGATAACAATACCGGCCCAAAAACCAGGCCTAAAATTCCAAAAAGGGGTAAACCTATAAAAACACCTATGACAGATATGATGGGGTGCGTATTGCCAACCCGCTTATTAATGATCACCCTTAGCACATTATCAACATTGCCAATAAACAGTAAACCGTAGGCTATTAATAATATTCCCTTAAAGGAATGCCCTTCTGCCATTATAATAACGCCTGCAGGTATACACAAGGTAGGAGCGCCCACAACCGGCAAAAATGACATGAATGACCCTATCACCCCCCAAAATATCGGGTCAGGTATTTCAAAGGCATAAAAACCCAGGGCAAGCAGAGTGCCTTGTGTAATTGCAATTAACCCCTGCCCCAAAACATTGGAGTAGGTTGAATTACGCATGGCTGTGGCGAATTTTAAGGTATGCTGCTCGCGAAAAGGGGCATATTTTAAAAGGCCGGCTTCAAACTCTATTCGCTGTGTAAGCATAAAATACAGCAGGAAATATAATACCAATAAAGTTAATATAATACTTGCCGCGCTACCCAATATGGATGGGAACAGGTCGGCGGCGTAAGTGCCGAGCTTTTGCAATGTAGTTTCGGCAAAATGAGGCTGGCCCAGGTTTCTTGATGCAAAGGCATCAACCTGGTTGGTCCACTCCTGTATGGGAAAAGTACTTTTGTTAATACTCGCTATTTTACCTATCACCATAAAACTTAATGATAAGAAAGGAATAACGATAACTATTAATGAACTGAAAATGATGAGCAATGCCACCAGGGTTTTGTTCCACCCCTTTTTTTCGGAAAGATATATATAAAGGGGCCTGAAAATAGTGAATAGTACAATTGCGCCAAGTATAGCGCTGAACAGGCCGCTTAGCGCATAAAGCAGGAAACATCCCAGCACAATTATGCTTACTAATATTATATTATTACGTTGTTTATAATTAAAGATTGACATTCAGGCGTGTAGATATATCGATAAACAAAAAAAGGCCAAAAAGTTTTGGGCTAATCCTAATAAATATCTCCTTATTTATTGTTGGGGGCGTCTTTTAACAATGAGGTCATTTTTTCGCAGCTGGTTGCTATCGTATCCATATAAAACTGGCAATCGGCGTTCGCAATATCCTGAATCTCAAAGCGCAATTGCTCAATAGCCAGCTGGATGTTTGAAAGCTGGTTTCTCATGTCGTGCTTTAACGCTTTGATGTTGTCCGGCGGGGCGTCGGTATTCAGTGGCTTTTTCATTTATTTAAGATTGATGGCCTTCATTTTATTGTATAAGGTTTTCCGGTCAATCTTTAATATCTCGGCGGCTTTAGTTTTGTTAAAATTAACCTCCTTCAGTACCCTTAAAATTGTTTCAAACTCAGCTTCAAGCGCCGCGTTTTTAAGGTCGTGCCTGTTTTCTTTTACTTCAGGAGCATCATGTGTATAATGGGTATTGTTATTATTGTTATAATCAAAAGACATCATCCTGTTTGATATTTCAAGCGGGAGGGCTTTCATAGTTATTTCATTACCTTCGGCAAGCAGGGTTGCCCTTCTTATTACATTTTTTAGCTCGCGTATATTTCCAGGCCAGCGGTAGCTCATAAAGCACTCTATAACATCAGGAGTAAAAGCAGTAACATTACGGCTCAATTCCTGGTTGGCTATTACTAAAAAGTGATTGGCCAGTAATATAATGTCATTACCACGATCGCGCAGTGGCGGCATATATATGCTAAACTCATTAAAGCGATGATAAAGATCTTCCCTGAATCTGCCCTTTTGGATACTTTCCTGCAAGTTCTCGTTGGTTGCAACAATGATGCGTACATCCAGGTCTATTTCCTTGGTGCTGCCTATGCGCTTAACTTTTCTTTCCTGTACGGTACGCAGTAACGCGGCTTGTATATCATAGGAGAGGTTACCCACTTCATCCAGGAACAATGTTCCACCGTTTGCCATTTCAAAGTGGCCTATTTTGGTATATAATGCCCCGGTGAATGATCCTTTTTCGTGGCCAAAAAATTCGCTTGCTGCAAGTTCTTTGGTAAGCGAGCCGCAATCCATGGCTATAAAAGGATGGTTATGGCGCGGGCTGTTCAGGTGGATACTTTTTGCCACAGCTTCTTTACCGGTACCGCTATCACCAATTATAATTACGCTGTAATTGGTAGGGGCCACCAGGTCAATCTGGCGAATTATTTCTTTTGATGCCCGGCTGGTACCAAATACAAACTCGCCTGAGGGTGTATTCTTTTTATGTTCTTTTGATTTGGATGAGATAATGGGTTCATTATCCTGCTCATCATCTAACAAGGCATATTGGGTTTCAATAGCCTTGTTTATAGTGTTTAATATTTCGTCGGGATATAATGGCTTGGTGATATAATCATAGGCACCCATTTTTATGAGCTCCACAGCCATTTTAATATCAGAATAACCAGTAATAATTATTACGCCTGTTTTTGGATATTGGTTCTTGATGTTTTTAAGCATCTCGCGGCCATCAGTATCCTCCAGCCTGAAATCGCACAATACTAACGTGAAATCCTCATTTTTGAGGTATTCCATAGCACTTGTGCCATTTGATGCTGTTTTTACTTCAAAACCATTACGTGTTAAAAACTTCGACAGCAACAGCGCAACGTTTACTTCATCATCAATGATGAGGATCTTCTTCATACCAGCAAACTGTTAACAGGGTAAATGTATTAAACTGTTAAGATACACAAATTTGCTAAATCCGATGGATTTTTTACGAAAATCAATAAACTTTATTACAGATTGAATGAGTAAGCCACACGTACAGCAAACATATTGTTGTATTTTCCATCGCCATAAAGGCTTTGGCTACGCTCGTATCTTACACCGCCATCAATGTAATTATGGTGATGCAGTTTAAACACTATACCCATTTGCGGACCATAAGTAAATGCATAATTATTTATGGCATATATGGCGCTTTTATTTAGCAACAGGCTCTCACCGGCCTCAGCCTGAATATAAAATCCCCTGATCAGAAAGTATTTAAGACCTACTTTTACAGGTACCAGGTTCATATTTTCCACCTTTACATTTAATATAGCTTCAGGGTTTGAGCTGATATCGCTGTTATTAGGGAAGAATGTCATATAGCCTACATTTCCGGTAAAATAAAGCTTTTCAGTTAATGGAATATCAATTTGGGCTGAAACACCTGCACCGATGTTATAAGAATTACTATAATTACCGTTTGGAAAGCCGGCATCAAGCCCAATGCTTATACGTGTAGTATCCGGGATGGCAACGTTTTGTGCTTTGGCGCTTAATGTAAAACCTATAAATGCTATTAAGTAAATAATTTTTTTCAAAGTGATCTTCATTTTATGTGTGAATTGACTGTGTTAGAACGTACAATAAATTAACAACGTATATGGCTATAAAAATTTATTCGTACAGTTTTGTGCAAAGCTAATATCCGTTTTGATTTTTAGTTGCTTCGCGGCCATAAATATTGTAAAATATTTGAGGCATAAAGTGTTAATTATAGTTAATTGTGCAAAAAAGGCCTGTAAAATCCTGTAAAACAAAAAAGGACACCGGTAAACCGGCATCCCTTTTCAAAAATTAAATCAATGTTAACGTATTAAAAACCATAGGCTACACGCAGGCCAAAGAAATTAACTTTGCTGTCATCAACATCACTATTAAATTTAGTGCTTGCTTCATAACGAACGCCTGCGTCAATGTAGTTTTTACCACCTAACTGGAACTGGTAACCAACTTGCGGAGCATAAACAAATGCTGCTGTTTTGTTATAACCCAGGTCAGATTTGTTTAAAGCGAATGCTGCACCAGCTTCACCCTGTACATAAAAGTTTTTTACAGGGAAGAATTTTAAACCAGCCTTAACAGGTAATAACTGAATGTTGGTAAAATCATTTTTAGCCTGGATGCTGTTATAACCAGCATTAACTGTTACAAATAATTGATTTGCAACCGGGATATCGGCTTGTACCGAACCACCAATGTTAAAGTTATAGCTGTCTGATAATTTACCGGTAGGAATACCTGCGTCAACACCAATGCTAAAGCGTACGCCGCTTGCTGTTGTAGTTGTTGAGGTAGTAGTAGGGGTAGTAGTTTGAGCTTTTGCGCCAAAAAATGAGAATGCTGCGAAAGCTAATGCAAGTGCTGAAATTTTTAATGTACTTTTCATGACTATATGTATTATTTAGTAATGTGTTTTGTTAAACACATTGCAAAGTAAAGCATGAAAATACATACGATTTTTCATCCTAATGTCACGATTATTCAATCGATTGATTAACAGTAAGATAAATTCTGACCAAATGGGTTTTTTAGTCAGTTAACTGGTTTAGCAAGGCTTAATTACCCCTAAATTCTGGTTTTCTCTTTTGCAGGAATGCCGAAACACCTTCCTGGAGATCATTGGTACCGAAGCATTTTCCAAATTCGTCTATCTCCGTAGCAAAGCCATTAACTGCCGGATCGGTAGCAGCATTCACCGCTTTTATGGCTGATGCAATAGCTATCGGGGCGCGTAATAATATCTTGCTTAATATTTCTTCAGCTTTAGCTAACAGGCTATCCTGGGTTACTGTATGATTCACCAATCCGAACTCGTAAGCTTCGGCTGCTGTTATCATATCGGCTGTCATGATCAGTTCAAGCGCTTTACCCTTTCCCACTAAGCGTGTTAAACGTTGTGTGCCTCCATAGCCGGGGATGAGGCCTAAAGTAACTTCGGGCAAACCCATTTTGGCATTGTCGGATGCTATGCGGATGTGGCAGGCCATCGCCAGTTCCAACCCACCGCCCAGTGCAAAACCATTAACAGCCGCTATAACCGGCTTGGGACCATGCTCTATCAGGTTAAAAACATTGGCCTGCCCTTCACGGGACAGCGCTGTTCCATTATCTACATCCAGCGAAGCAAATTCAGAAATATCGGCACCTGCCACAAAAGCCTTTTGCCCCGCACCTGTTATAATGATACCGCCGACCTGTGTGTTGGCAAAAGCTTCGGTAATAGCAATATGCAGTTCGGTGAGGGTAGCTTTGTTTAAAGCGTTTAATTTGCTTTCGCGATTAATGATGATATATTGAATACGTTCTTTGTATTCAATCAACAGATTTTCAAATGCCATAAGCTAAAAATTGCGGTGCTGATGCACCCATCCGGTAATATATTTAACAATATCGTACGTGTTGGTACCTGGCGGGAAAAGCTCGCCAACGCCCAGCTTTTTTAACTCGTCCATATCTTCTGATGGGATTATTCCGCCTCCGGTAACCAGTACATCATCCATACCTTTTTCCTTTATGAGGTTGATAATCTTGGGGAAAACAGTCATATGCGCGCCCGAGAGTATGGAGATGCCGATAGCATCCACGTCTTCCTGCAGGGCAGTGTTCACCACCATCTCGGGGGTTTGGCGCAAGCCGGTGTAGATCACTTCCATACCTGCATCACGGAGAGAAGTGGCTATGATACGTGCGCCTCGGTCGTGCCCATCGAGCCCAACCTTAGCAACCAAAACACGAATAGGGCGATTAAAGGTATTACTCATGTAAAACCGTGGTTTATTTACGGGTAAAAGTAAGAAGAAATTGTGGATAGTGATTAGTTGTTGGAGTTTCTGCATTAGTGATAGTAGCGGATACCGGCCCCGAGCTTAAGACCTGTGCAGTATGAGCGGATAGCACGGGCCGCAGGCAATGCCCAAATAACTAAACCACTTAATATTGTCAAACACTTCTACAACTTTATAATTCATAAACAAATTCATCCTATTAAACCCTCTTTCCTACACATAATTAACATTTCTACCAGCCCATCACCCATAAACAAACTCATCCTACGCGCTTTATCCTATTTTTTCTATTTTTGCACCTTATGAGCGAAGAAAGATCATTAAATTTTCTGGAAGAGATTGTTGAAGAAGACATACGTAACGGTAAGAACGGCGGCAGGGTATTAACCCGTTTCCCGCCGGAGCCTAACGGTTACCTGCATATAGGCCATGCCAAATCCATTTGCTTAAATTTTGGACTTGCGCTAAAATATAACGGCCAAACCAACCTGCGTTTTGATGATACCAACCCCGCTAAAGAAGAAGTGGAATATGTTGACAGCATTAAAACCGATGTTAAATGGCTGGGCTTTGAGTGGGCCAATGAACTGTATGCGTCTGATTATTTCGACAAGATCTACAACTTCGCGGTAACGCTGATAAAAAAGGATCTGGCTTATGTTGATGATAGCTCGCCCGAAGAAATATCGGTACAAAAAGGTACGCCAACTGAGCCGGGCACACCTAACCAGTATCGTAGTCGTAGCATAGAAGAAAATTTGCTTTTGTTTGAAGAGATGAAAGCTGGTAAATATCCTGATGGTGCCAAAGTATTGCGTGCTAAGATAGACCTTGCTTCGCCAAACATGCACCTGCGCGACCCGCTGATGTACCGTATTAAACATACGCATCACCACCGCACCGGTAATGATTGGTGTATATACCCCATGTATGATTTCGCGCATGGTGAATCGGATGCTATTGAAGAGATCACACATTCTATATGTACGCTGGAGTTTATCCCGCATAGGCCATTGTACGAGTGGTTTATTGAGCAACTGGAGCTTTTCCCATCAAAACAATACGAGTTTGCCCGCTTAAACATGACCTACACCGTTATGAGCAAGCGCAAGCTGCTGCAACTGGTTGAGGAAGGCCATGTAGAGGATTGGGACGACCCGCGCATGCCTACCATCAGTGGTTTACGCCGCCGTGGGTATACACCGCATTCTATCCGTGAGTTTTGTGAGCGTATTGGTGTTGCCAAACGCGAGAACATGATAGATGTGAGTCTGCTGGAGTTCTGTATCCGCGAGGATCTGAACAAAAGGGCATGGCGCCGTATGGCTGTGCTTGATCCGATTAAACTGGTACTTACCGATTACCCGGCTGATAAAACCGAGATCATGTTCGGCGAGAACAACCCCGAGGTTGAAGGCGGTGATGGGGGCAGAGAGTTCCCGTTCAGCAATGAGCTGTGGATAGAGCGTGAGGATTTTATGGAAGAACCGCCGAAAAAATTCTTCCGCCTGGGTGTTGGGCTGATGGTGCGCTTAAAGAACGCTTACATTGTTAAATGCGAAAGCTTTGTTAAGGATGCTGATGGTAATGTAACCGAAATACATTGTACACATATTGAAAATTCAAAATCGGGTGGCGATACCAGCGGCATCAACGTAAAGGGAACCATCCACTGGGTGAGTGTACCGCATGCTAAAACTGCTGAAGTTCGTTTATATGATCGCCTTTTCCAGGTTGAGGACCCATCAAACGAGGATGGCGATTTTAAGGATTACCTGAACCCTAACAGTCTGCACATCATTAAAACAGCCTACATTGAGCCTGATTTGGCAAATGCCGAGCCGGGTGTTGGCTACCAGTTTATGCGTAAAGGCTATTTTACTTTAGATAAGCACTCCACAACCGATAAACTGGTGTTTAATCGTACAGTTACCTTAAAAGATGGCTGGGTTAAGAAATAATTTGTAGGCAATAATCTTACAGATGGTGCCTCACAGTTTGTGGGGCACTTTTAGTTTATAACAAAGTAATTATGGTATCCTTTAATTATATCCTTTTTAATTCCATTTTCTTTGGTGCAGTTAAAACGTCTTTAGTATGAGTAAAGCTGTAGAATTTCCGCATGCACCTGTAGCATATAAATCTTCTTATAGGGAGCCAAAAAAATAATACTTTTACAATTGTTCCCCGTGGAATTCGCCCATAATTATTTGAGCCGCATTTTCTGCACATAATGTTTGTAGGTAAATCTAATAGTTAAAAATTTTTAAGGGTCGCTTATAAATATACAACTAAATGCTTAATAGTTCTATTGTTGTTTCCCGCAGGTTAAATTCAGGGAGTCTGCGACACTCCTGCATTTAGAAAAATAATGTTTGATGTTTATTATTAGTTTTTTTATGAAATTGCAGCCTGTAACCAAAACCACCCAATGAAAGTTAGCGGATTTACCTTTATAAGAAACGCTGTTAAAAACGACTACCAGATTGTTGAAGCCATCACCTCTATTTTGCCGCTGTGCGATGAGTTTGTTGTAGCAGTTGGAAATTCAGAAGATGAAACGCGGCAACTGATAGAAAACATCAACTCCCCCAAAATAAAGATCATTGATACCGTTTGGGACGATTCCTTAAAAGCCGGTGGGGTAGTGTTCGGCCTGGAAACCAATAAAGCGCTTGGTGCTATATCGCCGGATAGCGATTGGGTTTTTTATATACAGGGCGATGAGGTGGTGCATGAAAAGTATCTTCCAACCATAAAAAAGGAGATGGAGGATAATTTGAACGACCCTAAAATTGAAGGCTTACTGTTTAAATATATTCACTTTTATGGCTCTTACGATTATTATGGTGATACCCGCAGGTGGTACCGTAGAGAGATCCGCCTGATTAAAAACATAAAGGGTATGCGCTCATACAAAGATGCGCAGGGTTTCCGTTTGGATGATCGAAAGATAAACGTGAAACTGATAGACGCCTATATTTACCATTATGGATGGGCCAGGCCTCCGCAAGGTTTAACCAATAAAGGCCGCAATTACAATAAGTTTTACCACGATGATGAGTGGAACAAGCAGCACATGACCGAAACCTACGAGTTCGATTATGGCAACGCCGACCGCTTACGCACCTTTAAAGGCACCCACCCCAAAGTAATGCTCGACAGGATAGAGAAAACCAACTGGGAAATTGATTTCAGCAATAAGCCATTGAACCGAAATTATACGTTGCGTCGCAGGTTTCTGCAAACGATTTTGGACCTTACGGGATGGAGCATTGGGGAGTATAAGAATTATAAGATAGTTAAGCGATAGATGTTAGCTAAAACTAACCCCACTGTCATGCTGAGGAACGAAGCATCTATTATACAAGCGAAAAAGCTGCTTGTATATTGAACGCGGATAGGTTCTTTGTTATCGCGCAGAATGACAATTAGTATTATGGTTACTGCTGAGGCTTTATTTTAAAGAAAATATAAGTTTGCGCCGTATAGCTAAAAACCACTACCAGCATTGTGGTAATAATTTTAGATGGGGTAGGGTACAAGCCAAAGTAATCAACAAATATTTTCAGGAAGATATAGTTTAGAAAAATACAGATAGCCGTTACAATTAGGTACCGCGATAATTGTGTTCTTCTTTTTAAGCCTGTTTGCTGAAATACCACATACCTGTTAAGATAAAAGCCGGTAGGTAACGAAATACTCAGCGCCAAAAACAATGATGCAATTGGGGCACTCAGCGTAAGCGCACCCAATACTAAATCGTGCTTTTTAAACACCAGGTTATAGCTTAATGAGAAAAGGCAAATATCAAACAAGGTATTAGCGCCGCCGCATGCCGCATATCGGAAAGTATGTAAAGGGATATGCTTTTTAAAAGGTTTGTAAAAGAAATCGATCCATTGCAGTATGGTAACCCTGATATAGTAATGAATGCTTTTCATTGGTGGGCCGAAGATACTACTTGCCGGGCTGTAATTAAACTTTACTTATGCATTCAATAAAACGTATTCCACATATTGTTGAGCAATCTTATTCCAGTCGAATATCTGAGGTGTTTTGTTATAAGCATTTTCCGAGAACTCATTTAGTCGATCTTTATTCTTATAAATATTATTTATTGCTGCCGCGATACCGGATTGCGTTAGTTCATCTATTATCCAGCCCAGTTGTTCTTTTTTAACAATATCGCCAAGGTTTGTCCCTTCTGATACCAATACCGGCATGCCATAACTCAAGGCTTCAATTACTCCGGTTGGCATACCTTCCCATCTTGAGGTATGTAAAAATACATGATGAGATGCATATAGCGCTTCCTTTTCTTCCTGTTTATAAACTGCGGCTTTGATGATGACGGTCTTCGTCAGATTGAGGCTTTTTATCAGATCATATAAATAATTTTGCCCCTCATTCGTAAATAGCGGACCAATCAGTGTTAATTCAACATTCACCTCTTTTAGTTGGCCCATGCTTTTTATTAATAGATCCAGACCCTTATGCAAGGGGTCTAAGCGGCCCATAAATAATAGCCTTAGTTTTTGATCCGGGCCAGTACTTTCTTGATCATATATAGAGCTTTTTATCTTCCCTTCGGGGAAACCATTTAATAGCGCATAACATGATTTTGGTGAATATTTTTTAATAAAGTTTTCTTCCTGCCTGCCGTGGATAAAGAAGTAATCCATCCGTTTTAGGTATGCTTTTTCATAAAGAAAGAGAAAGATCTTTTTTTTAAGATAACTGCGTTTGAAGGTATAATCATGATAGCCGCCTTGCGGGGTCACACATAGCGTAATATTTAAAGCCTTCACCAATTTGCTCAGGCCTATATTTATCGGCGTAAAAACACTATGCAGGTTAACGCAAATGATGGAATTACGGTCGGCTATTAGTTTATTCTTTAAATCCTCGGGAACGGAAAAGTGAAGCAGGTTTGCTTTAAAATGAACGTAAAAGGGATAATTGTTCTGATCAAGCTCGGTACTTAATCCCCACAATTCACAATTGTAGCCAAGCTTATTGGTATAAGCTGCAATATTTTCTATCACATTATAGGCGCCGTTTACCCGGTCGGTAGCGAAATTGGCAATGATTACAATTTTTTTAGTACCACCGGTCTTTTTTAAACTTTCGGCCGCCATATATTATGCAGATGTGATAAGTTCTATTATCTAATTATCCGCACAAATATCAAAGATTCGGCTACAGAACGGCATGAGGCAACAGTTAATTTATAGCATTGATACCTTTTTAGCGCAAGTCTTGGGTTAGGGTTACGAAGACGATACATGTGTTTGAAGCACAAGTCAGCCTTACACAGGCTGTCACACAAGACTTGCGCCAGAAGAGTAAACAATCTTATAATAGAGTGATTCGCAATTTCAATACGGCCTCTTCCGCTTCCCCTATTTTCTGCGTTCCAACCAACAGCTTTTCGCCACTTTTTAACTCAATTTCAACCGCATCGCTGCCCGATACTGTAAAACAGGTTGTGTTATCTTTAAACCGTACGCCCCAGCCCCAAAACTCTTTCATGGCGTTGTATTTACGGGTGGAGATATTTTTGATGTCGCTTATCTTAATCACCTTGTTACTGGTAAGTATGCCAAAGCTGATCTGTATCTCCTCTTCGGTTATCGTAACTATCAACTTCTGATACCATGCTAAAAATATAGTGCCAACACTCACCGCGAAAAACACAATCAATAACGCATCAGGCGCGGGGTGATTGCCAACCGGCTTACCAAATCCTATTTGAATCACACAAAACACACCAAAAAATACCGTTGAGAGTACTGCTGCCACCATCAACACAATATATTTCTGGGTTTCTTTAAAAAGTATTTTATCCACTGTCTCGTTTAAAACAATTGTTTATTTACTATTCATGGCCATATAATCCAGTGTTAAGTTGCACATTGCCTTAACGCCTAAAGGGAAAGCGCTCTCATCTATAAAAAAATCGGGCGAGTGATTTACCGGCACGGTAGCCGCATCGCCACCCTTTGGCATGCCGCCTAAAAATATAAAAAGTCCGGGGGCTTTATTCGCAAAAAAGCTGAAATCTTCTGAACCGGTTAAGGCCGGACCAGCAATCACATTATCAGCCCCGGCAACAGCTTGCAATGTCGGCAGCATCTGTGCAGTAAGCTGCGGGTTATTGTAAGTCACAGGGTAGTGCGATTCATAGGGAATAGTTGCTTCCGCGGTAGCGCCTTCGGCTTCGGCTGTTTTTGTTACAATTTGTTTTACCCTTGTTATAAGCAGTTGCTCGTCTTTAGCGCTGAAGGTGCGCAATGTACCTAACATTTCCACTTTTTCGGGGATGATATTTGAACGGTTGCCGCCCTTTATAGCGCCTATGGTTACTACTGCTGGGTTTTGTGCAAGGTTCACATTCCGGCTCACAATGGTTTGCAGGTTGTTAATTATTTGTGCCGAAACAACAATAGGATCGACACCGCTCCAGGGCTGTGAACCATGGGATGATTTGCCTGTCACCACAATCTTCATATCATTTACGCCCGCCATTGCCCCGCCAGAGTGGTAAGTGATGGTGCCCACCGGCATAAATGAAAATATATGCATCCCAAATACCACATCAACTTTAGGATTTTCCATCACACCTTCCTTCACCATTTCTTCGGCACCGCCAACCTCACCGGTCGGCACACCTTCTTCGGCTGGTTGGAAGATGAATTTTACTGTTCCATGCAGTTCACTTTTCATGGATGATAATATTTTAGCCACAGCCATCAGCATAGCCATGTGCGAATCATGCCCGCACGCATGCATTACCCCAACTTGCTCTCCTTTATACCTGGTTATTACTTTTGATGCAAATGGCACAGGGGTACGTTCGGTTACCGGCAGAGCATCCATATCAGAACGCAATGCTATCACCGGGCCGGGTTTGCCTCCTTTTAATACCCCGACTACACCCGTAGTTGCTATACCTGTTTTTACCTCCAATCCAAGGGAGCGCAGGTAATCGGCCACAATACCCGAGGTGCGCACCTCTCGGTTACCCAGCTCAGGGTGTTCATGAAAATCACGCCGCCAGGCAACCACCTGACTTTGCAACGAATCCGCTTTTTTGTTAACCATATCCTTAAATGGATTGGTTTGCGCAAAAGCAGGCAGGGTAGCGACGCAACACAGCGTGAGCAACAGTTTTTTCATGTTGAGGGATTTTTTACTAAATATAAAAATAAAGGATGGTTTTCATGTAGTTACAAACTACATGCTTAGATGGTCCGTAGACCGGAGTCTACGGCCAGCGGGATAAATAATAATTATATTATTTCTGCTTCAATATAGGGTTGCTTATTACCTTTCTAACTTCTTCATTGCTCACGCGAGCAGTAATAGTTTGACTGTATTCGTTCCCTTGCATATCTGAAAAATTTAACAAGAACTTTATTACAAAAACGTAAGAATCTATATTGAAAAAATGACCCACCCTTACGTTTAAACCCATCGTAAAATTATCACCATAGTTTAAAAACTCTCTTTCTTGATTGAGTTCTGTTTCTGTAGGCATCCCATCTCCTTCATTCACCCACGGCCATACACAATTAAGTTTAACATCCTTTGCTGGGTTTTTAGTAAGATTTACAAAGCACTGCACATTAAACGTCAGAAAGCGCCCCGCCTCGATATCAAACTTTGGAGAATCCAATTTCAAATCCAGTTCAAATTTTGGTTCTATACTCTTTACAAATCCAGTGTGTTCCATTGCAGTCACCTTTTCTTGTAACCGTTGAACTGCAACTTGGGATTTTAGGGTTTTGTAAATCAATAGACCAACTCCAAAATTGACACCTATAGATGTCCAGTCCGATACAGTTCCCCAAACCGATGCGTCTAATAGTAATAAATTGTTATACATAATTCGTTTATCAAAGCTAAAAAAAAAGGACCCGCTTAATAAACGGGTTTTGAAACTTATATAAAAGTGTTATCATACCAATTCATGTAATTTTTTGACCATCATATCGTGACAGTATTTACAATAAGTAACCCAGTCAAATTCCACACATTCGAGAACATTTCTACCCCGCTGTTCGTAGTTTTCAACTACGAACCAATATGCAAAGAGACTTTAGTCTCTACCCCGCCCAGCCTTCTCTATCCAAACTCCTGAAATGTATCGCCTCGGCCAAATGCTCCAACTTAATTTCCTCGCTGCCTGCAAGGTCGGCTATGGTGCGTGATACTTTTAAAATCCTGTCATAAGCCCGGGCGGATAGGCCCAGCTTTTCCATCGCTTTTTTCAACAGCGTTTGCCCGGCTACATCAATTTTGCAAATGTCCCTAACCATTTGCGGGCTCATTTGTGAGTTGGCATGCAGGTCGGGCTTATCGCCAAATCTTTCTATTTGTATATTCCGGGCTGCAATAACCCGTTCACGAATGAGCTCACTTTTTTCAGCAAGACGATCGGATGCCAGCTCATTAAAGTTTACGGGCGTTACCTCTACATGCAGGTCGATACGATCCAGCAGCGGACCGGATATTTTGCTCATGTATTTTTGCACTGCTCCCGGCGGGCAGGTGCACTCTTTTTCAGGGTGATTATAATAACCACAAGGGCAGGGGTTCATGCTGGTTACCAGCATAAAACTGCAGGGATAATCCACCGAGAAACGGGCGCGGGATATGGTTACCCGCCGTTCTTCCAATGGTTGGCGCATAACTTCCAGTACGCTGCGTTTAAATTCGGGCAGCTCATCCAAAAATAATACGCCGTTATGTGCCAGCGATATTTCGCCTGGCTGTGGGTTACTGCCTCCGCCAACAAGCGCAACGTCGGAAATAGTATGATGGGGCGAGCGAAATGGCCTTACAGTCACCAAAGCATCCGCAGCCGCCAGTTTTCCGGCTACGGAATGGATCTTGGTAGTTTCTAATGATTCATATAAACTCAACGGAGGCAAAATAGATGGTAGCCTGCGCGCCAGCATAGTTTTACCTGCTCCCGGCGGACCGATCAATATCACATTGTGACCACCAGCAGCGGCTATTTCCAGGGCGCGCTTTATATTTTCCTGGCCTTTTACTTCGCTAAAATCACTATCGTAATTGCAGAGGCTGTCGTAAAATTCTTCGCGGGTATTTACAATTTCACGGGTAAGCTGTATGTCGCCATTAAAAAAACCCGCTACTTCTTTTATGCTTTCAACGCCATATACTTCCAAGTCGTTCACAATGGCAGCTTCGCGGGCGTTTTGTTTAGGTAGGATGAAACCCTTAAAGCCATCCTTGCGTGCCTGTATGGCTATCGGGAGAGCTCCTTTTATAGGTTGTAGCCCGCCATCAAGCGACAGCTCGCCCATAATTAAATATTTGTCGAGGTTTTCTGTTTCTATCTGGCCCGATGCAGCCAATACGCCGGTTACAATGGTAAGGTCGTAGGCCGAACCTTCCTTGCGGATATCTGCCGGAGCCATATTCACTACCACCTGCTGTCGCGGCATCCGGAAACCGCAATTGCGCAATGCCGATTCAATGCGGAAATAGCTTTCCTTTATAGCATTATCGGGCAGGCCCACAATAAAAAATTTTGTGCCGGCAGCAATGTTCACTTCAACTGTAATAGTTATGGCCTCAATGCCAAAAACCGCGCTGCCAAATGTTTTAACTAACACTAATGATAAAGTTTATTCAGAAGCGTAAGTTATAGATTTTTTCCTGATGGATGAAATAAAACAGAAGGCAGAATAAGCCGTCTATTTTACCACGATATTATCATTAAACATGGTTACTGTATAGCTTTGCGTTGCTGTGAGTTTTAAAATACTGGTGCCACTTTGCAGCGAAGTAAACTGCCATGTATCAGTACCAAAATCACCAACGGACTGTGAATTAGCCGGAGCTGTATGCGTATGGCTATCCAAGTGTAACATGGCTTCATTATATTGCCAGTCGTTATAAGTAAATCCACCATCGCCCGGGTTTGATACCGTTACCGATATAGTTTGCCCTTTTACTACCGACAATGTTTTGCCTGTATCGGCAACTGAAAGCCTTAAAGCTGCTTTGGGAGTGCTGTTATCCTTTTTGCATGATGCCAGTACAATTATACCTGCTGTAAATAAAAATAATGCTGATCTGTAAAGGTTCGCCATGGTTTTAGTGATTGGTTTACTCATATAACGAACCTGGCAGGCTAAACGCTACAAAACCGATCTACTTTGATGCCCGGTCAAACACTAATTTATTTTTCATGCATTTATGGCACCGGTACCTCTTTAAAGGAAGCCAGAATAAAAAGGTTTTGATTAAAGACCCCCTCGATATTCGAATAAGATCTGACATGTCGCCTTTCCCACATGGACATGCCGGCTCACTGGCTAAATGGAGTTTATTATCGGGTAGCATATAGCTGTTGCTTAATGTAAAATAATTTCTTACATCTCACAAACGATCTATAACTGGTAGTTAAACAAATATAACCATAAAGCCTGATACCAATATTAAGTTTTTGCTAAATTATATGGGATAAATACACTTAATTTTGTTCAATAACCTCAAATCCAGCCAGCAGATCAACATCCGGGTCCATTTTGATGGTTTTTGGCTTTGCTGAAACAGGTATAACAATAGCTGTTTCCTTATTGCTTACAACAATAGTGCGTTTTTCGTTATTAATACTATATGTTAAAGGAAACTCAAAAAGCATATCCTGCTTTTGAGTTATCAGTATATTAACAACTTTTTTTGCATTATCATACTTCCAGCTTACACTCAACTGTGGATGGCCTGATGTATATAACCATTGTTTAAAGAATGCTTCCAGGGTTTGTCCGCTCACCTTTTCCATTGCCAGCCTTAGGTCTGTTGTATTGGCATTAGCGCCTTCTTCCTTTGCATAATATGTACGTATGCCTTTCCAAAACAGGGTATCGCCTAATTTTCTACGTAACATGTGCAATACCCAACCGCCTTTTTCATAGCTGTTGGCATTTAATAACTGTACATAGTTATCTTTAACCGTGCTATCAATAACAGGGGTGAGTCTTTCATTTTCAAATTTTATCACTTTGCGGCGGTCGGCCATTTCGCGTTTTTTCAGGGTATCGGTGCCATACTTGTGTTCAAGGTAGCAATTGGTCATGTAGGTAGCAAACCCTTCGCTTAACCATAGGTTTTGCCAGCTCTTTTCACTAACCGCATCGCCAAACCATTGGTGTGCAATTTCGTGTGCTAATAACTCCTCATCATACTTCATCCCGATCAGCTTTTCATCATAAAATATAGCGCTGGAGTTTTCCATACCACCATATATTGTTTTTGATTGCACGTTAGCCAGTTTCTTAAATTCATACGGACCAATTTTGTCGATGTAATATTTTAATATTTCGGGCGCATATGCATAGCTTTTAAAGCCAATTACCTTATTCTCCGGGAAAACATAACTATAAACCGGGATGCCATTAACCGTACCCGACTGCTCAATGGCAAAATCGGCAACGCCTATTACCATAACCTTTGTCGGCAGGGGTTCTGTTTCCTGCCAGTGGGTGGATTTGATATGATTTGCCAGCTGCTTTTCTTCGATCTTTAACCCGTTTGATACTACCTGGTAATGATCGGGAGCGGTTACCATAAAATCAAGCGAGGCTTTGTCTGATGGGTAATCGGCACAAGGCAGCCAGTTATGGGCACGGTTGGGCCAGTTATCGCCAAAAAAAGTACGCTTGCCAAATTTATTGGTTGATATGATCAGTCCATCAGCTGGCACACCCTGATAATTGATAGTATAAGTATGCGTAGTATTTGTTTTTGCAGGCGATGCAATGCTTACCACATCACTATCCTGTGCAAAGCTCAAATTATTGCCATTTTCGGTAACTGAAGACACCAGCATACCATTGCCTGTGCTATTCTTTTTCACCAGGTTTAACTGCACCTGCGGCACATCCTGCAAAAATTTAATGGTGATAGCGGCTTGCCCTTTTATGGTATCGTTATCATCATTCAGTTTTATAGAGAAGCTATAATGCTGCACATCAATGCCGGGGAAGGTGGTTTGCGCGAAGGCGGTTGTCGCAATAAAAAAACAGCTGATTAATAAAATAATTCTCATAAACTAATATAATATGTGGGTCAGTTTTTTTACAGACAAGAGCCCTCTAATTAAAAACTAAAGGGCTCCTGTTATTATTTTATTCTGGTGAATCTAATTTTTACATCTTCGGCATACGGCGCATCATGCTGGCCATGGCTGCCGGGTTGCTCATTTGTTTCATCACCTTACGCATATCATCAAACTGCTTTATCAGGCGGTTCACTTCGGCAAGGTCGGTACCTGAACCTTTGGCAATACGATTGCGCCTGCTTTGGTTAATGGTATCGGGGTTTTCTTTTTCGTGTGGCGTCATTGATTGTATAATGGCCTCAATCGCTTTAAAGGCATTATCATCAACCTCCACATTCTTCATCATTTTGCCTACGCCCGGTATCATGCCCATCAGATCCTTCATGTTACCCATTTTCTTGATCTGCTGTATCTGGCTGTAAAAATCGTTGAAGTCGAATTTATTTTTGCGGATCTTTTTTTGCAATTCCGCGGCTTCCTTCTCGTCAAACTGCTGTTGCGCACGTTCAACCAGGGATACCACATCACCCATACCCAAAATTCTTGATGCCATACGATCGGGGTGAAAAACGTCAAGCGCCTCCATCTTTTCGCCGGTACCAATAAATTTGATAGGCTTATTAACAACCGATTTTATTGATAAAGCGGCACCACCACGGGTATCACCATCCAATTTGGTTAAAACAACACCGGTAAAATCAAGGCGGTCATTGAACACCTTTGCCGTATTAACCGCATCCTGACCAGTCATTGAATCGACCACAAACAAGATCTCGTGCGGTTTAACGGCGTCTTTTACCTGCTCAATCTCGAGCATCATAGCCTCATCAATTGATAAGCGGCCAGCGGTATCAATAATCACCACATTGTGGCCATTTTGTTTGGCTAAGGCAATCCCTTCTCTTGCTATCGCGATTGGATCTTTTGATTCACGGTTTGAATATACCGGAACACCTATCTGCTCGCCTAATACCTCCAGCTGGTCAATAGCCGCGGGGCGGTAAATATCATCAGCAACCAGTAATGGCTTTTTGTTCTTTTGTGTTTTAAGGAAATGGGCCAGCTTACCGGTAAAGGTTGTTTTACCCGCACCGTTCAAACCAGCTATCAGTATGATGGTTGGTGTAGATGGAAAATTAAGCTCAGCCGTGCTGCCACCCATTAACTGGGTAAGCTCATCATTCATGATCTTGGTGAGCAACTGGCCCGGCGAAATGGAGGTTAATACATTTTCGCCCATTGCCTTTTGGCGCACCTCATCGGTAAATGCTTTGGCTGTTTTATAGTTTACGTCGGCATCCAGAAGGGCTTTGCGTATTTCCTTCATGGTTTCAGCCACGTTTATTTCAGTAATTGTACCCTGACCCTTCAGTACTTTAAATGCCCTGTCGAGTTTATCCGAAAGATTTTCAAACATTATTATAACCCTCTTTAATCCTTATTTTGAGGATACAAAGTTATCATTTTGTAACGAAATGCCCCAAACATTGAAGATGTGTTTTCGACGGCCGAAATTATCCGGTCAGGAGCCCTTTATTAACGCCCACATTGCCGTATTAAAGTTGGCTTGTGTAATACCGGTTAGCTTTTCAAGGGCTCTAAAATAGTTAGCGTCGCCTTTTTCGCGCGGGCCGCAGCTTAACAGTTCTAAAACTGAAGCGAAACCCTTTTCGCGCTCAATTTTTTGTACGATCAAGGCATTAAGCGCGTAAGCTGTTATCAATGGCCTGTCACCGGGATCATACGCGGTAGTTTCGGTATACAGCTTCAGCCAATCGGCATTGGGGTTATCAGCAGCGTATTTTTTAAACTTTGTTAATGCCTCATTCCATGTATAATTCCAGCTGCCGCCGTATAAATAAGCACAGCCTTCATCAACAGGGCGGTTAATAATGGCTCTGTCCATTACCGCGTGCAGCCTTTCATGCCAAAGGTCATGGGCGTTAAACCGTTCGTGGTCTTTATTCGAGCCATTTACCATCAGGCTCATATTATTTTCAGTTGAGGTTAGGTTGTTATCCGTTACTCCGTTGTAATCAGCCTTATATTCAATACCCAATACCTGCTGTACTTCGGTAAAATCATCGCAGAAATAAAAAATGATGGGTAAAACTGGCGTTTTTAGCTTTTTATTATAAAAGTCGAGCTTGCTTTTATAGGCTTTGGCATCGGCCAAATTTATCGTATCCTTATAATAGCAGGTAAGGTCGTTATATTTCTTAACCCTCCAGGCAATGGTATTTTCCTTTAATGGCGAGTAAAAATGAAACTCATCTCCAATACGTTTTGCCCGTAGTTTAAAGCTGGCCCGCAAACGGGGCGTATTATCATCCACACCGATGTAGGAAAATTGCACTATATAGTTATTTACATCAACCTTAATCACATTGGTTAGGTAGCATTTGTAAAAGTCCTTATCCTGTTTTTTGGCATTTTGCTCCATTCCTTTTATCTCATCCAAAAGGTCGGAGGTTTCGAGCAGGCACTCCTTCAGCACATAGGTATTATCCTTGTTTGGGTTTTCCTTTTGACTAAGAAAGCCATTGAGTGAATTAATGAGCTGATTTTTTACTATTGTATCCTGCGGCAGATTTACCCAGGTTGGTACAATTACAGACTGCGCATGCAGGCTGCATGCAACGCTTACCAATACAAATAGTACGGCAAGCCTTATTGATTTAACAGGCATCAGGTTGATTGTAATTAGTTTATACTAATCTACGGAAATTTATAAACAACACCCAACCCTAACGTTTCCGTACCCTGAGGCTGTGGCCCTACGGTTTTATCATACAGGAACGTTCCGTTTATGGTAACTGCCACCAGTGAATTTACTTTAGCGGTAAGTATGGCGTCAACACGGTGACTGATATAAGCAAGTGATTGGGTATATGGTATGAATAAGGTATACCGCATATTTAGATGCAGGTTTTTCATCACATCTTTATCCAACGTGGCAACCGACTGGAAGGCCATCTGGTTAATAAAGGTGTTGCCAGCCTTCACACCATAATAAGTACCTGGAGCGGTTTGTGCAATGGTGGTATCCAAAACAAAGGTTTGTTTCGCGGTAGCGGCACCCAAACGCAGATCGAAAAATTTTGATGGCTTATACTCCAAACCGACAGACTCTGTTAAATAACCCGGCGCCATAAAACCTGATATTAATGTTGGCGGTGCCGGATCATTGTAAGCATAGCCTTCGCTAAACTGTGATGTAAAGTTCAATGAACCGAAAAACAACCATTTTTTTGATAGCTGCGTGGCTATTTTATTATCGAAATAGATATAATCGTTTGTTTTTCTAAATCCTTGCCCTTTATTTTTTGATGCGCCGTAAATAAAGTTAAGCTCGTTGGTATAATCGAGCGGGGCTTTATTGTATTCTGATTTATAATCAAAATTGGCTCCTAATGCTACTGAGTTTACACCACCACCGCTCCAGTTATTGGTAAAGCCGGCCTGGTTAAAATTAAGGTTGAAAAGTATGGCTTTATGCCAATAGCTGAAAGTATAATCGGGCAGGCTTACCGGTACTAACTCGGGAGTGATCAGTATAGGCCTTATCCGTACCGGCAATGCATTTTTACGGGAATCCGCACGAAATTTATTTAGCATGGCCGTATCAACCTTAATACTATCTGTTTTACTAGTATCTGATACCTGTGCCACAGCGGGCATAGCGCACGAAAAAACTATTCCTAAAAATAAACTCCAGCTTTTGTTTAACATTCGGACACAAATAAAGCTAAATTCTGCTTTTCAAATAAATTAAAAGCAAAATAAATGTTATTTAACTAATGGCGGCAGCGTGTACAGCTTAGGCCTGCGCAGATATCTGCGTAAATTTGCTTTTATATAACTTATAAATTCATAATCGCTGGCGGTTATTACGGTATAATATCCGGGACGGTATTTTTGCATAAAATCGGCCAGCTGTGCATCTTTTAATCCTGTTACATGCCCAACTAAGGTTTTGTTAAAACGATAGTCTATTACATTTTGATAATAATCCTGCTGAATATTATCGCGTAAGTGCGCCGCGTTGCGCCCGCTGCGGCTAAACATATTATACAATCCATCAATACTTAACCCAACCCCGGCGCCATCGGCACCAATACTTAGTAGGTCGGTATTGGCAATGTGCCCATAAATATTGGGATAATCTCTTTTTATAGCATCTAATTTTTGCTCTGGCGTGGCAAGGGTATCATGTATAGTAACTTCCTTAAGCTGGATAGATAACGGCTGGATATATACCGCAAGCGGAGTATAATTTTGCACGGTAACCGTGTCGGGACGGTAATTTAATTTGGTGAATACCAGTTTATCGCCCACGTGAGCGTCAATAATAAACTCCGCCTTCAAATTAACGTAAATTGATTTCCCGGTAGCAAGGTTCACTATATTTACCTGCGCAATACGTTCCTTTGAATTATGATCGAATACAATCCCGGTGAGAGATTTTTCCTGGGCAAAAACACCAACATACACAAAAACGAAAAAAAATAACAGCCCTAATCTCATAGCAACATCAAAAGTAAACCAATGCCAAAGCCTCGTTGTATAATTAACAGTATTTAACATTGTTACTTACTCACCACCAGCTTTTGCCCGATCTTTATATTATTATCAGCCATATTATTAAGGGCCTTTAAATCATCAACCGTAAGGCCAAAACGTTTAGATATGTTATATAGTGTATCGCCCTGCTGTACGGTGTACAATTTATCAGTAGGTGTGCTTTGGATGATAGAGTCTTTTGCGGCGGTTCCTATATTTTGGTTGATTTGGGTAAGCACCCTGTCCTCGCGTTTAATTTTTTGAACTTCGCCTTCAGGGCGGTCATATTGGTCGAGGTGATATTTTTGGATAACATTGATCAGCAGTTGCGGATAGTTAGGGTTAGTTGCATAACCTGCCTTTTTTAATCCGTATGCCCAGCCCTGGTAATCATCCTTATCCAGCTCAAATAACGGGGCATAGTTTTTACGCTGTAGAAATTTAGAATGATCGCGGAACGATTCTTCCGGCGTATTGTAAACCCTGAAACAATCATTTTTGTTATCATCGTCCTTGTAATAGCCTTTTCCGGTCCAGTCGCTGGTGCATTTTATGCCGAAGTGATTGTTGGCAACACGGGCCAGTTCGCCATTACCACTGCCTGATTCAAACAATCCCTGTGCCAGTGTAATACTTGCCGGTATGCCATAAAGATTCATTTCCTGTATGGCTATTGTTTTAAAACGATCGATATATTGCTGCGAAGTGTAGGAGGTGTAGCCTGCAATGGATTGCTGATTGGCTTTTTGGATGCCCTGGTTATTCCTGTAGGCCTCATGGTTGCTGATGGTGCTGCGATGAGCCGAACATGAACCCAAAAAAGCAACGGATATTAATAAATAAGCTGTTTTATGCATTATAGCTAAACCTTAATAAGGGTAAATTTAGTTCAGCCAAAATAAGATATAAAATGTATTTATTTCGCGTTTTGTGGCAATTGCGTTGGGTCTGCGGGTTTTTCGTCGAGCGAGTTGAGCTGATATTTTTGAATAATGCCCAATACCTGCGCTGCCCATTTGTGGCTGCTGCAATAACCGCTGTGCTGTATCCCTTTTGCCCATCCTAAATAATCGTAGTGCGAAAGTTGCTCGGCCAAGTGGCTGAACTGTTTTCTTTCCGTCATGATGCGGGCAAAATCCTGGAACGAATCCATCACCGAATCGTATTGTTTATAGGGTGTACGTACTTTTTTCTTATTTTTATAATAAACTGATGTTCCGCCGCCTTTTACACCAAACTGGTTATTTAAATTACGTGCAATATTGCTGTTGCCGCAGCCCGACTCATGCATTGCTACACCTAAAATTATACTGGCAGGCACACCTGTTTCGTGCATAATGCGAATGGCATCATCTTTGAACTTATCAATATAGGATTCTGAGGTATTTTTTTGTGCTGAAGCAGCAAGCGTAGCTATTAACAGTGTTGTAATCAGTAAGAATTTCTTCATAATTTATTTTTTTCTGATGAGCAGGATACCATCGCGCACCGGGAGGATCAATTTCTCAACCCTGGTGTCTGCGGTTATCATGTCATTTAGTTTGCGGATCCCTTGTGTATCGGCATCTTTTTCTTCGCCGTACACCTTTCCTTTCCACAAAACATTATCAATTATTATTAATCCACCGGACCTGACTTTGTCAAATACTAATTGAAAGTAGGTATAATTATTCTTTTTATCAGCATCGATGAACACAATATCGAAACTTTTTTCATCCAAATCCGCTAAAACAGCCTCCGCAGCGCCAAAATGCAGCCTGATTTTGTTTTCCACATTTGTTGATTTAAAATGTGAAATAAGCATTTCCTCCATCTCGCGGTTAACTTCAATGGTATGTATAATACCATCTTCGGTTAAGCCTTCGGCCAGGCAAATGGTGGCATAACCCGTAAAGGTGCCTATCTCCAAAATGCGTTTTGGCTGCATCATTTTACTCAGAAAACTCAGCAACCTACCCTGATAATGGCCTGAAAGCATATGAGGTTTCAGTACCTTTAAATAGGTTTCCCTGTTGATCGTCTGCAATGCTTCCGGTTCCGGGTCGCAGTGATCATCCAGGTAAGCCTGAAGGTCATGGGGGAGAATTTCCATGGGGCAAAGATACACCGCAGATTTTAATGATTAAATGATTTCGTTGATTTTTTGACTTTGGGTGATTATTGACTGTCCTATTTTTGTTGATTTCTTAGCTTATATTCATTGGTTAGACGCTTAAACTCCAAGCTTTTTGAGCCGAAATTTATCAATAATCCAATCTCAAGTTTGTATGCCTCAAGATAGTTTAATGCTTGGGCCAGATGATTGTCTTCTAATTTTGATGTGGCTTTTAGTTCTACCATTATGGTATCAGCCACTAAAAAATCCACTTTCCGCATACCAACTTCTACGCCTTCATAATATATCAGCATCTGCATTTCTCTGGAAAAACTTAATCCTTGCTTTTCCATTTCGAGAGCTAAACATCGTTGATATATTACTTCCTGAAAACCATTGCCTAATGTGCTATGTACTTTCATTGCACATCCAATTATCTTTCCCGTTAAATCAGAATGTTTGTATAAGCTATTTATCATTTTTTTCGCCGACATGAAAGTAATCAACGAAATCATTTAATCAAAATAATCTGCGGTCCATATAGGATTGCAGCAAAATCACCGCCGAGATAGTATCCACCAGTTCCTTATTCTGCCTGTGTTTTTTGTTCATGCCGCTTTGGGCAATTGTTGCCGATGCCATTTTTGAAGTGAAGCGCTCATCCAGCATTTCAATGGGTATTTCGGGGAAATTTTTTTTGAGGATGGTTACAAACCCCTTAACATGCACTGCCGATTGCGATGGCGTATTATCCATTTGCTTGGGTTCGCCAACAATAAAGCGTTCTACCTGCTCGGTTTGCAAATAGTTTTTTAGATAGTCAACAATATATTGCGGATGGATGGTATCCAATCCGGTAGCGATGATCTGCAAGGGATCGGTAACTGCTATGCCGATACGTTTTGTACCGAAATCGAAGGCCATTATTCTCATTGGAGATGTGAGGTTTTAGATGTGAGACAGGAGATGAGCAGCATAGATCAAATATAGGGCTTATTTGTTTAGATTGATATTGATCTGGTGAGTTAAACAGATCGCGTCGAAGTTGTGCGTTAGGGATTGGAAGGGTTTAGTCCGACGAAGGAGGGCCGCAGCGAAGCGGAGCCCTGCAAAGCCCGGCCCGCAGGGAACGCCATAATTAGTTACTCAGGTTTAAGGCATGTTTCCTTTTTATAACGATGGGTTTGAAACCTATCGCTATAACGATAAACCTCATTGCTTGTATGACCCCTCTCAAGGCTACTGTGTGGACACATCTTTTTGAATAAAAATTGGTTTGCATATCCACTCCGTTAGGAGTGAAATATTGGTAGAAAATTATATACGAAGGATCTTTTTCGCTCCGTTAGGTGCGATATTATTGGACCATGTATTAAAAACAGGCATGGCTGGACTAAAAGCGGGCTATGTTATGTACCTAGGGCACATATAAATATTTCAAACCTGTTTTTCTACCAATATATAACCCCTACGGGGGTTAAGGCACAACTTGGGTCCACACAGTAGCTCTCAAGGGGGAACTGCCTGGTAATAGTTTGTTTCTCTTATACCATCTTTGTCACAAAAGCATCCTTGTTGCAAATCAAATATCCCACATTTCAAATCTAATTGTTATTTTGCACCAATGCAGTTTAAAGAGATAGTAGGGCAGGATGCCATAAAGCAACGACTGATGAACACGGTGAATGAGAACCGGGTGAGTCACGCGCAGTTATTTTTGGGTCCGGAAGGGTCCGGAAGCCTGGCGCTCGCTGTTGCTTATGCCCAGTATTTATGTTGCGAGGATAAACAGCCGGATGATTCATGCGGCATATGTTCATCGTGCCGTAAGTACCAAAAACTGATGCATCCCGATCTGCATTTTTCCTATCCTTTCTTTGCCAAACATAAGGACGATAACGCGCTAACCTTTATTGAGCAGTGGCGCGAGGCATTTTTAGCCTATCCTTATTTAAACCTCGATATCTGGCGCGATTACCTGGATGCTGAAAACAAACAGGCCAATATCAACATAGCCGAATGCCACCAGATCATCAAAAAATTAAGTCTCAAGCCATTTGAATCGACCTACAAAATACTGATTCTTTGGTTGCCCGAATATTTGGATAAAGAGGGTAACGCACTGCTGAAAATCATAGAAGAACCACAGCCCAACACGCTGTTTTTACTGGTGGCCCAAAACCAGGATCAGATATTAAATACCATATTATCGCGTACGCAGCTGGTGAAAATTCCGGCGCTGGAGTATGACGAGATAAAGGAACACCTCATCAGCAAATACAACCAAACCGAGGATGCGGCTGCTGAGATCGCTTATTTATGCAACGGCAATTTAACCGAAGCGCTGATAATGCTGCAGCAGGAAAACAAAGGCTACCATAAATTATTTATTGATTGGCTGCGCCTGTGTTTTGGTAACAAAGGGCTGGAAATATTAAGCTTTGTTGACCAGCTGGCTAAGATGGGGCGAGAGAACCAAAAGAACTTTTTAAGATACGGCATAAGTTTTATACGCGAGATCTGCCTGTTAATGGCCGGCGCCGGTAACCTGGTGCACCTGCCTGCAAGCGAGCTGGAAACCGCGCAAAAAATGACCAATGTAATGAACATTTCCATGGCGCAAACCATCAGCGCGGAGCTGGAAAAAGCGCATTATCATGTGGAACGAAATGCAAACCCTAAAATTTTATTTTTAGATGTATCTTTACAGATTATAAAAACAGTAAAGTTTAAAACGATCCGCCAAACGGCGGACACAATATATACCAATTAATATGGGATGTGGAAGTTGCTCAACGGGGGGCGGATGCTCGCCGGCAGGCTGCAAAAGTAATGGCTCATGCCTTACTAATGGTTGCAGCAAATTAGATGTTTACGATTGGCTATCGCACATGGATATGCCGACAAATTATAAACCGTTTCCGGTTATCGAGGTTAAATTTAAAGGTTCAAGAAAAGAGTTTTATCTGAATAACGATAACATTTACCTTGAAGCTGGCGAACTGGTAGTCGTTGAAACCGCCACCGGCGGCTATGATGTGGGCCACGTATCTGTAACCGGCGAACTGGTGCGGATGCAGATGGTGAAACGCCGTGTAAAGGAAGCCGATGTAACCAAAAAGATCTACCGTAAAGCTACCGTAGCCGACGTTGATAAGTGGAAAGCCGCCAAGGATTTGGAGTGGGAAACCATGCACCGGTCGCGCAAGCTGGCGCTTGAACTTAACCTGAGCATGAAGCTGAGCGATGTGGATTACCAGGGCGATAAAACCAAGGCCACCTTTTATTATACGGCCGAAGGCCGCGTAGATTTTCGCGAATTAATCAAAAAAATGGCGGAACAGTTCAGGATCCGGATCGAGATGCGCCAGATAGGTATGCGCCAGGAAGCCAGCAGGCTGGGCGGTATCGGTTCATGCGGGCGTGAGCTTTGCTGCTCAACCTGGTTAACTGATTTTAAAACGGTATCAACTTCTGCAGCCCGATATCAAAATCTATCGTTGAACACCCTTAAACTTGCCGGACAATGCGGTAAATTAAAGTGTTGTTTAAATTACGAGTTGGATACTTATATGGATGCGCTTAAACATATTCCCGATAATGTAAATGTGCTGAAAACCGAAAGGGGAGATGCCCGCTTACAAAAAACGGATATATTTAAAAAGCTGATGTGGTTCAGTTATCCGCGCGAAGAATCATGGATCCCGTTGCCGATAAGCAAGGTTAAAGAAATACAACAGCAGAATAGGGATGGTGTAATACCTGCCGATCTGGGCGAAATTGTTCCGGTTGAATCATTGGTAACAAAGGCTCCTGATTACGAAAATGTTGTTGGCCAGGATAGCTTAACCCGTTTGGATGAGCGCAGCCGCAACAACAATAAAAAGAAAAGCAAGAGCCGCAATAAAACTTCAAATCCAAACGGCTCAAATCAAGGCAACCCTCAGCAGCCTAACCAGCCAAGGCCACAACCTGCTGTTGCCCGCGAAGCAAATGCAAACCGACCACCAAGACCCGAAAGGCAACAAAAGCCACAGGGCCAGCCTCGCGCCGAAGGCGCAAAACCTGAGGGTAATCGCCCTGAAGGGGCTCAGCCAGAGGATGCAAAACCAACCGGCAATAACAACAGGCGACATAAACACCGCCGTCCAAACCAAAATAATCAAAACCGTCCCGATAATAACCCCGGGCGATCAGCAGAATAATTAATGATGACACGGGCATTTAAAATATTATACCTTTTACCGGTTATATTAATAACATTATACTGCAGCGGCTGCACCGATCCAAACGCGGTGATGGATAAAAATGTGGAAATTGATAACCATAACTGGTCGTACGTGAACCGGGCTAAGTTTGATGTGAAGATTGATGATGTCAACATCCCCTATAATCTGTATTTTAATTTAAGGGTGACCGCTGATTATAAATATTCCAACATCTTTATTTTGATGCACCAAACCGGGCCGGATAATAAGCCGACATCAACCCGCATGGAGTTTAAGCTGGCTAATACCGATGGTGAATGGCTGGGCACAGGCTCCGGTAACTTATATAGTTACCAGATGCTGTTCAAATCAACCTACAGGTTCCCGGCTAAAGGTGTTTACCATTTTGAGATAGAGCAAAATATGCGTGATAACCCGCTGCGCGAAGTGAGCGATGTGGGCTTACGCGTTGAAAAAGATAAAGCCCCATAATCCTCTGAAGAGGGAACTGAAAAGCAGGCTACTTTAATGTCTAGCCTGCTTTTTTTATGTCTTTTGTCCCCCCAGTGGTCTCTCGCAGAGGACCCTGCGCACGCGTGCATGATGTATATCCAACCCACAACCGCGTAGGGTCCTCTGCGAGAGACCGCTGCGAAAACTTGGTAATATATCTAACAGGGATTATGAAAGGAAACCTACTTTAAATAGTTCAGCCTCCTTTTTTATTTCTCCATATTCTTTCTTTCTTAAAAATTCCTACCTTCGTTTTGCTAATATTTTTATCAAAATGAGTGTTTTTGTTTTAATCGCTGCTGTTGTAATTCTTTTAATTGCTGTATTGCTTTTCCTTAAAAAGCCGGTTGCTGCCGAGGGTATTTCGGCAGACGATTTCGCACGGTTAAAAAATGAGAGCGATCAGCTTAAAATAACTTTAGCCAAAGCCGAGGAACGTGCTTTTGGTTTAGCCGCCGAGCGCGATAAGGCCGACAAACAATTACAGGATGAGCGCATCCGTTATGAAAACTCATTAAACGTTTTAAACCAGGATCTGCTTACCGAAAAAAACCGGATGGCTAAGGCTGAAGAGCAGTTCAAGGCCCAACGCGAACGGTTAGGCGAACAGGAAAAAAGCATACAGGAAATACAGCAAAAATTTCAATTGGAATTTCAGAATGTGGCCAATAAGTTACTGGACGAAAAATCCCAAAAATTTGTGGAAACAAACCGGGCTAATCTGGATGTATTGCTGAATCCGCTGAAGGAAAATATCAAAGCTTTTGAGGAAAAAGTTGATAAGGTTTACAATATGGAAGCCGCCGAGCGTAATACGCTTAAAGGTGTAATTACACAGTTAATGGACCTGAATAAACTCATCAGCAGCGAAGCGCAAAACTTAACAAAGGCCCTGAAAGGCGATAATAAAAAACAAGGTAACTGGGGCGAGGTAATTTTGGAGCGGGTTTTGGAACGCTCGGGATTAGTTAAAGACCAGGAATACCGTATGCAGGTAAGTTTATCCGGCAGTGATGGCAGTCGTTTACAACCCGATGTTATTATTGACCTGCCGGATGAAAAGCACTTGATCATCGACTCCAAAGTATCATTAATAGCCTACGAGCGCCTGGTAAATTGTGAGACCGAGGACGAGCGTAAGCTTTACTCAAAAGCGCATGTGGAATCCATTCGCAACCATGTTAACGGCCTATCTGCAAAAAACTACCACGACTTGTACCAGATCAATTCCCCGGATTTTGTTTTATTGTTTATACCGATAGAATCCTCCTTCAGTTTCGCGGTGCAGTTAGATGCCGAATTATTCAGCGATGCCTGGGATAAACGGGTGGTAATTGTTAGTCCATCTACCTTATTGGCAACCTTACGCACTATCGCCAGCATATGGAAACAGGAACGCCAAAACCGCAACGTATTGGAAATTGCCCGCCTGAGCGGTGCCATGTATGATAAGTTTGTGGGTTTTGTTGGCGATATGGAGAGCATCGGCAAAAACATTAAACAAAGCCAGGGCGCTTACGATAACGCCATTAACAAACTAACCGAAGGCAACGGTAACCTCACCAAAACCGCCGAGAAAATTAAAAGTTTAGGTGCAAAAGCTAATAAGCAACTGGATCAGAAATATATTGATCAGGATGAGGTTGCGGAACAAGTAAAAGGGGAGTTGAAGTAGACTTTCTATATGTCTTCTCATCACGCGTCATTGCGAGGTACGAAGCAATCCCCGATTAGCAGGTCCGCCCTGTATAGTTAGGGATTGCTTCGTACCTCGCAATGACGCGTTGAGAAAGTATTTACTCCCTACTTTTAAACGCGTTCCATCCCTGCGCTTTCAATTCATGTACAGCACCTGCTTTAGTTACCAAATTACAGCCCGCCGCAGGCTCTGTGATATAGCCAATGATGGTGATGTCCATTTTAAACTTGATCTTGTCGTAGTCGGCTTGTTTAACGGTAAAGAGGAGCTCGTAATCTTCGCCACCACTCAGGGCGCATATGGTTGGGTCAAGGTTAAACTCCCGGGCGGTTTCAAAGGTCATCGGGTCAAGCGGGATCTTTTCCTCGTATAAATTACACCCCTTGTTACTTTGCTTGCATATATGCAACAATTCCGATGCTAAACCATCCGATACATCTATCATTGATGTTGGCTTTACTTCTATTTCTTTCAACAAGTCAATAATATCACCACGCGCTTCCGGTTTTAGCTGGCGCTCAACTATGTAATCTTTACCTTCCAGATCGGGTTGAATTTTGGGGTTTTCCAGATAGATCTGTTTCTCACGCTCCAGTAATTGCAGGCCGATATAAGCGCCGCCTAAATCGCCCGATACACAGATCAGATCACCTTCCTCCGCACCATTCCGGTAAACAATATCTTTTTCATCAGCATAACCAATAGAAGTTACACTTATAACCAGTCCTTGTTTTGATGAAGTTGTATCGCCACCCACTAAATCAACGCCATATTTTTCGCAGGCTAAATAGATGCCTTCGTATAATTCTTCAATCGCCTCTAAAGGAAATTTGCTCGACATTCCTATCGATACCGTTACCTGCGCGGCCGAAGCGTTCATGGCATATATATCGCTCAGGTTTACCTGGATCGCTTTGTAGCCTAAATGCTTTAGCGGAGTGTATGCCAGGTCGAAGTGGATGCCTTCCAGTAGCATATCGGTTGATATCAACACTTTTTTTCCTTCCGGATTCAATACTGCCGCGTCATCACCAACACCTTTAATGGTGCTTTTTTGTACCAGCTGTATATTCTTTGTTAAATAACTGATCAGCCCGAACTCACCTAATTCTTCAATGTTTGTTTTTTCCTTATTATCAAATAATGCCATGATCTGCTTTTTTAACCCTGCAAAAATACAAAAGCTTATTTCAATTACAGGATTTACTGTATACAAGCTTTAATAACTCAACGTAATAAAATTTTTACCTTTAGTTTTATACTATAACATATATTTTTAAACAAAAAGGCACAAATATTAATATTAGATTAATATCCACTTCTCATCTTTGCCGAAAACTGACTATCTATGAATGTAAAAAGACTATTAATTTATGCCGGATTAGTACTGGCAGTTGCGGGTTGTAGTAAGGATAACACGAGTACTTCAGGCACTCACCCTACAAACGGCGGCGGAACAACTGGCGGTGATACCACGGTTACTACCACGCCAAAAACTTATTCACTTACCGAAACTTTTGAAGATGGAACAAAAACCGCCTATGCCGATGCGAACGTTACGCTGAGCACAGGTTCGTGGGATTTTAACGATGCATTGCTTGGCAGCCTTGCCGGTGATGTAAAGGATGGTACCCAGGCAGTAAGGTTACGTACCGGCGATATAGCTATGAATTTTGATATTAATGGTGTAACCCAAATCAGCATAAAACATGCTAAATATGGTACTGACGCAACATCTACCTGGCAATTATTAATGTCGACAGATGGCGGTACAACTTATACCCAGCTGGGCGCAAATATTACCGAAACCAGTACTACTTTGGTAACCGACTCATTTAAAGTTACTGCAAAAACTAAGGTTAGGTTTGAAATAAAGAAAGCCGGAACCACCCGCATTGATATTGACGATATCAAGTTTGAAGGTACTGGTGACCCAGGAATAACTGTTGGCCCACCTGATACTGGCGGTGGTGATACTACATCTTCTTCATCAGCTTCAACTCCACGCGGTGTAACCGTAGGCACCGATGCTCCACCAACCAGCGGCGATAATAGCGACCTTTTAATGGGTAATCCATCAAATGCTACAAACGCTATTGTGATGGTGGATAATTATTTGATGGATCAGGGTTACTACACAGAATCATACAACAGCACCAAAGGCGAACCTAACTGGGTAAGCTGGCATTTGGATGCTACCAATATTACCAATGCTAGTCCGCGGGAAAATAATTTTGCCGGCTTCAGCGGTTTGCCAGCAGGTTGGTTTGAGGTACAAAGTAATGGCTACAGCGGTTCAGGATTCGATAGGGGACATAATTGTCCATCTGCCGACAGGACAAGCTCTGTTGATGCTAATTCAGCCACATTCCTGATGACCAATATGATCCCGCAGGCACCAAATAACAATGAATCAACCTGGGCAAATCTTGAAAATTATTTACGTGAACAGGTATTAGATGGTAATGAGGTTTATATCATCATGGGCAACTACGGCCAAGGCGGTACAGGTTCATCAGGCAGCGCCAATACTGTAGATGGCGGCCATGTAAATGTCCCAAGCAATGTATGGAAGGTGGCCGTTATTATCCCGACAGGTGATAACGATATCAGCAGAATAACCACAACTACAAGGGTTATAGCCGTAAATACACCCAATATCAACACCATAAATTCCGACTGGACAAAATATATTGTAACCGTTAAGGATATTGAAACCGCAACAGGCTATAGTTTATTAACAGCTTTACCGGCAAATGTTAGGGCTGCGCTGGAAGTGGAGAAGGATTCGGGGATATAGTTTTGCATACTATACAAAAAAGGGTTTGATGGTTTTCATCAGACCCTTTTTATTTTCATGAAGCGTCATTGCGAGGTACGAAGCAATCTCTATGCTATACAGAGCGAACAGAAATGCTGGACCTGCCTACGTAGAGATTGCTTCGTACCTCGCAATGACGCTTTTTTTATTTTTTTATAACCCCAACTGCGCTGATATTTCCAGCATTCTCTCAATTGGCTTTACGGCCCGCGCAATAATATTTTCGGGCACGGTTACTTCAGGCATTTCATTTTTAAGGCACAGGTATAATTTTTCCAGCGTATTACGTTTCATGTGGGGGCAATCATTACAAGCGCAAGTATTATTCGGCGGAGCCGGGAAAAATTTTTTAGATGGATTGTCTTTTTCCATCTGGTGCAAAATACCTGCCTCGGTAGCTACAATAAACTCGGTAGCCGGGTTATTGGTAGCATATTTTAGTATACCTGTGGTCGATCCTATATAATCAGCCATTTGCAAAATAACTTCCTCGCATTCAGGGTGCGCCAGCAGTTTAGCATTTGGGTGGCGCTCCTTTAATTTGGTTATTTTTTCTCTCGAAAATATCTCGTGCACCATACAGGCACCATTCCATAAAACCAGATCACGACCGGTTTTTTTAGCTACATAAGCACCCAGATTTTTATCGGGTCCGAATATTATTTTTTGGTCTTTAGGCAAGCTTTCCACTATCTGTATAGCGTTGCTCGATGTGCAAACTATATCGCTTAAGGCTTTTAGCTCAGCTGTGCAATTCACATAAGTTATTACCAGGTGATCAGGATATGATTCCTTAAACTTCCTGAACAAATGTGGTGGGCAACTATCTGCTAATGAGCATCCTGCCTTTACGTCGGGTAGTAAAACTTTTTTGTTTGGCGATAATATTTTTGCTGTTTCTGCCATGAAGTGTACACCGGCGAATACGATAATATCGGCATCAGTTTTAGCGGCTTGTTGTGATAATCCCAAACTATCGCCAATATAATCCGCGATGTCCTGGATATCACCTTCCTGGTAATAATGAGCAAGTATAACAGCATTTTTCTCTTTTTTTAATTTTTCAATTTCAACAAAAAGATCAAGCGTCGGGTCGATGTATTCGTCCACGAAACCTTTCAAATTTATTTCCTCTAAGGTATCCATTCCACAAATCAAATAATAATAATTAGTTTTTATATATATAAAGAAACTATTGTTATTAAGGTGTTAGTTATGTTTAAAAGTTGTGAGACTTTATACATAAAATATTGTTTTTAATAATTTACTAACATTTAGTATACATAGTTTTTATTTCATTCTGCTGATTTATAGATGTATTTATAAACCATGATATTTTTTTAAAACAGTTTTGTTAATATTTCAGTTGGTTAATAAATGTTAGTTACTCCACTTTATGATCTTAAAAGTAGCTCAAAGATTAGCAGTGTTTGTCATAAAATTCACACTTATCAACCATCAAACATTTTATTAAGTATTTACTTACACAAAATTAACATCTTTAATGCCTATTACTAACAGAAGCATTAATTTTACACATATTATATATAATTTATGACCAGGAATGTTGATTTCCTTGTAGTGGGATCAGGGATAGCCGGATTGAGTTTTGCACTTAAAGCAGCAAAGCATGGTAAGGTTCTGATAGTTACAAAGGCTAACGAAGACGAATCGAACACTAAATATGCCCAGGGTGGTGTTGCAGTAGTTGTGGATAAAAAGGAAGATTCTTTTGAAAAACATATAAATGACACCTTAATATCTGGTGATGGCCTCTGCGACATAGAAGTTGTGGAAGCTGTAGTAAAAGAAGGTCCGGAGCGGATTCGCGAGATTATTGACTACGGAACCAATTTCGATAAGACAAATGAAGGTTTTTATGACCTGGCGAAAGAGGGCGGTCACTCTGAATTTCGTGTATTACATTATAAGGATATTACCGGTTTTGAAATTGAACGTTCTTTATTAGAAGAGATCCACAAGAACCCTAATATTGAAATATTAACACATTACTTCGCGGTTGATGTAATTACCCAACACCATTTGGGCGATTATGTGAATAAAGCCAGTGATGATATTACCTGTTATGGTATTTACGCTTTAGATACGCATACCAATACTGTTGATAAGATATTGTCTAAGGTAACGGTAATGGCTTCAGGTGGTGCAGGGCACATATATTCTATTACTACTAATCCTACTATTGCTACCGGTGATGGCATCGCTATGGTTTATCGCGCGAAAGGTAAAGTGAGGAATATGGAGTTTATTCAGTTTCATCCAACAGCATTATATAATCCGGGTGAGTATCCATCCTTTTTAATATCCGAAGCTGTACGTGGTTTTGGAGGTGTATTAAAACGTACTAATGGTGAAGAATTTATGCAGGAATATGACCCGCGTAAATCATTAGCACCTAGGGATATAGTAGCAAGGGCTATTGATGCAGAGATAAAAAAATCGGGTGAAGATTATGTTTATTTAGATATCCGCCATCGTAATAAAAAAGATATACTGGCACATTTCCCTAATATATATGCCAAGTGTTTAGAGATTGGTATTGATATGACCAAGGATATGATCCCGGTTGCACCGGCATGCCATTATATGTGTGGTGGTATTATGGTTGATCATGTTGGTAAATCATCTATATTAAGGTTATATGCCTGCGGCGAATGTTCATCTACTGGTTTACATGGCGCTAATCGTTTGGCATCCAATTCATTATTAGAGGCATTGGTTTTTGCACATCGTATTTACGAAGATGCTATAAAGCAATGTGAAAATAATGTGATCCCAACTGAAATACCTGATTGGGATGAAAAAGGTGTACAGCTGTCGAATGAAGATATACTGGTAACCCATAACGTTCGTGAAATGCAAAAGTTGATGAATGACTATGTGGGTATAGTTCGCTCTGATTTCAGGTTGGAACGTGCCATGCGCCGTTTAGGTTTATTATATGAAGAAACAGAAACCTTTTATAAAAAGACAAAGCTATCTGTAAAACTTTGTGAGTTACGTAATTTGATACAGGTATCCTATTTAGTTGTAAAATCGGCTATGGTAAGAAAAGAAAGCAGGGGTTTACATTATACTACAGATTACCCTGTACATGAAGAAAAGGTGCATGATACTGTATTTTAATATATTTGTGTTATGTACAAGAAGGCAAAATATTCTGACATAATATATTTATTATTTTTTGCCTGGTTAATTGGCGTAGCAACCGTTAATTATGTCACTTATAATTATACAATTTCGATAAATGCTTATGCTGGCTTTTTAGGTTGGATAATTGTAGTTATACTAAAGTTTAAAAATAATAATAAAGCGCAATACGGAGTATTAACTCTTTTAATACTTGCTGTATTCAATATTATTTGTTTTTCATCCGAAAGTATGTCATTTGGTTCGGCCAATACTTTTTGGATAGGTAGCTTATATTTTAATTATCCAGGTATAGATCCTTTTATATTATTAATTGCACTGATTTATTTATCCATAAACTGGAAATTTATTAAACCATTATATCAACGGATTTTTACTCCATCAGATGAAGAATTTATGAAGGAATACAATAAAAAAGTTTATTTCTACTACAATAAGTTTTCAGTGTATGACGATGCTCAATTTAATACAGTAGTTTCAGATATTAAGGATTATCCTGTAGAAGCACAAGAAGCTATAAATAAAATTGCCGCTGAAAAAGCAAAGTATGTTTTATAAAAGAGCGGAAAACGAGGTTCGAACTCGCGACCTTCAGTTTGGGAAACTGATGCTCTACCAGCTGAGCTATTTCCGCTTTAAAATTTATCAAACATAAAAAATTAAAAATCAATAATTCAATAAATCGCTCAATCAATATTTGAATATATGCCACTGATATTACCAGTAAAAGATAAAAGCCCTGTGTGGGGATCGGAATGTTTTATAGCCGAAAATGCTACCATAGTTGGTGATGTGGTTATGGGTGATAATTGTTCCGTTTGGTTTAACGCGGTTATCCGTGGCGATGTACACTATATTAAGATAGGTAATAACACCAATATACAGGATGGAGCGGTGATCCACTGCAGCTACCAGTACGCGCCTACAAACATTGGTAATAATGTATCCATAGGGCACAATGCACTGGTACATGGCTGTACGCTGCATGACAATGTGTTGGTAGGTATGGGGGCCATAGTGATGGATCACGCCGTTATAGAGCCATTTGTTATTATAGCTGCAGGTTCAGTTGTATTAGAGAACACTATTTGTGAATCGGGTTTCTTGTATGCCGGAACTCCTGCAAAAAAGATAAAGCCAATTACTGATGCCCAACGCGAAATGCTGACACGTTTACCGAATAATTATATTATGTATTCGGGTTGGTTTAAAGAGGAGAAATAATCTAAGATTGTCATTCTGAGCGATAGCGAAGAATCTGTCCGCATTCCTATACTGCATGTATAAAAGATGCTTCGTTCCTCAGCGTGACAATTTGGTTATTATGGTATAACTACCTCCCTCGGTATTTCCAGCTTATCCTCCGCATCCCAATTAGGCCTTAGGGTTATTTCTGTTGGGTCTATCCATATATTCTCCGGATACAATTTCTTTTTCACGTTACCAGTGTCCCATTTACCGTTACGATTTGAATCATAAATTACCCTTATGTGATATTTACCTGTCAGGTAATTTTTATAAATTATATTTCCGTTTTTAGTTATCGGATATCTGTTTAATATGTTTTTATTATCCTGGTAAAACTCAACTATATATTGTTTTGATGTATCTGGTACAGTTACATGCAGCGTTAGTGTGCTGTAATTCTCAACTTTATCAATTGCGAATGACTTAATAAACTTTATGTTTTTCTGCCCGTAAATACTGGTAAATGCGCCAGGCTCAAAATCAATGATATATTTGGCATCCTGTTTCCAATGGTATTTAATGGAGAATTTCCGGGTACCGGATGTATCTTTTACCAGGTTAAAAGGTACAGAAGTTGAATCCTCACTTAAGGTTATTTGTGCTTCATCCACGTTATCTATTGGCGCCGTTGAAGTGATTAAGAGGTCGGTAAAGGGTTTTAATTTATTACTGGCACCACTGCTTAATGCAAAAGTAAAATCCTTTTTAAAGGTTTCTTTTCTGCCTTTATCTTTTGATATACTATCTATAGGTTTACCATTTTCAATAATGGCTACACGTAACGAATCAAAATCCATGTTCTTCATGTAGAGCCTTGCTGTGTCATTAGTTTTGCTAAACTCAACTATTTTTAAATTATCAAGCGCTGGTGGATAGATAACTTTTATGGATGGATTGATCAACTTTTTATTAAATACCATAAGTAGTTTACCATCCTGCTCAAATTTGTTTTCAACCATTCTGAATTTTTGAGGATCCTGTTGAAACAAGGATAACTTTATATCAGAGGTATCAGAGTAGAGACGAATAGGTTTTTTTAGGAAAGCGATCAGCTCATCATCTTTATCATAAATTCTATCCGGACTATTTTCTTTTAAAGCGTAGATGGTATAATCACCATCGTGCAAGTTATTTAACGAGAAGTTGCCGGCAGTATCAGTTGTAGCATAAATGGTAGGTTTCTTTTTACCGAAGTATACCGAATCTTTATCCAACGGGAAAAGCATTACAGTTACATCTTTCTCTCTTTGCTGCGTTATAGAGTTAGTAACATTACCAGATACGCTAAGTGAATCAATATGCGGTCCCGTTGAAAAAACGTAAGTGAAATTTTTTAAAGTGTTGCCTTCATTTACATCCTGTATCGCTTTGCCAAAGTTGATAACGTAGGTTGTATTTTTTTGCAACGTATCCTTAAAATTTATGACTAGGCTTTTGTCCTTAATTTTAAACTCAGGTTGTTTGTCCTGCACCGGGCTCATGGTGATTTCTGTAAACTGGTTATTCAGTTTAAAATATTCATCAAAATCCAAACGAACAGTTTTGGCGGCAAAGTGTCGTGTCATGTTTGGAGGGGTTGCCTTCAACAATCGGGGTGGGGTTACATCTTTTGGACCGCCATGAGGTAATTGCTGGCTGGCGCACCCAAAAATCATTAAAACTATAGCTGTAAACAGTAAATTTTTATAAAAAAACGGCTCCCTTTTATTTAACATAGTTTTTATTGGCTATAATCGATTTTTATGTTTTGACAACGGCTTATATTAGAAATTAAAAATAATGGCTCTAATCGAAAATTTTTATATTATATTGATATTCAGTTATTTATAAACCTATCTCGACATGTGAACCATTAAAACTGAAATATCTGATGGTGAAACGCCCGAAATGCGCGATGCCTGGCCTAAAGTGCGTGGTTTTATCTTCATCAGTTTTTCGCGCGCCTCTTTTGAAAGCGACTGCAAAGTGTGATAATCGAACGCTGCATTTATTTCACGGTCCTCCATTTTTTTCATACGATCAACAATGTCCATTTCCTTTTCAAAATAACTCTCATATTTAATTTTTATTTCAGCCTGCTCAATAGTTTCTTTATCATATTTTGATAAGAGCTCATCAAGTGCTGAATCTGCTTTTCTCAAATCTGTAAATGCGACCTGAGGCCTGCTTAATAAATTAAATAATTTGGCACCTTGCGAAATAGGGCTCGTCTCTAATGTCTCCAATAAGGTATTAACATTTGCCGGATCTATCGACTTTGCTTTTGTATAAGCTACAATCTCATCTGAATTTTTGATCTTCTTATTTACCTTCTCTAAACGCTCATCGTTGATCAATCCTAAGTCATGACCAATTGGGCTTAACCTGATGTCGGCATTATCCTGGCGAAGCAATAAGCGATGTTCTGCCCTTGAGGTAAACATGCGGTATGGTTCTTCAGTTCCTTTAGTAACCAGGTCATCAATTAATACCCCAATGTATGATTCTGATCTTTTTAGTATCAACTCATGTTTATCATTGATCTTTTGATGCGCATTAATGCCGGCCATAAAGCCTTGCGATGCCGCTTCCTCATAACCAGTTGTTCCGTTTATCTGCCCTGCGAAATATAGGTTACTGATCAGCTTAGTTTCTAATGTCAGGCTTAGCTGGGTAGGAGGGAAGAAATCATATTCAATTGCATAACCCGGGCGGAACATCTTTACAGTTTCAAAACCTGGTATTTGGGTCAATGCTTTATATTGAATTTCTTCAGGTAATGAAGTAGAGAAACCATTTACGTAGATCTCCACTGTGTTCCATCCTTCTGGTTCAACAAATATTTGGTGGCGCTCACGTTCGGCAAAGCGGTTTATCTTATCTTCAATTGATGGGCAGTAACGAGGGCCAAGGCCTTTGATCCTGCCTGTAAACATGGGTGATCTTTCAAAGCCTTCCTTTAAAGTTTCATGTACTTTGCTATTTGTATAGGTTATCCAGCAACAGCGTTGGTCATTGGCAAGCTCTACATCAGTGTAGGAGAAACGTCCACGTTCTTCATCGCCCCATTGTTCTTCCATTAAGGAATAGTTCAGGCTCCTGCCATCAACACGGGGTGGGGTACCAGTTTTCATCCTGCCCGATTCAAAGCCCAGTTCAACCAATTGTTCAGTTAAACCTGTTGCTGCTTTCTCACCTGTACGGCCACCGCCGAAACGTTTCTCGCCTATATGTATTACACCATTTAAGAAAGTACCATTAGTTAGCACTACAGAGTCAGCTTCTATTTCTATACCAATAGATGTTTTAACACCACAAACAGTATTGTTCTTTACAAGTAAAGAGGTAACGGTATCCTGCCAAAAGTCTACGTTTGGAGTTCTTTCCAATGCTAAACGCCATTCTTCAGCAAAGCGCGCACGATCGCTTTGTGCACGAGGGCTCCACATAGCAGGCCCTTTAGACTTATTCAGCATACGAAACTGAAGGGATGTTTTATCCGTTATGATGCCTGAATATCCACCCATAGCATCAATCTCACGTACTATCTGCCCTTTGGCTACACCACCCATAGCAGGGTTGCAGCTCATTTGTGCTATGGTGCCCATATTCATGGTAACCAACAATACGGATGAACCAAGGTTGGCTGCCGCCGCTGCTGCTTCGCAACCGGCATGGCCTGCGCCAACTACTATTACATTATACTTCTTAAACATGGCTATTTACCTATAAAACGTTCTGTATATAGAATGTTATTCTTCTGTTTTATTAATGTTCCACGTGAAACATTAATTATTATTCTTAAATATTTGAGCTATAGAAGCTCATATGTTCCACGTGGAACGTTTAATATATTACTTATTGTCGTCTAATGTTCCACGTGAAACTTTAAACAATGATACTAATGCAAATATTGACCAGATACTTTCAAGCACTACAAAAGGATAAAACTTTATTAAATAGGATGAGAAACCACATATAGCAGCACCTAAAAAGTTCATAAAAGTGTATACTCTGCTTGTTGCAGATATCTTTTTATACAGGTTTAACAGGAATGCTATTAAAAGTATAATAACACCTATTGACGCTATAATATCCGATACCTTCATTTTTTACGACTCTTTTAGTTCGGTTAACGCTATCCAGCGCATACTTTTCTCATCAAGCTGACTGTTTAGTGCGTTGATTTTATCCAGTATCTCGTTCAATTTGCTGGGTGCAATACCTGCTGTATCCAGTTCCTTATTACAACCAGCTATTTGGTTTTCAATCTTAGCTATCTCCTGTTCCAGCGTTTCAAGTTCCTTTGTTTCTTTAAAACTCAGCTTGCTTTTCTTAGCTTGAACGGCTTGTGGTGCTGCTACAGTTGGATTCTTTTTTTGCTGACGAGCTTCTTCCTGCTCAATGCGGTATGATGAATAATTGCCGTTATAGATCCTTACATGGCCTTTTTCTTCTACTATAAATAGCTGATCGGTTAACTTATCCAGTAAATACCTATCGTGCGATACCATCATTAGTACGCCGCCATAATTAGTAAGGAACTCTTCAAGCACGTTAAGCGTATCAATATCCAGATCGTTAGTGGGCTCATCCAGTATCAGGAAGTTAGGGTTCTTCATCAGGATACTCATTAACTGAAGCCTTTTCTTCTCGCCACCACTTAAATTGGCAATAAAGCCATACTGTTTAGCTGGCGGGAAAAGGAACAAAGTAAGCAGGGCAGAGGCTGAGATGGTCTTTCCATCAGCCATAGTTATAAACTCAGCAACGTTTTTAACTACATCAATTACACGCTCATCATCCTTAAAAGTAATACCCGCCTGGTGGAAATAACCCAATACAGTAGTCTCACCGGTTTCTATGGTTCCTTTATCAGGATTAAGTGAACCGGTTATCATGTTCAACAGGGTTGATTTACCACTACCGTTCTTGCCTGCTAAACCTATACGGTCGCCTTTTTTAAATACATAGCTGAAATTATCAGTATAAGTAATCCCGTTAAAAGCTTTGCTGATATGGTGCAGCTCCATGATCTTGTTGCCCTGGCGTGCAGTTTTTACGCTCAGTTCAACCTTTTCCTTTAAGCCGGTATTCTTTGTTTTATCTTCCAGTTCATAAAAAGCATCAATACGCGCCTTTGATTTTGTGCCACGGGCTTGTGGTTGCCTGCGCATCCACTCCAGTTCCTTCTTTAATAAATTACTGTTTTTTTGAAATTGTGCTTCGTCAGCGCTTTCACGTTCTGCCTTTTTCTCCAGGTAATAACCATAGTTACCTACGTAGGGGATCATCTTGCCACGATCTATCTCCAGTATCTCGTTACAAACATTGTCCAGGAAATACCTGTCGTGTGTAACCATCAGAATGGTTTTTGATCCTTCAGTTAGTAATTTTTCCAGCCATTCAATGGTATCAATGTCCAGGTGGTTGGTAGGCTCATCAAGAATATAGATATCCGGGTCTTCAATTAGCAGTCGAGCCAGGGCCAAACGCTTCTTTTGTCCACCCGATAAGGTATCTATATGCTGATTCAGATGGTGAATATCCAACCTGCCTAAAATGGTTTTGATCTTATATTCATACTCCCAGGCATCCACATCGCCTAATTCTTCCATTGCTTTATCAATGGCTTTGGCATTATCGGGGTCGTTTTCCAGCAATTCTTCATACTTACGTATGGCCTGCTGCTGCACGTTATCAGCATGAAAAATGTAATCGCTGATAGTAACAGCATTCTTAAAGTGCGGATCCTGCTCCAGATAGCCCAATCTCAAATCACGACTACGTACAACTTTACCCTCGGTTGGCGAAAACTCACCAGCCAGAAGCTTTAATAGGGTTGATTTACCTGCGCCATTAATGCCTACCAGCGCAACCCTACGCCCGCGGTTAATACCAATGGTTACATTTTTAAACAACCACTTATCATGAAAAGAATGGCCGAGGTTTTCGGCAGAAACATAAGTACTCACGCTATTTGTTTTATATTATCGGAGGGATGTATAAATAGGCCCTCTTCGTTAGTAATCGATTCTTTGAACATAGCCATAGCAATGGTTTGCGCAGCTATGCTCCTGTATTTTTTAAAACTGCCAAATAATAAAGGATCTATTAACTTCATTATCGGGATCAATATCTTTTCGGAAAGCCTGTGCTCTTTCCTGTCGCCTGTTATAAATGACGGCTGATAGATATGCACAGTTTTTAATCCAACTTTCTCAATATCTTCTTCCGTTTCACCTTTCAGTTTGAGGTAAAAGGTTGATGATTTAGCATCAGCACCAAGAGATGATACCAAATGAAATTGCTTAACGCCATTTTTCAATCCTAATTGTGCCAGCTTAACCGGGTAGTCATGATCTATTTTACGATAGATATCTTTATCCGGCGTTTTGTTATTTGTTGTACCCAGGCAACTGAAAATCGCATGACCACTTATTTCATCAGCATAATTATCCAGCCGGTCATAATCAATAACCAGCTCCTTTAACTTTGCATGCTTAATGCCGGTTGATTTTCTGACTAAAATCACCACTTCAGCGTACTCCGGCTGGTTCAGCAGTATGGTTAATAATTTACTGCCAATTAGTCCGCTTGCGCCCGCAATTATAGCTTTATATGCCATTTGTAAACAAATTTCCTTGCAAAAATACATATAATTAAATTATGGAATAAAAATTGCGTGTTTAAACATGTAAATACAATAATCATGGAAAAAATATATTATGCCGCTGATAAACGCGGCCACAACGATATAGGCTGGTTAAAGGCAAATTTCTCATTTAGTTTCGCCTCTTATCATGATCCTGAAAAGACAAATTTTGGCGCTTTACGCGTATTAAATGACGATATTATTGCAGGAGGAAAGGGTTTTGGTACGCATCTGCACGATAATATGGAGATCATCACTATCCCAATTTCAGGTGCATTAGAGCATAAGGACAGCATGGGAAACATTGGTGTTATACATGCGGGTGAGGTGCAGGTAATGTCGGCAGGGAGCGGTGTTACGCACTCGGAATATAATCACTCAAAAACAGAGGCTGCCAATACCTTGCAGATCTGGCTTTTCCCTAAAGAAAGGAATATTAAACCACGGTACGATCAAAAAAACTTTACCGATGTTTTAAAACTGAATGAGTTAACCACATTGATATCAGCGGATAAAAATGCTGATACGCTTTGGATAAACCAGGACGCTACATTTTCGATGGGTGATTTTGACGCAGGCAAGGAGTTTACTTATGACATTAAACAACCGGGCAATGGGGTTTATGTATTTGTTATAGATGGTGCTGCCGAAATAGATGGCACAACATTAAACAAAAAGGATGCATTGGGTGTTTATAATACCAGTTCGATATCAATTATAACCGAAGCGAAATCCCGTTTACTTTTAATAGAAGTACCTATGTAATAAGCTGCTGCGTTAAGCCAAGGTTAAGTTTTTTTGAACGTTAAAAAAACAAATAAGCAATTATTTGTTGTAACATACACTTAACTAATACCTATGGCAGCAGTACAGGAGCAGGAGCTCACGGGCTGGAGAAAATGGTTTGCAGGCATTGGCGATCAATGCGTTTTCTTCACCAGCTTTTTAAGAAATATTTTCACAGGAGGTTTCGAGTGGTCGGAATTTGTGCGGCAGTGTTATGAGATCGGTTACCGGTCGATGATGCTGGTTGGCATAACCTCCTTCATAATGGGGGCGGTACTTATACTGCAATTAAGGCCCTCATTGGTATCGTTCGGCGAGGAGAGTATGTTGCCTACTACTTTAAGTGTATCGCTCATCCGTGAAATTGGGCCGGTAATTACCGCGCTCATCTGCTCAGGCAAAATAGCATCAAGTATAGGTGCCGAGCTGGGCAGCATGAAGGTTACCGAGCAAATTGATGCTATGGAGGTATCGGGCGCTAATCCGCTACAATATTTGGTGGTTACACGCATTCTTGCTGTAACCTGCATGGTGCCTCTGCTTACCATAATTGGCGATGTGATCGGATTGATAGGCGGCTTTATCGCCTTAAACATTACCGATAGCATCAGCTATGTATTATACTTCCATAAGTGTGTAGCCGCTATTGATTTCTCCGATTTTTTACCCGCATTTGTTAAAACCATATTCTTTGGCTTTGCCATTGGTTTTGTGGGATGCTATAAGGGTTACAACTCAAACAAAGGTACCGAGAGTGTTGGTATAGCGGCAAATTCAGCTGTTGTAACGGCCTCATTATGGGTTTTTGTGATCGACGCGATAGCTGTTCAGATAACCAGTATATTATTTTATAAGTAGTATGGAAGCGGTAAAAGAACATAAAGCGCCTGCAAAATCTACTAAAAAAGAGGTGGTTATAGCTATTAAGGGCCTCAAAAAATCCTTCGGTAAAAAAGAAGTACTTAAGGATATTAACCTCGAGGTGCATGCGGGTGAAAATGTGGTAGTTCTGGGAAAATCGGGCCAGGGGAAATCTGTTACTATACAATGTATAGTGGGTATGCTGGTGCCAGATGGTGGCTCGCTCAAAGTTTTTGGTGATGAAGTGGCTGACATGAACGCTGAAGAACTGAAGCATTTGCGGATGAAAATAGGCTTCCTTTTCCAAAGCGGGGCGCTTTATGATTCCATGACGGTGCGTGAAAACCTTGAATTTCCGCTTACGCGAGTTTTAAAGCTAAAGGATGAGCATGAGATACAGGAACGCATAAATGAGGTTTTAGAAGGCGTAGGATTGCTTGACGCGGTAGATAAACTGCCCTCTGATCTATCGGGTGGTATGCGCAAACGCATAGGTTTGGCGCGCACGCTGATCATCAAGCCCGAAATAATGTTGTATGATGAGCCAACAACAGGCCTCGACCCCATAACATCCAGGGAGATAAGTGAGCTCATCCTTTCTATGCAAAAGAAATATAAAACCACATCAATCATCATCACCCACGATATGGAGTGCGCACGCATAACGGCCGACCGTGTAGTGATCATGAACGATGGAAAATATATAGCCGAGGGCACATTTGAAACCCTCCACAAATCCCAAGACCAAATTGTAAAAGAATTTTTTAAGGATATATCATGAAAACTACCGCATCTCAAAAAATAAAAATAGGGTTATTCACCTTTGCCGGCTTAGTGGTGCTGGTATTGGCTGTGTTTCTGTTAGGGAGTAAAAAAAGCCTTTTTAACTCCACATTTAATGTTTATGGCAGGTTTAAAAATGTAAACGGCCTGCAGGTTGGTAACAATGTGCGGTTTGCCGGTATTAACGTAGGTGTAGTTGATGCCATAACCATTGTAACAGATAGTTCTGTAAGAGTGGACCTTACGTTGAATACCAGCGTTAAGAAATTCATCAAATCAGACTCAAAAATGAGTATTGGCAGCGATGGTTTGATGGGCGATAAATTAATAGTGGTTGCTCCCGGCGGCGCTGGGGGTACACAAGAGGTACAAAACGGAGGCCAACTGGCTACGGTAAACCCGATGGACATAGACAAAGTTATGAGCAAGTTAACCGGTATAGCGGATAATGCAGGTAACCTGATACAAAACCTGGCAGATATTACCGGGAAAGTGAATGGGGGCAAGGGAAGCCTGGGCCGATTACTGAATGATGATAAAATGGCCAAAGATTTGGATGCCACCGTTAAACAGGCAAAAACAACCATGGCAAATGTGCATACCACCACCTCAACATTAAATGAGGACCTTACGGCGGCACAGCATAACTTTTTGTTAAAGGGTTATTTTAACAAAAAGAAAAAGGCGCAAAAAGCCAGAAAGGATTCAGTAGCAAATGTTAAGAAAGACCAAAAAGATCAAAAGGCGCAACAGGATTCCACTAAAAAGGCTAAGAAATCGGGTAAAGATTAAAATTGAGATATAAAAGAAAAGCCACTGAACATTTCAGTGGCTTTTCTTTTATATCTCGTTAATGCTTACAATGCATTTGTAATTGATGGGTCCAATGGTTTTACTGCTGAACGGTAACGGTGAATCAGCTTGCCATTTTCATCAAGCAGGAATTTTTCGAAATTCCATTTTACTTCACCTGTAAAATCAGGGTTTGGTGCTTCTGTCAAATATTTAAACAGTGGTGCAATATCATCGCCTTTAACACTCACCTTTTCGCTTAACGGGAAAGTAACGCTGTATTTGCCTGTGCAAAAGCTTTTAATTTCGGCATTAGTACCAGGTTCCTGACCGGCAAAGTTGTTTTCAGGGAAACCAACTACTACAACTTTGTCTTTATATAGGTCTGCCAATTTTTGCAGATCAGCGTATTGAGGGGTGTAGCCGCATTTTGATGCAGTGTTAACTACCAATATCTTTTTGCCTTTGTATTTGGCTAAAGAAAAGTCCTGACCGTCAATAGTTTTTAATTTGAACTGGTAAACTTCAGCTGCGGGTGTGATCAGCATTAAAGTTAAAAAGATCGCTAATAATTTCATGGCTAATTGTTTTTATAATGATGTGTTTATAACGTAAAATTAGCTAATAAAGCTTCGCTTGTTCAAATAGAAATCTTCTTTTTGTGTCATTTTATTCTTATCCGCCGCTGATTTATCCTTGTAGCCTAAAAGGTGCAAAATGCCATGTATAATTACCCGGTGTAATTCGGTTGCTTCGGTAACGCCAAACTTGGCAGCGTTCTCCCTGATACGGTCTATGGAGATAAAGATATCACCAACAATTAAGCCTTCAACCTCCGAGTTATCAAAGGTTACAATGTCGGTATAAGTATCATGATCAAGGTATTGCTGGTTTATTTGCAGTAGATAGGCATCAGAGCAAAAAATATAGGTAAGTTCCTTTAATTTATAGCCTTCGGCAAGTATGGTATCTGTTATCCATTGCCTTACCTGTGTTTTGTTTTTTAATTTATAAACAATATCCTCTTCAAAAAACTGTATAGCAGGCATTATATTTTAAAATGAAGTTCAATCTCGTTGCCGGAGGCATTAAATATGCACTGATCGGCAAGGTGTTTTATAATAAATACACCACGGCCGGTTAAATTTTCTAAATTCTCGGGCGCGGTAGGATCTGCCAAATGTGTGTAATCAAAGCCATCACCTTCGTCGGTAACGGTCCACACAATGCGTTTTGGTTCAACCTCAGCATTTATAATTACCTTTTTATTCGGGTCCATTTTATTGCCATGTTTCATGGCATTTATCAAAGCTTCATTAAGGCAAGTCATCATATTAGCAAAGGTATCTTCGCTTATTTCATATCTGTCCGCTATGCTTTCAATTAAATTTTCCAGTTGAGCTATACTTTCCTCTTTGGCCTGAAGCTGTAAGGTGTATAATTTGCCTACCCGAACTTTTTCCTCTTCCATATTACTTGGCATTAATTTGATCAAAGTACAAATTTATTCTTTGTTTATAATATAAGTTAAGTGCCGGAGATACCGTTCTGATCTGTTCTGTCTGTTTCGCTTTAGCCTGTTGGTAGTCCTGCAATGCTTTTATATACCCGGGAGGCATGTCTTTGCCGGCATGACTTTCGCGCTGCTGATCCTGTTCGCGCTGTTGGTCAGCCTTTTCCGCGTCCAGTAATCTGCTTTGAATTTGCTGTTGCCTTTTTAATGCTTCATCGGTGATTCTCTTGTTTACGAGATCGCGCTCGTTTTGTTCCATTTGTTGCGAAATTTTATCCAGATCGCCCAAACCATTTCTCCCATCCTTGTTTTCGTCCTGGTTAATTTGCTGAAGCATCTCACGTATCATTTGCTGCTGCCTCGCCATTTTAGCCAATTGCTCGCTCATGTTATTGCCCTGGCCCGCTTTTGGAGTTCCCTGACCTTGTTTTTGGCCATTTTGTCCCTGGTTACCTTGTTGCTGCATCTGTTCTCGTGCTTTTTGCATATTCTGGTTCAATTGCTGTTGCATTTGGGCTAATTGTGCAAGAGATTGTTTTTTTCCTTTTCCTTTTCCCTGGCCGTTTTTTTGCATATTTTGCAATTGTTCAAGCGCTTCACTCAACATTAGTGCCAAATTGTTCATCGCCGTCATGGCGAACTGCTGATTACCGGAAGCCTCGGGTGTTTGGCGGTCGCCTAAATTAACAAGCGCTTTATCAATATGGTCGTTTATCCCGGTGATCTCTTTATTTACGGTTGATTGTATTTGCGGAACCCGTCGGCTTAGCGCATACAAACTATCCTCTGCTGTTTTGAGGTTATCCTTTATATCCTTTTGCTTTTGCGCAAGGGTAATATAGTTAGGATCGGTAGGACTAGTACCCTTTAACGTTTGCATGATATTTTCCTGCTGAAAAGAACTGTTTACCAGGCTTTTCAACAATTCGCGCAGTTCCTGTATATCTATATTGTTTTCAGCTTCCTGGCCCTCTTCATCTTTTTGCTTCATTTTGCTGGCAAGCTGCTGCATTTGTTTGGCGGCTTGTTGCTGCGATTGCGATGCTTTTGAATTATTGTTTTTTTGCAGGTCATCGCTGCTTTGCTGCATTTGATCATCTATATTCTTAACATCCTTTGCAGGATCTTCAAAATCCATCTTCTGCTCATTCTGATCGTTTTCTTTTTTCAACTCATCCAGCGTTTTTTTAACATCCTGAAAATCATTGGCTACTTTTTGCTGCTCCTGCTGTGCTGCTTTTGTATCAGTATTCGGCTGTTTGTTCTGATCGGCTAATTTTTGCTGTTGCTGCGCCAATTGGTTAAGCTGGTTAGCCGTTTGATCCAGTTTCTGATCGAAAGCCAGCTTTTTATAAAGCTCCAGCATCCGGTCAAGTTCCTTTTTTAGCGATTTATTGTCCGTCTGTATTTTTGCCAGCTCATCGCGGGTCGCATCCTTTTGGTCTTTTTGTAAAAGCTGTTGTAGGTTTTGCAGCATTTGCTGTGTTTTTGGGTCGAGCACATTGTTGAATAGCTTCTCCATTTCCTTCTGCTTGGCCAACATATCCTGATCCTGCTGCTGGTTTTCCTGGCGATTGTATTCGTTCTTTTTGTTCTCGTTCTGTATATCCTTTACCAAATCATCCAGGTCTTTCTTCTTTTGCAGCAGGTCTTCAATCTGTTTTTTTTCATCGAATGATATAGTGTTCTTATTCAGTAAAAGCTCGTTCAGTTTTTGTGAATCATGCTCCACTTGTCCGGCAATTTTTATAGCCGACTGCATTTTTTGTTTAACCGACTGCGTGCCCGCATTTAATTGCTCATTCAACTGCTTTGCATCCGGAACGTTTAGGGTATGTTCGGGAGAACGCACTCTTTTTGGGCCGTTAACACCATCGTTATCGGCAACCTCAAAAAAATAAGTTACCTGGTCGCCGGGCTTTATGCCCAGGTCCTTTAAATTCCAGTAGTAAAAGAAACCGGCCTGTGGTTGGCTCAAATCAGCCTTAACAGGCAGCGTATACAAATGAGCTTTCCCTGTTTCATTTTCACCGGGCGCGCCAACTTTGTAATGGAAAACGAGAGATGAAAACCCATGATCATCCTGAATCTTACCCGAAAAATAAAGTGCTTTCATGCTGATGGAGTCTGGTTTCTCCTCAACATAAATGGTAGGCGGCTCATCGGCAATTACATTAATGCGGTAACTGGCCGAATCGCTGTTTTTAACAGAAGTGTTGAGCGGGTTTATTTTATAGACGGTGTTTTTATAGATCTTTTCATTATGCTCGAACAAATCATGGCTACTTAAACTAAGCGCCTGTGTTTTATTATCCATAGAAAAAGCCATCCCGGTAGCATTTTGGGTATGGAACTGCCAGTTTACAATAGTTCCTGCCGGGATAGTAAGATCTCCTGCATTAGGCAGTGTTTCATTCTTTTTATGCAGATAAGCAGGGTAAGTTAACCGCACATCAAAATGCAACAATGAGGGGCGTAGGTTTACTTTGATCTCATATGGAGTTGATGTGAAACCATTAGCTGTTAATTTAAAAGCTGTATTCTGCTGTAAATTGCTAAACAGGTATTGAAATCGGCTTATATTTTGTTTGTCGAGCTTAAATGTATTATTAGATGTTTCGACATAAACATCAGCGGGTAGTTTATTGCCCTCCAGCTTCAGATCCAGCTTAAAATCCTGCCCTTGTACCACGGCTAACGAGTTGTTTAAAACAATAAATTTAAACGGCGCAACTGGGGCGAAATATTCATTATGCCTTAATAACCTTTTGGTACTTTCAGTTAAAACCGATGGTGCAGCTAACGCGATAACACAAATTACTGCCACAGGAGCTATGATCCATTTAAGGTATTTACTGTTCTCCTTAATGTTTATGGCCGATGGAAAACTGACCGGTTTTAAAAGCTCTATCTTTTGATCGATACTGGCCTCGATCAACGCGCGGTGCCTTTCATCAACAACGGCCTGTTTTTTTAATTGGAGTGTATTAAGCAGTTTATCATTAACGCCGCTAAAGTGTTTGCCAATAATTTCGGCGGCTTCATCATGGGTTAAGGTTTTGCCTAATTGCAACCAGGCTAATAATGAGGGTATCACCAGCCAGCAGATAAGCCCAAGATTTAATACAATGAAAAAGTAAAAGAGAATAGTACGTAGTACCACGCTGAAGTTGCCGAAATATTCGCCCAGAGTGATAACTACGTAAGCTGAAAATAAGCCCGCTCCTAAAAAGATCAACCCCCGTAAAAGATTATTTAAATAATACTTCCGTATAAAGGTGTTGATCTTGCCGATTAAAAGCTCATAATTTTCAGTAGCACTCATTTCAGCAGATTTTCATAGGTTATATCATTAACGGAAAACAGTTAGTAATGATACACGTAGATGTTCAAGATAATAAATTTAATGGCTAACCTAAAATAGTATAAAAAATTTATAACAATAGGATGATAATGGCTGTAAATACAATTAACAAATAGACTGTATATTTGTAAGGCAAACTTATTAGTATAACTTACTATAATATGAGTAACGAAAAAGACCTTCAGTATGTATCAGACCTGCGAACAGTTGTAACCAGACTGATAAAGAAATTACGTAAGGAATCAGTAACAGCACAGCAGCTTTCGCTTACCGAGCGCTCAACATTGGGGTTGCTATTACAGCACGGAGGCTTATTGCCAAGCGAGCTTGCCTCAATGGAAAAGATCACCAACCAATCGATGTCGCAGATATTGAGTCATCTTTTGGAGTTGGAGCTGATTACCCGCACCAATTCAGAAACAGATAAACGCAAAGTGGTTATATCACTAACTGAAAAAGGGGAGCAACTTATATTAAAGATGCGAAGCGAAAGGGACAAATGGCTGGAAAAAGCCATTAACGCAACCTGCACTGCCGAAGAGCAGGAAATACTTAAACAGGCTATAGCGCCGCTAACCAAAATAGTTGATTTTGAGTAAGGCGATAGCAATTAAATAATAAAATAGAGGGTGATAATGAACATAAGCACATTCAGAGCATTTAAGAGCAGAAATTACAGGTTATATTTTGGCGGACAATCCATTTCATTAATAGGGACATGGATGCAGAAAACCGCGGTGAGCTGGGTTATATATTCGCTTACACATTCCACATTTATGTTAGGGGTAACGCTTTTTGCAAGCCAGTTCCCATCGTTTTTATTTTCATTGCTGGGCGGGGTGGTATCAGACAGGTATAACCGTTACCGGGTGCTGCTCACCACGCAGGTGGCATCAATGATACAGGCTGTTTTGTTAACGATCCTCATATTTTCAAAACATTATGTGGTTTGGGAAATACTGGCATTGAGTGTGGTTTTAGGTATTATAAATGCTTTTGATGTTCCAGCCAGGCAATCATTGGTTTATGAAATGATTGAGGATAAAAATGACCTGCCGAACGCGCTGGCTCTTAACTCATCTATGGTAAACCTTTCCCGGCTTATTGGCCCGGCAATAGCAGGTATAGTATTAGAGAACCTTGGTGATGGCGTTTGCTTTTTAATGAATGCTTTAAGCTTTGTGGCGGTTATCATCTCCTTATTATTAATGAAGCTGCCAAAATATATTAAAAAGCCACATCCTAAAAATGTATATGGCGAACTTAAGGAAGGTTTCAGCTATATAAAACGAACACCCGAAATATCATTTATACTGGTAATGCTGATGCTGGTGAGCTTATTCGTTTTGCCATATAGCACGCTTATCCCATTTTATGCCAGGGATGTTTTTAAAGGTACTGCATCAACCTTTGGTATTATTGACAGCTTTATTGGGCTGGGTGCATTTGCCGGAGCTATATTTCTGGCATCACTTAAACCAGGGCATAACCTTAAAAAAATACTGGGTATAAACACACTGGTATTTGGCGCAGGCCTTGTTTTGTTTTCGCACGAGCATAATTATATATTGGCGTTGATGTTTTCAGCAGTTGCAGGTTTTGGTATGATGTCGCAGATCACGATCAGTAATACGGTGATACAAACCACATCAGATATCAATATGCGTGGCCGGGTTATCAGCTTTTACGCGATGGCGTTTTTCGGGATGCAGCCCTTGGGTGGTTTGCTTATCGGGAGTATCTCCAAATGGATCGGTACCACCAATACTGTATTGGGCGAAGGCATTGTTGCATTATTGATAGGTTTATTACACCTGCGCTTTTTACGTAAAGCAAAAATGAAAAAACAACAAGAACAGTTGTTAAATCAGGCTGTAGTAAGCGCGGCGTAATGATATGCTTTTTGGTTGTATAAAAGTCGAATAAATTTCATATAACCAAAAACATTTGGTTCTTTTATGAGTTTTAAGATAATCGCAGAATTATACCACTTCCATACTGATGAGCAAAACAGGTAAAAAAATTATCATTTTTGATGACGATGAAGATATCCTTTCTATCTGTAGCTATATTTTAGAGGAACAAGGTTGGGAGGTATTCACTTTTACCAATTGCAATAACATTGTCGACAGGGTTGCAGGCATTTTACCAGATGTGATATTGATGGATAACTGGATCCCCGACGATGGCGGTATTATGGCCACGCAATCACTCAAAATGAACGAGGCTTTAAAAGCGATCCCGGTCATCTATTTTTCTGCAAACAGTGATATCCAATTACTTGCCGATCATGCTGGTGCTGAAACTTATCTGGCAAAGCCATTTGATCTGGAGGATCTTGAACAGGTTATAAATGCTGTATTAATAAAGCAATAGGTACATTATATACAGGAAACGCAAAGTATTGAGTCTCTACAAAAAAAGCTCACATGATCTTACCATGTGAGCTTTTTTTATGTTCTGATAGGTTGAATTGAATTACTATTGAGGTCCGCCGCCAAAGCCACCACCACCTGGGCCGCCTCCGCCAGGTCCGCCACCACCCGGACCGCCGCCGCCTTCTCTTCTGAAACCACGCGGGCTGTCTTGCTGAACAGGCGCTTTGCCCGCAAATTTTTGCAGCCTGATAGTAAAGGTTGCTAAATAATAACGTGAAAGTCTGTTAGTTTGAGTTTCGGTAAATGAACTTGCTGTAGATGTTGCCGCGTAGCCGGTGTTTTCGTTAAACAAATCGAATACCGACAGGCGTATAGTAGCACGGTTTCCCTTTAAGAACCTGCGCTCCAAATAAACATTTAAAATGTTAGGGTTGGTAATATTTAAACTTTGCGCGTAACCGTAATTAAATTGTTTTGAGTAATCATAGCTGAAGGTCCAGTCGCCAAAGTAGTTTTTGCCGTTAGCACCAAGGTTCCAGCTGCGGATGTTTGAAGTACCTTCGGTTATAGCATCCTGTACAGAGTTGTTTGTGCGGTTTATAGCATAATTGGTGATGAACTGTGCATCAATAATGTTAGTTAAATCAACCCTGAATTTTAAACCCGGTGTAAACTGTAAGTTTTTCGAGATGTTTTTTTCAGTTGTCTGCGCAAATGTTGTTGAATCAACACTGGTTAAATAACCAACGGTATTGGTATAAGTTACAGCACCGGTAAGCGATAAAGTGTATTTGCGGTTATCAAAAGGTTTTGCGTACACTACATTGCCAGATGCTGTGTAGTAGCCATCGGCATTTACATATTTTGTTAATATGGTGTTTGCAAACCGTGGGTCGGGAGCATAGGTACGTGGGAAAGTTATGGTATTTGTAGTTATATAATTGCTTATCTGTTGAAAATTAAGGCTTGTAAACAATATGTTCCCTGTATTAAAGTCGAATGAATTATACCTAACAGTTAAGTTGTTGGTAAACTGTGGTTTCAGATCAGGATTACCCTGTACCGGGTATAACGCGTTTGAGAAATCGGTTACAGGCTGTAATTGCGAGAAACTCGGCGAAGAACTTGAACCATTATAATTAAACATGAAAGTATGGCTTCGCGAAAAATTATAAATGAAGCGAACCGTAGGTATAATGTTAAAAGTAGTAACGTGTGTTGTTGCTCCTGTTTGCGGCGAGTTACCATCTAAAACAGATGGCTGTGCTGCCAAACCTAAAGTGTAGTTATATTTTTTCTCGATAAAACGATAATTTAAGCCAACGCGGTTGGTCATAAATGTAAAGTTGTAATGATTGCTTAATGCGCTGTCAGGTGTGAAAAATGCCGCCGGGGGTAGGACAGAGCTGGTATCGGCGGTTTTATCATTTGTGGTTGATGCATAGTTGAAAGCATAATTTACTTCCAGATAATCGCGACGGCCTATTGGCGATAGATATGATAAGGTTGTACCCACGCTGTTTGTTCGGCTATAGGTGGTGATCATCTGATCAACCGGAGCGGTTGGTACACCCACGGTATAGTTATATTGTGGATTTTGGTATTGATTGCTGGTGGTAGAACCTAAAGTAACATAGGCGCTGAAGTTATGGCGATGCTTAAATTTATGATTATATAAAACATTCAGGCCAAAATTTGGTGCCGATGATGTTGCATAGGTATTAGAGGTATAGGCAGATGTAGTATCACCTTTTCTTAATAAAGCAACAGACTCACTTTCGTTGGTATTAACGCTGCCGTATGAAAACGTAGGTGTAATTTTCACATAGTTGCTTGTATCAGGCGTGTACTCCATATTCCAGGTGAAACGATGGTTAATGTTCCTATCGGTTTCATTACTGTTCTGATTATTAACACTTGGGTTTGTTGCAGAAAAGTTTTGTTGATTATTATTAGTAATAGTATTAACGGTGTTATCGGCAAAGCTATAACTACCGTATACGGCAAGATGTTTACCCCACTGATCGCGGAAGTTGGCACCAATAGAATGTGCATCGGTAATACCATTTTGGCTGGTTATAAGGCTACCCGAACTCATAGCGGCACGGGCTGCATTTCCGCGGCCGCCACCGCCGCCGCCACCTCCTCCAAAACCACCGCCGCCTCCGGTACTGGTTGAGCCAAAAGAAAAGGTATTTACGTTAGTGTTATTGATGCTTCCCAATAAGGCTATTTGCTGATCACCGTTAAAAATAAAGCTATTCACAGTACCTAAATAGCGGTTTTCATTAGCAATACCATCGCTTTTAGGGAGCATATCTTCACCATCGCCGCCTGTGGCCTGCAGTGTGTAACCATAGTTCCTATCTTTGCGGATGGTGATGTTCATGATCTTATCCGGATCGCCAGTTTTAACCCCGGTTAAATTTGCCTGATCGCCATAATCATCAATCATCTGGATATTCTCAACCACGTCGGCAGGCAGGTTTTTGGTGATCGACTGCACATCGCCCCCCATAAAATCTTTACCGTTTATACGTACTTTGGTTACCTGCTTGCCCTGTGTGGTGATATTGCCGTTTACGTCTACATCAACGCCAGGCAGCTTTTTAATTACATCTTCAATAGGTGCATTATCCCTAACCTTGTAGGCGCTGGCCTTATATTCGGTAGTATCCTCTTTAAAGGTAACCTCATTAACCCCGTGAATGGTTACCTGTGCCAATACATTCGATTCGGTTTGCATAATAATAGAACCAAGCATCATAGGCGTGGTATTATTATCAAGCGTATAGTGTTTTTTAATGGCCTGGTAGCCTATTGATGTTATGCTTAGTGTGATTTTGGTGCCCTTTATGCCTGTAAAAACAAATTTTCCGGCATTGTCGGCAGCGGTAATTGTGCTGTCGCCTTTGTCTGATACCAGTTTTATTATTGATCCGGGAATAGATTGTTTTGTTGAATCAATGATGGTTCCATGTACTTCGCGGCCCGTTTGGCCAAAAGTATATGCAGTGGTTAAAAAAATAAGTGATAATATAAGTAAAAAGGGTTTCATAAGTTTTTTTTGATGCGCTTGCTTTATAAATACACGCATAATACGCAAAGGTTGCATTTATAAGTTTTAATTGGTTAATAATCATATCATTGTTACACATCAGCTGTAAAACGGACATATATTGGTCCTTGTTTGTGTCACAATAAAATGACTTTTACGCTAAGTGCAAGAAACACAGGAGTTTTGCACCCAAAATGTTAACAATTGTGTGGAAAATTTTCTCGGTGGTTGAAACAAGTATGATTATTTTTCGTTTAAAAATTAAAACGTTAACCTATGAACAACATTCGGCCCAATTTGCACTCGAAAGTGCACAGATGGATTGATAGCATTGGCTTCAGTCTGAATGCATCACAAACCAACACGAAAAATAACATAACAACCAATCATTATTTTTTTAAGACATTCAATTTTTTCGAAAAAGCGAAAAATAACGATGTTAAGAAATCACAGTTTTTGTGTTTTGATATGTATGGAGAAAAAATGGATGTAAGGTCGTTATTGGATCTGCAAACAGCCTTTTTTGAAAACATCAGTCAACTTAAATAGCAATGTGTTGGGTTGCTATTAAATCCGGCGCTTTAGGGTAATGATCACCTGATCGTATTTGTTATCGTGGAAAATTTCTAATAAAATAGTCCGCTCGTCTTTTGATTTAAACAGGGCATCAATCTCCTCAAGGTTCATTTTCGAAACCGCTCTGAAGTTTATAGTTACAATTTCATCACCCTTTTCAAGCCCAATTAAATCACCTGCCGAACCAGGTTCAACCCGGCTGATGATCACGTGCTGGTAATCGGTACCGCTGGCGTAGTATTCCAAACCGCTCATGTCATGATCATAGCTCTCTTTGTAAAGAAAGCCTGGTTTTAAATACATGGCGTTATTGGTATAATCAAAAATCACATCAAATTTTTTAAGAAGGCCAATGCCCAGGTTGCCATCACGCGGTACACTGGTAACAATTTCAGATTTTCTATCATCAGGAAAAGATGCCAGCACATTTTTAATTTTATATTTTCCCAGATCAACCTCGTTTACCCGGCTTATAAAGCCATCAATGGGCCCGTTTAGGCCTATACCTAAATTAGCTGCTATAAATTTTTGAGGCAGGCCATTATTTTTTATCATGTTTTCGATAGAAATGGGATGGCCGGCACCAATATCTATCACCAGTTTACTATCTATCTTTTTACCATTTGGGTAAACGATATTAGCCTGCATATAAGGTTTTCTATCTTCAATAGTGATGGGTATTTTGTCGGCATTGCGGTAAGCATGCAGATCTTTTGGCCTGCAAATACTCATAGTGCTATCACCAAAATCAAGTTTAATGGCGAGGTTATTGAAAAACTCGTAGCCCAATAAACCATGTATTGGCATACCTGCATAGTTCGACAGGCCGAAATAATCGGTTTTTAATATGGCTGCGCTAACATTATAGCTATCCAGCCCCTGAATGCCGACGTTTAATACAGGGGTAACATAGGCCTCTTCATCTTCACCAGCACCCAGGCCGGGTATTTTTATGAGGCGTTTTGAGGAAATGCTTATTGAATCGACCAAAGACGGTTGTGTAATTACCATAAGACCAACACCTGTATCCAATATAAAGTTATATGGCCCGGTGTTATTTATTTTTAGGGCAATAATAACCATGTTACGCACTATGCGGAAGCGAATAGTAACATGCTTCTTGTTTGGCTGCAAGTCGAAGTACTGTGCTTTTGCTGATAAAAAGCAATAGCACAGCAAAAAGCACAAGCATATAGCACGCAGCCGTTTCATAAATAACGATTTGGTTGAGGAAACCGGGTCTGTAATCAGTAAATTAAATTTACGAAATTAAACCGGTATTAAATAAGTGATTACAACCAAAATGCGTGGGATATATGTTGATCTTAATCGTAGATATGAGATTATTCGGCCTTTAAACTTTTTACAGGATTAACGCTGGCGGCCTTAATGGTTTTAAACGCGATGGTACAAAAGGCTATAATTACACCTGCAGATAACGATACGGCAAACATCCACCAACTGATACCTATTCTATAAGCGAAACCGTTAAGCCATTTGCTCATATAATACCAGGCAAGGGGCAAGGCAATTACGTTGGCTATGAGTACCAGTTTAAAATATTGCTTATAGAATAGCATTACAATATTGGTTACACTGGCGCCTATCACTTTCCGGATACCGATTTCCATTGCCTTTTGACTAAGCGTATAGGTAATGAGGCCCAATACACCAAGGCATGAAATAAGTATTGCTATAAAAGCGAATGCACCCATCATTTGCTGCTGATGTGCATCCTGGTCGTAATCATAATTAAATACATTATTCAGGAACTCGTACCTGAAAGGCGCATCGGGATAAAGTTCTTTCCATTTTTGGGCGATGAATTTAATGGAGGCCTCGGCGTTTTTTCCTTTTATTTTGGCAATTACGGTAGTAAAACGATCAGGGTTTGAGGCAATAATACCAATAGGCCCAATGGTTGAATGCAGCGAAAAGAAATGATAATCTTTAACAACACCTACAATTTTGTAGGTATATACTTTGCCGTCGCGAAAATGTGAAATGTAATGGCCGGGCGCGGTGTAGGGGTTTAAACCATATTGTTTAACAGCTTGTTCATTCAATACTATTTCGCGGCCTATATCGGCCACTTCCATATCTTTTGCAAAGTCACTCGGTTTGCTGAAAGTAGATGCACTGAAATTACTGCCGGAGATCAATTTAAGATCAAGTGTTTTCAAATAGTTTTCATCGGCAAAATCAAGAAAGACATCTTTTTTGTCCGTCACCGTTTTATCGGTTGGATAAAACATCATATCGCCTGAGATCAATGACGCGGTTGCTCCTGTTACGCTTTGGAAATTAGGGTTGGCAGCAAGCTGATTGATAAAATAGGCGTTATTGTTATGCGCAGGATCGCTGCTGAGGTACATTACTAATTGTTGGTCCTGATCGAACCCCGGGTTGGAGTTGATCATAAAATGCAGCTGGTTCCAGATGACTACGGTAGCAAAGACCAGGAAGGTTGAAATAATAAATTGTACCGATACCAGCACCTTGCGTAAATTAAACAGACTGGCAGAATCAGTCACCTTGCCTTTTAATACTCTTACAGGTTTAAATGCCGACAGATACAGCGCCGGATATAATCCCGCCAGTAAACCGGTAAATAAGGAGATCAGCATGAGCCATAAAATAAGGCTCCTGTTTTCGGGCGCAAAAAAGGATAATGTTTGCCCGGTAAGTTTATTAAACGCGGGTAAAAACGCAAAGCCCAGCACAACAGCCACTACAAGCGCTAATACACTTATGGCAATAGTTTCCATCAAAAACTGATAACGGATGGCCGATTTACCAGCACCCATGACCCGGCGCACGCCAACTTCGCGTGCACGGTCAACAGCCTGGGCGGTTGAGAGGTTCATATAATTAATGCATCCTAATAATAATATAGCCAGCGCAATGCTGCCTAATAGATACAGATAGCTTAAGTTGCCCTGCTTAACCTCCATATAACTTTGGTACTCGGATGAATGCAAATGAATGTCAAGCAAAGCTTGCAGTGAGTTGGTCAGCTTTGTGGCAGTCGATTTAAGATCGGGCCCGGCATGCCTTTGGGTGTAGGCATTCAGCTCATTTATTACATGCTGCTTGTTGCTGCTTGGTTTCAGCTTTATATAGGCGTAATAGTTGGGGTCGGTAACCCAGTTTATTTTAGCGGCAATACCTTCGCGTACGCCATTGCTATTATTAGATGCAAAAAAATCGGCACCAAAATGATTGGTGAAATCATTTTTAAAAACCCCTGTAACGGTATAGATATTATCCCCGGCTTTTAATGGTTTACCAATAGGGTATTTATCACCAAAAAGCTTTTGAGCCAGCGACGCTGATAACACGATGGTATTTGGCGCCTGCAAAGCTGTTTTGCGGTTACCCTGCGAAAAGTGGAAAGAGAAAATATCGAAAAAAGATGGATCGACCCAATAGCCATTGTCAACAGTAAACGGGGTAGAAGCAGAACTATCTTTTACCTGAACAATACAAGTGCATTTTGAAGCATCTAAACGACTTGCCTCCTCAATCTCAGGTATTTCACTTTTTAAATAGGTGATATATGGCATGGATACCGTAGGTGCTTTGCCGCCATCATTAAAAGTAGAGGTTACGCGGTAGATATCCGCACTGTTATCAAAGCCTTTATCAAAACTAAGATCGTGCTGAAAGAAAAGAAATACCAAAGCGCAGCATGCCAGACCTATCGACAGGCCTAAAACATTAATTGCCGTAGTTGTTTTACGTTTCCACAGGTTGCGAAGGGCAAGTTTCAGGTAGCTTTTGAACATAATGCTAAGGTTATATTCAAAAATAAGGGGATTGTGGTAAAGTAGTAGAAGAGAGGATGTTATTTAACAGATTTTAACGTGAGGGGAATATAATAAATCTATAGGCGTCATTGTGAGGAACGAAGCAATCCCTAACTATACAGGGCGGACCTGCTAATCGGGGATTGCTTCGTTCCTCGCAATGACGCGCGGAGATAAAATAGGAGACAATAATCTTACGATACCGTAATTTCCCCGCGCAAATCTGTTTCCAGCCATTCTTTTACCAATAGCGGGTCATCAGTTTGGCCCAGCAGGTACATCATTTTGGTAACGGCAGACTCATAGGTCATATCGTAACCATTTGCTACGCCGATATCCTTTAATTGCTTGCTGGTTTCGTAGCGACCCAGTTCAACAGTACCAACCTTACATTGCGAAATATCAAGGATCACTTTACCGCTGTCGATGGCGTTTTTAAGCAGATCGGTAAACCATTGCTCGGTAGTGGTATTGCCCGCGCCGAATGTTTCCATCACAATACCGCGTACATCGGCGGTTAAAATGGTTTCGACCACTTTAGGGCTTATGCCGGGGTATAGTTTAAGTACAGCAACATCGCTTACTAAATTCTTATGCACAATCATAGGGCTATCGGCAGGTTCCCTGATGTCGTTTGCACTAAAACGAAGGTGAACGCCTGATTCAGCCAGGATAGGATAGTTAGGCGAACGGAACGCCTCGAATTTTGATGAATTATATTTAAATGAACGGTTGCCCCTGAATAATTTATAATCGAAATAAATACAAACTTCAGGAACGCGTGCACGATCATTCTTTTTAGCGTTGGCAATTTCAATGGCGGTCATCAGGTTTTCCTTAGCATCTGTACGGATAGCACTGATGGGCAACTGCGACCCGGTAAAAATTACCGGTTTGGCCAGATTCTCGAGCATATAGCTTAACGCCGAGGCGGTGAATGACATCGTATCAGAACCGTGGAGGATCACAAAACCATCAACCTTATCGTAGTTTGATTCAATCAGACCGGCCAGTTCGCTCCATATTTCGGGATTCATGTTTGATGAATCGATGATCTTATCAAAAGAGTGTACCTTGATCTTGCAGTTTAAGCGGTCAAGTTCAGGTACATTATCCATTATTTGCTCAAAATTTATGGGTTTGAGCACCTTTGTAATGGGGTCGCTCATCATACCTATTGTCCCACCGGTATAGATGATCAGTATTTGGCTCATTAAAATATAGTAAAGCTAAAAAAATCTGTTAATTACACACCAAACACCTGTATTGAATTTGCTGTGGTTATCTCAGCAACGGTTTCAATTGGTTTTTGGTACAGTTCTGCAACCTTTTGGGCAACGTATATTAAGTACGAACTTTCATTAGGTTTACCCCGGTACGGAACCGGCGTAAGGTACGGAGAATCCGTTTCTAAAACGATATGCTTTAAATCAATTTGAGGTAAAATTTTGTCTAACCCGGCATTTTTATAGGTAATTATGCCACCTATACCTAAATAAAAGCCCAATGCTATCACTTTTTCGGCCTGCTCAAGTGTACCACCAAAGCAATGGAATATGCCGCGAAGGTCGTCGCTTTGCTCTTCCAGCAACACATTATACACCTCGTCAAAAGCATCACGACAGTGAATAACAATAGGAAGTTTTAATGATTTTGCCCAGGCTATTTGCTTTTTAAAAGCGAGGATCTGTTCGGTTAAAAATGTTTTATCCCAGTAAAGGTCGATCCCGATTTCGCCTATGGCATATATTTTATGATCGCCATGCGCGTTCATAATGGTATTTAACTCTTCTTCCCAATTTGCTTTTACCGAGCAGGGGTGCAGGCCAAGCATAGGGAAACAGTTAGCAGGGTAGGCTGCGGTTAGCTCAAAAACCTGCGGTACCGAACTGGCATCTACATTGGGTAAAAACAGGCGGGTTATGTTGTTGTTATTACAGCGTTGTATAAGTTCTGCACGTTTTGTGCCATCGGTTTCGTAATACAGATGGGTGTGCGTATCGGTAAGTACCATGGTGCAAAAATAAAAAAGTCTCCCGGGTAATCGGGAGACTTTTTTATTAACTTTTCTTTTTAGCCGTTGTTGCCGTTTTCTTTTTGGCTGCTGGCTTTTTAGCCGGTGCAGCCGCGGGGTGCGGTATTGGCTTAACTGCCACCAGTTCCACATCAAAAACTAATGTGCTGTATGGTGGTATAGTATCGCCCTGGCCCTGATCGCCATATGCCAGGCTTGATGGTATAACAAACTTGGCTTTAGCGCCGGTGTTTAATAATAATATGCCTTCGTCCCAACCCTTAATAACCTGGCCGGTACCTAACACAAAGCTTATAGGCTCATAAGTGCGGCCTTCCTGTAGCAAACCTGCGTTTTCAGCAACAGAGGCAACGCTGGTATCAAAAACCTGGCCGTTAAGTAAATGGCCAGTGTAGTTTACCAATACGGTATCGCCAGCGCGTGGTTTTGGTTTGGTTGATAGTTTAAATACTACATATTTTAAACCAGATGGCGTTGTTTTCATAACCAGTTTATTGCTGGTGATATATTTATTCGCATCAACCGATTCATTGGCTTTTATTTTTTCAAGCTCGGCGTTTCTTTCAGCAATAGCATCATTTAATGATTGCACTTTTACAATCTTCATATAAAAGTTGAAATAACTGCCTGCCGGAAAAAATGGAGGCCTGCTGTTTTCATGCCCTTTAAATACAGAGTCGGCAGGAATTTTTACCAATATGCTATCGCCCAATGTTAATAAAGGGAAGATCTCCATCATGTCGGTAACATTCTGCGTAGGTTGTACTTTTACTTGTACCGGGTGCCCTAAAGCATAGGTGCTTGAAAGTAAAGAGTCCTTATCGGTTTTTTGGATGATCTGTAATGTTACTACATCATCATTTTTGATCCTGTCGCCGGTGTTGTGCGTAAAATTATTATATAAAGCACCTTGCGAGGTTTTCTGCAGATCATTTTGCGCGTTTGCTGTAACGGTAAATGCGCAAAGTAATAGAATACTATAAATATATTTTTTCATCTGAAAACAAAAAGCCTTCCCGCTTTAACGGAAAGGCTTGTTTAAATTTATTTTTTAACAGGTGCCTGTGCCTGTGGCATCATTGGCATTTGTACTGGTTTTGGAGCATTCGGGTTTGGTTTGATGATATCAACGATCTCAACATCAAACGCGATAGGCGTGAATGGGCCAATAATTGATACACCACGCTCGCCATAAGCAAGGGCTGATGGAACAACCAGTGTTGCTTTTGAACCTTTGTTTAGTAATAACAATCCTTCATCCCAACCTGCAATAACTCTTTTTTGGCCAACAGGTATGTGGATTGGTTGGTATTTACGCATAGGGTCAACCTGCATTTTTTCTTTGGTTGCAGTATCTTTTACCGAAGTATCAAACACTTTGCCACCAAGCAAACGGCCGGTGTAGTTAACTACTACAGTATCGCCAATAACAGGTAGCGGGCCAGAGCCTTGTTGGGTAATCTGGTAGTATAAGGTATCAGCTGTTTGTGTAACGGTTAATTTTTGGTGAGCAATGTACGCTTTGATCTTAGCAGGCTCTTCTTTTTTAAGCACTAAGCCTTGTGATTTTATAAAATCAGTTACGCGGCCGTTAAACACCTGGTCGCTAAGGTTACCTTTTGCAATTACCTTTTCAATTTTCATGGTGTAGATAACATAGTTACCTTTAAAGCCGGGAGGCTTAGGTTGTCCTTTTTTAAATAATGAATCAGCAGGGATCTTGATAGTTGCGCTATCGCCTTCAGCTAATTTTGCAAGGCCTGTAAATATATCGCCTTTTGTTTGCGGTTTTTGGGCAGCCAATTGTACCTGGCGGCCAGCGTCGTAGCTACTGAATAATATAGAGTCGCCATCGGTTTTTGCTACCAGATTGAGGCTTACAAAATCACCCGGTAGTATAGTTGGGTTTCCTTTAGTTGTATGTATCTCATACAAAAGCCCTCCGTCAGCCTTTTTAAATCCGCCATTGCAGCTTGCTAATCCTAGTCCCAGTGATGCAAGAGCTAAAAACATTAAGTTTTTCTTCATTTTGATTTTATTGTATTAATAGATTTTTATATTTCGGTAAAATTAATTTAAACTGATTGACAACCTCTTCAAGGCTATCAGTTGATACGCCGCCCGCCGCGTTACGGTGGCCGCCGCCGCTAAAGTACTTTTTACAAATGTCATTTGCAGGAAAATCGCCTTTTGAACGCAAAGAAAGTTTCACTTTATCTTTTCGCTCCACAATAAATGCAGCTAAACGTACATTGCTTATTGCTAAGGCGTAGTTCACAATCCCCTCGGTATCACCCGTAATTACATCATATTTTTCAAGATCCTCGTGTGTAATAGCAATAACCGCAGTATTATACTCATTATAGACCTGGAGCCTGTTAACCAAACAATGGCCCAAAAAGCGAACGCGGTTTTCAGATGCATTATTGTATACCAGCTCATGTATGCGCCAGTTAACTGCACCTGCATCAATCAGGTCGGCGGCTATACGGTGTACGGCTGAGGTAGTATTGGGTAAACGAAAGGAGGCAGAATCCGTCATGATGCCTGTATATAAACAGGTAGCTACATCGGCATTTACCAGCTCCTTATGGTTAAGCACATCGGTAATAAATGTGTATACCAATTGCGCGGTAGCACAGGCGTTGATGTTCCAGTAACGGTAATCGTCAAAATCAGCAGGCTCAAGGTGATGATCAATCATCACTTTTATGGCAGTGCTTTCACCAACTTTTTCGCCCATTTCATTAATGCGGTTCAGTGCATTAAAGTCGAGGCAAAAAATAATATCGGCATCGGCAATAAGGGTATTGCTTTGTTCTGTGTGATCGGTGTAGATGATAACCTCTTCGTCGCCGGGCATCCAGCTTAAAAAGTGCGGATAATCGGTAGGGGTAATAACCTTTGCATGGTGGCCCAGTTGTATCAAATAATTATACAAGCCCAATGATGAGCCCATAGCATCGCCATCAGGTTTATGATGGGTTGTTATGACTATTTTTTGGGGCTGTGCTAAAAGGTTAACAAGCGAAGCAGTATCTAACATCCAATTTAAAAAAGAGTTGCAAAGCTAAATAAATTTCCAACTCATTGATATATATAGAAAAACATTTTTTACGCAGGCAAAAAGCTTAATGTAAGTTTAATAATAGAGCGCTATTATTTACCAATATTCTCATATTCAATACGGAACTTTAAATTTTAATTAAAAACGTTACTTTTGCGGCAGTTTTTAAAAAACAAATTATGGCAACTAACAGAACATTTACAATGATTAAGCCGGATGCTGTTGCAGCCGGACATATTGGCGGAATTTTAGAACAAATCATAAAAAGCGGCTTTAAAGTAGTAGCATTAAAATATACTTCTTTAAGCCCTGAAAAAGCAGGTCAGTTTTATGAAGTACACAAAGAGCGCCCTTTTTATGGTGAGCTTTGCGAATTCATGTCATCAGGCCCGATAGTAGCAGCTATATTGGAGAAAGATAACGCTATTGAAGATTTCCGTAAATTAATTGGCGCTACTGATCCTGCGAAAGCTGAAGTTGGTACTATCCGTCAAAAATTTGCACAATCTATCAGCGCTAATGCTGTTCACGGTTCTGACTCTGATGACAACGCTAAAATTGAAGGTGACTTCTTTTTCTCAGCGTTCGAAAGATTCTAATTTTTCTGATACCTATATATAAGGTAGGGTAATAGTAAAAGGTATATGGTGTTTATTTGAAAAATAAGCAGTATATACCTTTTTTTCGTTTACAGGAAGATGATCTCTTCTACCAAAATCTCTTTGGCTTTATCGTTTATCTTGCCGATGATCTGGCTGCGCATCATCATTAATTCATTTTTTATTACTGAGGACTCGATACGCAGAAACAATTTTTTATTGCTGATATATAATTCCTTGGTACGGTTAGCTACTGATTTACCCACCAGTTCGGGCCAGACAGCTACTATGGAGGTTTCCTCAAACTTCCGTTTTATCTTATAAACATTAAGCATTTGCTCAATGGCCTCTTTTAACGATTTATCATTTGTTTTACGCATCAACTGTTCCTCCTGCAACTTTAAATAGCTTAATAGCTACGCCCATATCACTAAAAATAGTTTGCACCCGGCTCAGGCTGGTATCGGTAATAAACACCTGGCCGAAATCATTGTCGGATACCATTTGCATGAGCTTGGTAACGCGCTTATCATCCAGCTTGTCGAAAATATCATCCAGCAACAACAGCGGTTTAAATCCTTTTTGACGGGTTAAAAAAGTGTATTGGGCAAGCTTTAGTGCTATCAAAAAAGATTTTTGCTGCCCCTGCGATCCGAATTTTTTCATCGGCATACCGTGGATGGCAAAAAGCAGGTCGTCCTTATGTATACCTGTGGTTGTGCGCTCAAGAGCCCTGTCGCGCTCAACGGTCTTCTTCAGCAGATCTGCAAAATCATCCTGTAATAACTGCGATTCATATGTTAACTCCACCCGTTCAGCATCGCCGGTTAAAAACTGGTAGTGCTGGTTGAATATTTCGGTAAAGCTCTCCATAAAAGCTTTACGTTTTTTAAAGATGCTGTTACCGGCAGCAATAAGTTGCTCATCCATCACCTCCAGCAAATGCGGGTCGTAACGGCCGGTATCGGCAATCTGCTTTAAAAAAGCATTACGGTTATTTAATACCTTATTATAGTTGATCACCTCATCCAGGTAATGATTGTCGGTTTGTGACAGTACATTATCAATAAACTTACGGCGTTCATCGCTGCCCTCGGTTATAATACTGGTATCATAGGGCGATATCATCACCAGCGGGAATAAGCCAATATGATCGGCCAGGCGCTGGTAATCCTTTTTATTGCGTTTGAATTGCTTTTTATGATTGCGTTTAACCGCGCAGGCTATCTTTTCATCATGCTCATTTTTATTGAACGTGCCGTTCACGATAAAAAAATCGGTATCCTGCTTTATTTGTTGGGTATCAATAGGGTTAAAGTAGCTTTTGCACAGCGACAGATAATGTATAGCATCAAGCAAATTGGTTTTACCCGCACCATTATCGCCGGTAAAGGCGTTAACACCCTCGCTGAAGGTAAGTTCAGCTTCGGCGTAGTTTTTAAAATTGATGACGGATAATTGTTGCAGATACATATTGAGGGGACAAAGGTAGTGATTGGAGGCTAGAGATTAGTGATTAGTTACTAATAGTTAGTTAATGGGATGGGTGGTTAATGTCGATCATATTATACAGAATAAGCTTACTCTTAACTGTAATTTTGGGCATTCTATTACAGATTTGTAACTCATTTATAACTAATCACTAACCTCAAATCACTGATCTCTAATAATTAATTCAAAAGGTATTGTGAAAAATTTAGAAAACCGTAAGTTTGCAAACTTAATTTTAGAATAGAAATGTCGAAAATGCAGGACAATACAAAAATTGTATTAGAGGATAACAAACTTGGTAAAAGCGGAAAGTTTGTGCTTGAAAACCAAAAAAGCTTGTTATTTATTATAGCAGCTGTTATAGTAATGGCCGCAGGCTATTTTATTTATCTTAAAGTATACCTTGCCCCACGTGAGGTAACTGCAGCTAACCAAATGCATGTTGCACAGGACTTTTGGGAGAAAAAAGACTGGGACAAAGCCATAAACGGTGATGCAGGTTACCCTGGGTTTGCAAAAATATTGAGCGAATACAGCAATACTAAAGCGGCTAACCTTGCTTACTTTTATTTAGGCGTTGCTTATTTAAACAAAGGCGAATACAGTAAAGCTGTTGATAATTTAACCAGCTACCACGGTGATGACAGCATGGTAGCCGCTGAAGCTTTAGGCTCTACAGGCGATGCTTATGTTGAGTTGAAAGATTACGACAAAGCTGAAACCTACTTTAAAAAAGCGGCAGATAAGGCTAAGAACAAATTTTTATCGCCTATGTACCTTAAAAAATTAGGCTTGGTTTACGAAGCTGAAAAAGATTACAAATCGGCTGATGAAACTTACAAAAAAATAAAAACAGATTATTTTGCCAGCACTGAAGCGCAAAATATTGATGCATACATTGCACGCGCAGAAGCGCAGATAGCTAATTAGTGAATGGTGCTTAGAGATTAGTTGTTAATTGACTAATCTCTAAGCACTAACCTTTAGCCACTAATCCCACTCCTCACGATGAGTACCCAGCATAAAAATTTATCTGATTTTTCAGGCAGCGAGATCCCGTCAGCGTCGGCATACAGTTTTGGTATTGTAGTGGCTGAATGGAATGCTGAGATCACCAACGCATTATACCAGGGCGCTTACGAGAACCTGATAAAATATGGTGCCGCCGCAGAAAACATACACACTTACCAGGTTCCGGGCAGTTTTGAGTTAACCTCGGGTGCCGATCTGTTGTTGAAAAACCTTGAGTTAGACGCGGTAATTTGTTTAGGCTGTGTGATACAGGGTGAAACAAGGCATTTTGATTTTATTTGTAATGCTGTTGCTAATGGGGTAAGTAATGTAGCTATCAAATACTCAAAACCTGTTATATTTGGGGTGTTAACTACTGATAATCATCAGCAGGCATTTGACCGAGCGGGGGGTAAACATGGCAATAAAGGAGATGAGGCGGCGTTTACTGCAATAAAAATGGCTCACCTTGCTGAAACATTAAAGGGCTAAATTTCGTAAATAGGTAAAATTTATAAAATGAAAAAAATACTTTACATAGCAGTTATCGCATTAACATTAGGCAGCCTGGCATCGTGCTCAAATAAATTATGCCCTGCTTATGCTTCTTATCCCCGCCACAGCCGGTAACATTTGAATATCATTTTTTATTCAATAGCTTAAAACTAATATAGCCTTACGCTGTAATTACGTTAATAGGCGTACACAAACAATAATTTTATGAGTAATTGGACATCGTTGGAATCAGCGAATCAGCTTGATGAGATCAAAAATCAACCTGGATATAGCTTGATTTTTAAACACAGCACACGCTGCTCTATCAGCATGATGGCAAAAAGGCGTTTTGAATTAGATTGGGATAAACTGCCCGCTGATATGCCCTTATATTTTTTAGACTTGATAAAACACCGCGATTTATCAGGCCAGGTTGCACATGATTTTCATGTACACCATGAATCGCCGCAAATGCTTTTAATTAAGGATGGCGAATGCATACTTGACCAGTCGCACGGCGAGATCTCTGTAGAGGAAGCGCTGGAAATACTGGTAGCATAGCTTAAGTCAAAAGTCAAAATTAAAAAGTCAAAAAAGGATCGTCCTGCTTTTGACTTTTTAATTTTGACTTTTAGCTTATCAATCTACCAGCCAAAATCCATCGTCTTTTTCAGATCAGGGTGCAGGCTTACGGCTACCGGGCAACCCCAGGCAGCATTTTCCAATATTTTCTTTTCATCGGCAGTATATTCCTTCGGGAATTTAAAGTTTAGCAAAACCTCGGCCACGCGGCGCGGGTTTGGTGCCATAACTTTGGTTACCTCGCCGGTTGTGCCATCTATATCAATATTGTGCGCGCGCGCGACTATCGCCATAGTGGTTAACGCGCAGCCGGCTAATGATTCGGCAAGCAGGTCTGTTGGTGAAAATGCTTCACCTTTGCCCTGGTTATCAGTTGGCGCGTCGGTAATAATTTTAGTGCCTGATTGTAAATGAGTGGCTTCCGTTCTTAAGTCGCCCAGGTAAGTTGTTTCTATAGTTGCCATAAAGCCCCCTAATCCCCTAAAGGGGAAATTTTTAGTTAATTGTTGAAGCAAATTTAGTTTATCATTTCAAAAAATCGCACGAAACATCAATAAACTGTAATATTGATTATGTTCCCCCTTTAGGGGGTTAGGGGGATATAGGGTTTTTACCTACATTTGCATTATGATTGATTTGCCTGTAGTACCGGTTGAACAAAAACAACGTAAGCCCGATTGGCTTAGGGTAAAGCTCCCGGTAGGGAAGGAATACGCTCATGTGCGCAGTTTGGTTGATACCCATAAGCTGCATACCATTTGCGAAAGCGGTAATTGCCCCAATATGGGTGAGTGCTGGGGTGCCGGCACTGCTACCTTTATGATTTTGGGTAATATTTGTACCCGGTCATGTTCATTTTGTGCAGTTGCAACGGGTAGGCCGCTGGCTGTGGATATGGATGAACCTAATCGTGTAGCCAATTCGGTTAAATTAATGCAGGTTAAACACTGCGTTATTACCTCGGTTGATCGTGATGACCTGAAAGATGGCGGTTCTATTATCTGGGCCGAAACTATAAATGCCATACGCAGGGAAAGCCCTGAAACCACACTGGAAACTTTATTGCCTGATTTCAGGGGCGTATGGGATAACCTGGAGCGTGTATTAGAAACCCGCCCTGAAGTAGTATCGCACAACCTGGAAACTGTGCGTCGTTTAACTAAAGAAGTACGTATACAAGCTAAATACGACCGTAGCCTTGAGGCTTTAAGCCATATATCAAAGGCGGGCCTGCGCACCAAATCGGGCATTATGCTGGGCCTTGGAGAGAATGAAGAAGATGTTTTAGAGGCGATGGATGACTTGCTAAATGCAGGTGTACAAATACTTACTTTAGGGCAGTATCTACAGCCAACACGCAACCATCACCCGGTGATAGATTGGATCCACCCGGATCAATTTAATTTTTACAAACAAATTGGGTTAGAAAAAGGTTTTAGATATGTAGAAAGCGGGCCGTTAGTTCGCTCGTCATATCATGCTGAAAAACACTTGTTTGAAATCTAAATTTTCTTTATATCTTCACCCTGTTGACTAGGAAAGGTAAAATATCACTCACCGAGGAAGAATTAGTGTTTTCACTAAGGAACCGGGAAAAGATTGCCATTGAGGCACTCTATGATATGTACTCGTCATCGTTGTTTGGTGTTATATCACGCATTATTGTTGACACGGCAGCCGCCGAAGATGTTTTACAGGAAACCTTTGTAAAGATCTGGCATTCATTCTCAAGCTATAGTACTGAAAAAGGGCGTTTATTTACCTGGATGGTGAATATCGCACGCAATTTAGCTATAGATAAACTACGATCTAAAGACTTTAAAAATCAAAATAAAAACCAGGAACTCGAAAATAACGTAACTTTCATAGACGAGCAAAGGAACACAGTTTACAAACCTGAACTATTAGGCATTAAAGACCTGGTTCAGACACTAAAACCCGAGCAGAAATCTATCCTTGAGTTAGTGTATTTTAAAGGTTACACTCATGTGGAAGCAGCCGATGAGCTTGGCATTCCTTTGGGTACTATTAAGACACGCTTAAGGATGGCTATAGTAGAACTTAGAAAACATTTTAATTGAAAGTTGAGTAGTGGAAGACATTAAGGCATATATTGAATCAGGCATATTGGAACTTTACGTTCTGGGTGATGTTACCCAGGAAGAAAAGAGCCATGTGGAAGCTATGATTTCAGAATATCCGGTAGTAAAAGCCGAATTGGATGAAATTGAGCGTTCCATGGAAGCCTATGCCTTAGAAAATGCCATTGAGCCTTCAGAAGAACTTCGCGGTAAAATATTAAACAGCCTCTTAACTAATTTTGGTGACGACGATACTTTCCCAACCAAAAAAGAACCTGTTAAAAAAGATAACGTTATTGCCTTCCCGGCACCAAAACCAAATAGCTTTTACAAATACGCCTTTGCTGCCTGCCTGGCATTATTAATATTGAGCGTTGCCGCTTTGGTTGATATGTATAACCAGCTGAATACTGCAAATACACAATTGGTAGCCCTGAGCTCATCAAACCAGCATTTTAGCAGCACGGTTAAATTTATGGATCACCAGCTGGGCATTTACCGTGATACATCATTTAAGGTTATAAAATTAAAAGGTACTGCTAAACATTCATCAGCATTAATGTTGGTTGCGTTTAGCCCAATCAAAAAACAGGTAATGATCGATATGGCAGATCTTCAATTGCCACAAAACGATAACGCGCACCAATACCAGCTATGGGCCTTGGTAAGCGGCAAGCCTGTAAGTTTGGGTGTGTTTGATAAAACCGCATCTGATAGCGCTGATATGAAGCAAATGCAATCTATTGCCCTGGCGCAAGCATTTGCTGTAACGCTTGAGCCTAAGGGCGGAAGTGTAAACCCAACCATGGATCAAATGGTGGTTATAGGCTCATTTTAGTCTGCCGGGAACCCCTATTACTCTTCTTTTGTTAAATTTAGTTAAAATGAGGCTTTTATAGTCCGTTATAAACGGTGGCATAAAACAAAACTATTTTTTCTTACGTTCTGTAACTATTAGTGCCCTATAGGTGTCTTATAGGTAATTTAGTTTAGAGTATTTTGTTCTTTATAAGATCAGTTAATAGTTAGCGGTTGTACGATACTTACAACCGCTTTTTTTATGCGCTTAATTTTGCCATGGTAATTGGCAACTGGCTGGCGAGTTTTCCGGGCAAAACTACATTCATGCGATTGGGTAATGCCAGCTCATCACCAGCTTTGCCATGTATGTAATTACCGATAATACAGGCCTCCTGCGGCGTGTAATTTTGAGCAAGTAAAGCAGTTATAATACCGGTAAGCACATCGCCCATACCACCACTGGCCATAGCAGCATTACTGGTTGAATTAAAATAGGCTTTACCATCAGGAGTGGCACTTATGGTATAATCGTTTTTTAATACGATACATATCTTAAGCTCCTTAGCCTTTGTAATAGCGGTTTGCAACCGCAACCACCAACTGGTATGTTCACCAAACAGGCGGTCGAACTCCTTCATGTGTGGTGTTAAAATGCTGCCTTCGGGAATCAATGCCCATAATTCTTGATGAGCCGATAGTACGTTTAGCGCATCAGCATCAATAACTACAGGTTTTTTATAATTGGTGAAGATGTAGGTCATTAGTGCCAGCGTATTTTCATCATCACCCAAACCCGGGCCAATACCTATAGCCGTAAATTTATCCCAGCCTATCTCTGGCGGGTCATCTCCCTGCCTTATTATGGCCATGATCTCGGGCATATAGCTGTTTAACGCGATTAGGCCGCTTTCGGGCACACATGCGGTGGTTAAGCCACTACCAGCCTGCGCGCAACCGGCGGAAGAAAGCAAAGCAGCGCCCATGGTTTTAGCTTGCCCTGCGATAATAAGCGCATGGCCGTACGTTCCTTTATTACTAAATCTGTGCCGTGGTTTGATGAGCTTGCGGATATCCTTTTCGCCCACAAACTGGTAAGGGGAGTTTAATGACTGTACAAACCCCTCATCGATACCAATGTTAACTGCCTCCCAGCACCGCATGTTAGGGCCTGATTCGGGCAGCAGGAAGTTAATTTTAGGTTGCTGAAAGGTAATCACAAGGTCTGCTTTTAAAACGGTTGCGTCGGGTTTAATTTCGCCTTCAGTAAAAAAACCGGTTGGTACATCAACGGCAACTACGGTTTTATTAAGATCATTAAGATAATCTACCAGTTTTTTATAATCGCCGCTTAATGGTTTATTTAAGCCGCTACCCAGCATGGCGTCAATAATTACGGGGCTATCTTCCGCGGAGAAATCATCGCCGGGGTTTATTTCTGTTAAGGGGATTGCTTTTTGTAAGCGTTTAAGGTTGGCATTAAAATCATCAGAAGCTTTATCAGAAAAACGGGTGATAATAACATTTAAGGCTTTATAATGATGCTCATGCAACATGCGTGCTATAGCCAAACCATCGCCGCCATTATTACCCGTGCCGCAATAAATGGAGATTGCTTGTTTTTTATCAGGAAAATGATTGATGAACCAGCCCACAAATGCCTTTGAGGCACGTTCCATTAAATTAATGGAGGTAATGGGCTCATTAGCGATGGTATAAGCATCAGCTTCGCGAATTTGGGAGGATATAAGTAACGGCAGCATATAGCCTAAAGTTAGGATTAATGCTTTTTGTTTGAGAAATTAATTTATCGGAATAAAAGAAACGGTGTTCTAAGCGAAAATAGCTTCTTTGACCTTGTCCGTTAAGGTTTTGAAAGCTTCTATTTTTAATGTTGCTCCGGTTCTTGAAATTACATCTTCTGAATAAAATTGCTGTATCATGTGGCATACGGCATATCCATTTCGATTATTTCGGGGAGAATTAATCATAGCTGAAGTTATTTCAATAGTAAACTCAGGAAATAGGTTTTTGGTTGAAAGAAGTATTGCGTAAAAGAACCCTTCAGCTTCAAAAATAGCATCATTTGAAATAACAACGGCAGGATGAGGTTCTGGTTTATTACCGGTATAAAAAGCGATCTCTACAATATCGCGCTGCCTAATAATCATAAATATTTAAGCAGATTCTTTCTGTTCGCTTTAGCCTGATTTGAAAAGTTTTTTTGATAATCCTCTTTGGTTAATTTATCCAACTGAGACAACTTGGATTCACGAACTTTTACCCCCAATTTTTTTAATTGCGAGATTACCTCACTGGTATTATTATCGGGTATATCAATTGTTATAGTTGTCATGTTGTTTATTTAATATATGAAATAACCTCTCGTAGCTATCGCTGGTAATATTGCTTTTAGCTTCCCAGTCTTCAATTGCTTCGTCTACTTGCTTCGCCAATAATTTAACCGCAAGTCGCCTTATCTGTATAAAATCACCTTCTGGCATTGGTTTTTTTTAACAGGCGCAACATCATTAACTGTTGTTCGTTAAGAGAATCAGAAGTTAATTCTTTGGTTTCCATATTCAAATATAAGAAATTGAGGATAAAAAATATTTGCCTTTTTAATGGTGATGCTATTTTATTCCCATTTCCTTTTTCAAAAACTGCCCGGTAAAACTTTCTTTCACCTTGCACAATCCCTCAGGTGTGCCGCTGAATAATATTCTGCCACCGCCTGATCCGCCTTCTGGTCCAAGGTCAATTACATGATCAACCACTTTAATTACATCAAGGTTATGCTCAATTACTAAAACAGTGTTACCCTTATCAACCAATTGGTTTAAAACGCCAAGTAATACGTTGATATCTTCAAAATGCAGGCCTGTGGTTGGTTCATCCAGTATGTAAAAGGTATTACCAGTATCTTTTTTAGAAAGCTCTGTTGCCAGTTTAACACGTTGTGCCTCGCCGCCTGATAGCGTGGTTGATGCCTGCCCAAGCCTGATATAGCCCAAACCAACATCAAGTAACGTTTTAACCTTGCGATAGATAGCCGGGATATGCTCAAAGAATGGCGTAGCATCCTCAATGCTCATATCCAGCACATCGCTGATGGATTTACCGCGATAACGAACTTCCAGCGTTTCGCGGTTGTAGCGCCTGCCGCCGCATTCTTCGCAGGGTACCTGTACATCGGGTAAAAAGTTCATTTCAATCACCTTCATGCCTGCACCCTGGCAGGTTTCGCAACGGCCGCCTTTTACGTTGAATGAGAAACGCCCCGGTTTATAACCCCTGATCCTCGACTCCGGCAATTGCACATATAGGTTACGGATATCAGAGAAAACACCGGTGTAAGTTGCCGGGTTTGAGCGTGGTGTACGGCCGATTGGCGATTGATCAATCTCAATAACCTTATCAATATTTTCCAGCCCTTCAACCTTCTCAAATGGCAGCGGGTGCTTTTTAGCCCTGAAAAAGTGATGGTTTAAGATAGGATACAACGTTTCTGTTATCAAACTTGATTTACCACTGCCAGATACACCGGTAACACCGATCATTTTACCCAAAGGGAAATCAACACTCACCTTTTTAAGGTTATGGCCGGTTGCCTTTTTTAGGCTCAATGTTTTGCCATTGCCCTCGCGCCTTTTCTTTGGGATAGCGATTTCGCGCTCACCGTTAATGTATGAGGTGGTGAGCGTATGCGCTTTCATCAATTCGGCCGGTGTGCCTTGTGCCACTATCTGCCCGCCATGAACGCCTGCTGCCGGGCCCATATCAATCACATGGTCGGCTTCCAATATCATATCCTTATCGTGCTCAACTACCAATACGGTATTGCCTAAATCGCGCAGGTTTTTTAATGCATTGATGAGCCTTTCGTTATCACGCTGGTGTAAACCAATGCTTGGCTCATCCAAAATGTACATTACGTTCATTAATTGCGAACCGATCTGCGTTGCCAGCCTGATGCGCTGTGCCTCGCCGCCTGAAAGGGTTTTAGCAGTACGATCGAGCGTTAAATAGCTCAAGCCCACATCCAGCAAAAACACAATACGTGCACGGATCTCTTTTAATATTTCTTTGGCGATAACATTCTGGCGCTCATTCAGCCTGTCCTCCAGGTTGTTAAACCAATCCTGCAGATCGTTAATATCCATGGTGGCCAACTCGAAGATGTTCTTATGGTCGACCTTAAAATGCAGAGATTCCTTTTTTAGCCTTGCGCCATCACATACCGGGCAGGTTTTAAGCACACGATAGTTTTCCATATCGTCCATGCCTTCATCGCCGCGTCGTTCCTGCTGCTCTTCCAGCATGCGGATGATACCATCAAAGGTTATCTGGTAGCTTTGTACGTTCCACTTGTTGTATTCAACGGAGACAGTTACCATTTCGTTGGAACCGTTTAAGATGATATCCAACTTTTCTTTCTCCAGTTTTTCGATAGGAGTGGATAAGCTGAACTCGTATTTTTTAGCAAGTGCCTTTAAAACCTGGAAGATCCATGTTTCACGATACTCGCCTAAAGGAGCGAGGCCGCCATTTAGGATGCTCAGTTTTGGGTTTGGGATAACCGAAGCTTCGTCAACCTCAAAAATATAGCCCAGGCCATTACACTTTTCGCATGCACCATACGGTGAGTTGAACGAAAAGGTATTTGGCTGCGGTTCATCATAGGAGATGCCCGAAACAGGGTCCATCAGGTACTTACTGAAATAAGACACATTATTATCCTTATCGCCTATCCTGATAATGCCTTTAGCTATTTTTAACGCTGCTTGTATAGAGGTATATAGACGCTTGTTATCAGCCTGACTAACCACCAGGCGGTCAACCACCACATCAATGTCGTGAATCTTGTAACGATCAACCTGCATTTTAGGCTCAACGTCGGCCATAGCGCCATCTATCCAAACCTTTAAATAGCCTTGTTTGCGGATGGATTCAAATAATTCGCGATAGTGGCCTTTTCGGGCTTTTACTACCGGGGCTAATATATTAACCGGCTGACCGTCAAATCGCTCAAAAATGGTTTTCAAGATCTGATCTTCAGACATGCGCTCCATTCTTTCGCCTGTTTCGTACGAATAGGCTTCGCCTACACGGGCAAAAAGCAAACGCATAAAATCATAGATCTCGGTAATGGTACCAACGGTTGAACGTGGGTTTTTACTGGTGGTTTTCTGCTCAATGGCGATAACAGGACTAAGCCCCGAAACCTTGTCCACATCCGGCCGTTCCATCCCGCCCATAAACTGGCGCGAGTAAGCTGAGAACGTCTCCATATAACGGCGCTGGCCTTCGGCATAAATGGTATCAAACGCCAGTGATGATTTTCCACTACCGCTTAACCCGGTAATTACTACCAGTTTGTTGCGCGGAAATGAAACATCGATATTTTTTAAATTATGTACCCGGGCCCCGTAAACTTCAACTTCACTTTGCTCGCCCAGATCGAGAGGTTTGTCAATCATAGTTTATTTATTGAATGAGCGATTGAGTGAATGAGTGATTAGTATAAAGACTTATTACTCACTCATTCACTCAATCAAAAATCACTCATTATTTCCCCACAAATATACGCAAAAAAAGGCCGATCTGCCATTTGGCAGATCGGCCTGATAAGTGCTCCGTAATTTTTTACAAATTAATTATATGCCAGCAGATGCGGGGCAGGCATGCCGGTGTAAGGTTGTTTATAACCATATTTGGCAGGCTTGCTGATGATCTCTTTCATGGCAATAAGGTTGTATACATATACACCGGTTTCGCGGTTTAAATGCATACGGAAGTAATTGTCCTCATTTTGCTTGTGGATCTGTTTTTGCAGTTTGATCTCGCCATTGTTGTAAGCTGCAGCAGCCAGCGTCCAGCTGTTGAACTCGCCATACAGTTCTTTAATGTACTTACATGCAGCAACGGTTGATCTTTTGATGTTTAACCGCTCATCAACCCCATGGCCTACCTTTAAACCATAAGTGCGTGCAGTGCCGGGCATAAACTGCCATAAACCTGCCGCGCCCTTAGGCGAAATACCATTACACAAGCCCGATTCGACCAAAGGAATGTACTTGAAATCTTCGGGGATACCATAAGCCTTTAAAATGGGCACAATGATCGGGAATAATTTTTCCGCCTTGCGCTGCAATACGTTTGATTGTATGCAGCTAAAACCATGTCTTTGTAATGTGGTCTTCATTTTCCTGTCAACCCTTTTATCGTTAACAGGTATTGCCTCATCGGCAAAATTTAAATCATTTTCGGGTGTATTTTTTGTGAAAATATACCGGGAATTTACGTGATTAGTTACAGTAGCCGGGGCCGGTTTTGATACCGCCGAGTTGCTAAAAGTAAACCTGGAAATGACAACCAGCACGAATATTACGGAGCACGTAATTAAGTGTTTTTTAATCATTTCGTTTTTATTCATATGTACAATTATAGGTAAAACCTGCGGCAAAGATATGGCATATAAATCACATAATCAAATACTTGCCAATACCTTAGTGTTTTGAGCCCCTAAAAAACACCCTTAAAATCGTGGTTTAAACTGCTTTAAACAGCGATTTTTACATGAACAAAAAAGTTTAAAAATTGTTTAAATTTTAGTAACTTTGACCCCTCACGCTGAGAAGTGTTAATCAAAAATATATGGTATTTAAGAGACCAGGAAATAGTCGCGACGACAAAACAAATCAATCATCAGGCCGCAGATCAGGTGGTGCTGAAGGTTCCAAAAAATCATTTTCCTCATCCCGTGGAAAATCAACCGGAGGCTCAGATCGGGCCGATGGAAAAAGAGCCCCCAAAAGCTTTAGTAACGAAAAACAAGGCGAGAAAAGATCTTATTCTTCATCGGGTAGCAGTAGCAGATCATACGCTGGCAAAGGCGATAGCGAAAACAGAAGCAGCTTTACCGGTGGCGAAAAGAAAACTTTTGTACCCCGCAATAAACCATACACAGGCAGACCAGCAGATAGCGACGACCGTGCTAAAAAGAGTTTCGGTAGTGATTCTGGTGAGAAAAGGCAAGCGCGCAGCAAGCCATATTCAGGCAGAGTAAGCTCGGCAGATGATAAACCATCATTTGCATCACGCAATAAATCATATTCAGGCCGTGCTGGTTCCAGCGATGATGCCAGGCCAAAAAGAACTTTTGGTGGTGATGAAGGCGGCGAAAGAAAAGTTAGGCCAACAAGTTCTGGGCCACGAGAAAGATCGGGCGAAAGAAATGCAAGGCCAACAAGTTCTGGTCCGAGAGAAAGATCGGGAGAGAGGAAATTTGCAGGCAAACCATCAGAAGGCGGATTTAAAAAACGTGCTGATGCAGGTGATAAGCCTTACCGCAAAACAGATAAACCTGTTTACGATAAAATTACCCGCGACAAAGACGCGCCTGTAAAAACACTACGCAGCCGTAAAGAGAAAGAAAATAAAGATTCAGGCCTGATCAGGCTTAACCGTTACATAGCTAACGCTGGTATCTGCTCTCGCCGTAAGGCTGACGAGCTGATTGAGGCCGGTGTGGTTTCGGTTAACGGCGAAGTTGTTTCTGAACTGGGCCACAAGATCGACCCGATAAAAGACGAGATCCGCTATAATGGCGAATTGCTGAAACGCGAGAAAATGGTTTATGTATTATTGAATAAACCAAAGGATTATATAACTACTACCGAAGATCCGCAGGAACGCCGTACCGTAATGCACCTGGTTGAAAAAGCAAGCAGGGAACGTATTTACCCGATTGGCCGTTTAGACAGGAACACCACAGGTTTATTGTTAATGACCAATGATGGTGATTTAGCAGATAAGCTTTCGCACCCGCGCAGCAACATTACTAAGCTTTACCAGGTTGAGCTTAGCAAAGCTTTAGCACAAGGCGATATGAACAAGATCCAATACGGATTGGAGCTGGAGGATGGTTTAATTAAGCCGGATTCTATATCATACGTAACAGGCGGTACTAAAAGAGAGATTGGTATACAGATACACAGTGGTAAAAACCGTATCGTTCGCCGTATATTTGAGCATTTGGGTTATGAGGTTGTAAAGCTGGATAGGGTGATCTATGCAGGCCTTACCAAAAAAGACCTTACCCGTGGCCGCTGGCGTTACCTGGATGAGAAAGAAATTATCCAACTGAAACATTTGATACAATAGCAGTTTAAAAGTATAAATTGAAAGTCCAAAGTGAAAAGGTGTTGTTACAAAACATATCTTTCGCTTTGGACTTTTTGCATTTAATAGCTAATTACTAACTTGCACATTATAATAACGTTTACCATGAAAAAACTACTGCTAATTATTTCTATCCTGTGCCCGGTACTGAACTACGCGCAAAGTAAAAAACCGGCCCCTTCAACTTATGATGTGTTGATTGGCACTTACACCACCGGCACCAGCAAGGGGGTATATGTTTATCGCTTATATGAGGAGAGCGGGAAGCTATCTTATTTAAATGAGTTTACTAACGTTGATGATACTGCGTTCATCAACCCATCATACCTGTGTGTAAGCAATAACAACAAATTTGTTTACGCTGTAAATGAAAGCACAAAAGGAGGGGTAACCGCACTAACATTTAACGCGAATACCGGTAAATTGAAATTCATTAACAATCAGCCAACGCAAGGTGCCGATCCGTGTTATGTTACGGTTGATAAGGATCAGAAAAACATTTTTATCGCCAATTACAGCAGCGGTAGTTTAGCCGTATTGCCGGTAAACAAGGATGGTTCTTTAAGCCCGGTTTCACAACTGATTAAGGATTCAGGCACAGGTCCGGTTAAAGACAGGCAGGAAGGCCCACACGTGCACATGGCTGCCTTATCACCTAATGAAAAATATTTATTGTATACCGATTTAGGTACCGATAAAATAAACATTGAGCGCTATCATGCTTCAAAGCCTCAGCCATTAACCCCGGCCGATCCGGCATTTGTCAGCGTTGCTCCAGGCAATGGCCCAAGGCACATTGCATTTTCGCCAGATGGTAAACATGCTTACCTGGTTCAGGAAATAGGTGGTTTTGTAAATGCTTATGCTTATGATAATGGTAAGCTTACCCAGATACAATCTTTAGATATGAAGTTGCCGGAGTTCGGCGGTAATATTGGCTCGGCGGCTATAAAGATATCTCCGGATGGCAGGTTCTTATATGCCTCAAACCGGGGTAATGCTAACGATATAGTGCAGTATGCTATAAATGCTGAGAACGGTCAATTATCATTCGTTGCCCGCGTTCCGTCGCTTGGCAAAGGCCCGCGCGATTTTTCAATTGACCCGCAAGGCAAATTCCTGATCGTATCAAACCAAAATAGCGATACTATATATGTATACAGGATCAATCAACAAAACGGGTTTATAGGCGGAGTAGTTTCAACGCTTAAAATTGGCAACCCTGTTTGTTTAAAGATAGTATCGGCAGAGTAATATTATATGAAAAATACTTTAAGGTTATACCTTATAATGGTTTTGGTGGGATGTATTATACATCCCACTTTTTTGTTTGCAGCAAATCCCGGCGATCCGCACATTATTTATATCAATCTGAAACTTAAAAAAGCTGCGCCTGTGAGCGTGACTAAGGCGGCGCTGAAATACAATAAACAGCTGGCTTTCAGTTTTACGCTGGATGATGGCTACCGGTCGGCATACCTTACCGCGTTTCCGTTACTGAATGGCGGGAAAATAAGCGGGCCATCGCCTGATGAGTGGCGAAACGACGAAGGTGGTGATGGCAGTTATTCAAAAGGTTTGTTTTATTCGGATGGGTGCCACCATAATGTTCCCTTCAGAATAGCAGAGGCCATTAATGCCGGCAATATTACCGATCAGTTTGAAAGCAGGGGCCACTTATCATGGGCCGAAATAAAGGCTTTGTATAATGGGGGCTGGGATATCCTTAATCATGGCTATCACCATGCCACAAAACATGGCACTGATTTTAACTATGAGGTGCAGCAAAACATCACGACAGTAAAGCAGCAAATGGGTTTCACCATGACGCAGTTTGTTGTGCCTGGCGGCGAATCGGACCCGGGATATGAGCATGATTATGAAAGAGCCGCCATTAAGTATGGCAGTAACGCGGTTGCATCCATAAAAGGAGTCGGTCCGGTTATTCCAGTTGATGTGCCTGTTAATTTAGCCGCCATGATATATGCCCGCGACTTTATCCAAAGCGTGGGTAGTGATGATAATCATAATACCGCTAACCGCAGTTTAAAACGACTTGATTCATTAATGCGGTTGAATAAGCCTATATGGTTTAATGAGTTTAGTCATGGTACAGGCAACAGTAACCTATGGGGCTTGAGCATGCGTTTCCCGGAGTTTAAATATTACATGACCAGTGTAGCGCAAAAATATGGCGCTGCCGGAAAGGATAACATCTGGATGGCGCCTTGGCAGGAAGTTTATGAGTATATATGGTTAAGGGATAGGATCAAGATCAGCACCGTTAAAAAAGGGAAGCAGGTCACAGTTAAAATTGAAGTACCTGATCTGCCGGGGGGCTTTAGGCATAAAGCGATATCGCTATTGGTGAAGACTACAGGTGATTTTACTGTTGTGCCGCAAAGCAACAATGTGAAAGTTAATAGTAATAGGCAGTTGATTAATTTGGAGTTGTAAATATTTGTCGTTTTGAACGCGACGAGGTTGCTTCGTAGTTCCTCCTCGCAATGACATATAGTGGGGAAGGTATCGTAAAAAAGCCCTACGAAGTTTTTAAACTTCGTAGGGCTTTTTATGTAGTGGGTGTCACCCTGAGCGATAGTCGAAGGGTGCGCAGAGGCCTTTACCCGCATGTTTCGAGTGCCTCAACATGACAGCCCGCCCGATAATTCAACCCTTTGTCGGTGTCCTCACCGGCAAATTACATATCCTTCGCGTGCGGAGAAAGATCAAACGGAACCACTACCTTAAAGCTGATATTGCGGCCCATGTTGAAGATGCCGGGCTGTACGCCTGCAGGTACAACAGCATTATCAAAGTATTTAAGCCTGCTCATGTTCGATTGGTAGTTAACATTGGCAAGGTTAGTGCCCTCAATAAACAGTTTTACAACGGTTTTACCCGCGGCATTATTTAAGTTGCCGCCAATACCAGCACTTAATAAATTATAGCCTGCAGTGTAGGTTTCGGAGCCATAAGCAGCGAAGAAACGGTTTTGCGCGTCATAATGATCAAAGCCTACAAATGCATACAACTGTTTAAAGTTGCCGAAGCCTTTGTTATAGGTTCCGCGCAGTTCGGAGTGCGTATGCAGCGGCGGAATGAATGGCAGGTATTTTAAGCTGTCGGGCACTTTGCCGCCGGTACCTAAATTCTGTCCGTAAGTTAAGCTAAGCTCATTCTCAAAGTGCAGCCTTGAAACCGGGTGAATATCTAAACTAACTTCTCCACCGTTAATACGCGCCTTGCTTTGTACATACTTGAATTTGCTGTATGGCCCGTTAGGGTCTGATTGTCCGTCGGCATCCACACGTTCGGGGTTGCCGTTTGCATCCAGCAATTGCTCCTGAAATATATAGTTCTGTATGTCATTATTAAACAGCTCTACGCTGGCAGAAACATTTGGCAGGGTAAGGAAAGCGCCGATATCTTCCTGTACACTAAATTCAGGCTTAAAGCTGCTGTTACCTACATGGTAGATCTGTGAACCGGGATCGGGACCGTTAGCAGATAACTCAGCTATACTTGGCGCCCTGAAACCACGCGCGATGTTGCCTTTTAACAGGAATTTATCAGAGAAATTATAAGTTGCGCCCAAACTACCCGACACGCCTGAGAAAGTTTTATTCAGCGCGCTGAACTGCTGGGTTACGTTTGGCGTTGTGGTTGGGTTTGCGCCAGTATAAAGCGTTGGGAAATATTGTTTTGTTGTATCGATATAAGCCGCTTTACCGGTGAACGAACGGGTATCATATCTTGCACCGCCGGAAATATCCAGTTTGCCAAAACTCTTTTTAACTACAAAGAACGGCCCGATATCAAACTGGTGATATTCCGGGATTGGGAAATCGGTACTGTAACCTAAAGTGTTGTTCTGGTACATGCCGTTAACACCAATGGTAGTTTCATAGGTTTTGGCAATGTTGAAATTGTACTTTACATCATAGGTATAGGTGGTCAGCTGCAGGTTGAGGCCGGGAATATCAGCATCCTCGGGGTGGGTAAATTCCCTGCGGTGACTATATTGGTAGCCCAGGTTAACGATCAGGTTGCCGTTGCCAATGATGAAGTTACTATTATCATAAATACGATAAAGTTGCACATGCTGGTGAAGTGCCGGGAGTGCATAAGAGTTCAGATCAGATGCCGGTACTATTGGCCGGTAAGTATCGGCATCGGTAATTTGTTTAGTGAACTGGCGGGTAAGTGAATCGCGGCTACCATCAGGTATGGCCTGCTCATCATCAAAAATAGAAGCATTTAAGTAAGAATACCCCCATGATTTGTTAAGGCCGATCATCGCCCTGGCATCCTTTTCCTTGAAATTGGTGGCATAAACACGGCCGTCGTGTTGATTCTGGTAATCTTTTGCTTCTTTGTCGGATATTACTGTTCCCCATACCAAGCCATTGTTGTTGCCCTGTAAGCGGAATGAGCCATTGATCAGGCCGTTGTTAGTGCCATATGTGCCTTGTACATCGCCCAGTATTTTACCATCAGGAACGGGTGGAGGAGTAAGCAGGTTAACTACACCGCCAATAGCATCGGAGCCATAGCTTAAGCTGGCCGGCCCCTTGATCACTTCCACACGGTCGATAGAGTTCTGATCCACCTCGATACCGTGCTCATCACCCCATTGCTGGCCTTCCTGGCGTATGCCATCTTCAAGCGTTACAACGCGGTTATAGCCCAAGCCGTGGATAAATGGCTTAGAGATGTTCGGCCCGGTAGTTACCGCGCTTACACCCGGTAAATTAGCAATCTCATCAATTACGTTACCTGATGCCGAATGCTGATCAATGTATGTTTTGTTAACCGCGGCCATGGGCACCGGGTCTCTTTTTATTTCAGTAGCACGGCTCACACCGGTTATCACCACTTCGCTGGTTTCAATAGTTGAGGCTTTGAGCTGTACGTTAAGATCGCCTGTTTTTGAAAAATCAACCTTTTCGGTATAAGTGGTATAACCCACAAAGGTGAACGTCACCAGGTAAACACCTTTCGATACATGGTTTAAAGTATACTGACCCTTGCTATTGGTGGAGGTGCCTATCCGTAGATCGGGGATGGAAACGGTAACACCCGGCATAGTGGTGCCATCAGCTTTATCGGTAACTGTGCCTTTTAAGGTTCCGTTGCCGGCATCGGCAGGCGGTGCTTTTGCAATAGCCTTTGTGGCTACCGTTATAAATAATAAGGTATATATGGCTATGGATAGTCGTTTTATAATTTTCATAAATTCATTTAAACAATAAGGAAATTGGGCTTTACGCAGTAATAACCTGTAAACGGGTTATTTATTACGTGACTCTTCAAATCGTTTAGTGTTACAACCAACGATAAAATTTAAATTAGCTTGAATAAAAATTATGCCATTGGGGGAGAACGCCCGGCTGAGAGAATAAGCGCGATGCTTATAAAAGCATACTTATCTGTTTTATAAGTATAGTTACTAACTGTAACAGGGGCAAAATGTGTGGTGTTTGCCAATGCCATAGCGCTGTGGTGCATAGCATCGCACAGGCGGCAATTTTCTGTCAGCGTTTCTTTAGGCTGATTGTTGGGGTTGTGGTACGAAACTTTGTTTGTGCCCGAAACAGCCACGTGCTGGTGGGCATATACCATATATTGCCCTGCTATAAAACAGGCAATCAACATCCAGGTGTGGATAATATGGTATTTGTTCTTTTTCAAGTCAGCAGAGCTTAATTATCAGCTTAAAGGCAAAAGTAAATAAAAAATGTTTAAAAAGTAAGTAATTGCAACTTAATTGCAATTGAGTATTAAAAAAGAGTCGGGAGTCAAGACATAAGAGTCAGGAAATGCTTGTTGCAGGTAAAATCTGCTGGTTAGATGCCATGTATCCTTAACTCTTGAATTTACAAAAACGTATCTTTACCGGCATGAAACCTGCTGAAATTAATTTGAAATGGAGCGCCCTGCAGCAACGTATAGCAGAGGATTTTGATAATGAGAAGCCCGACCTTAAAGTGATGCTATTTTTAATTGGCGTACAGGAACTTGGGCAGGGCCCGAGAAAGTTCAGTAAACGGCAGAAAGAGGAACTGATGCATATTGCCAACTGCAGATTGTTCAGCATGATGGGCTTTTATGAGTTGGAAGGACTGGATCAGGATGGCTGGCCGCATTGGAAACGTATAGGAGTTATCCCCAATTATACTTTGCTTGAGCAGGAAATGGTGCTGAAATCGCTAATAATTGATTATTTTGACTCGATGGAAGAATAAGTAATACTATTTATGAAAAAACTTTTTACACTGGCCCTTTTACTGGTCACTATAACAAGCGCTTTTGCTAAGGCGCCAAAGAACCAGTATGTACGCATCAAAACAAGTTATGGTGAATGCATTATCCGCCTATATAACGAAACCCCACAGCACCGCGATAACTTTATAAAGCTGGCTAAAAAGGGCTTTTATAACGGAACGCTTTTCCACAGGGTGATACAGGATTTTATGATCCAGGGCGGTGACCCGGATTCAAAAAATGCCAAGCCTGGTATTGAACTGGGAAATGGGGATGTGGGTTATACTATCCCGGCGGAATTCAGGGATAGCCTTTTCCATAAAAGGGGCGTATTAGCCGCCGCGCGTGATGATAACCCGCAGAAAGCATCCAGCGGATGCCAGTTTTATATAGTGGAGGGCAAACGCCTAACGGATGCCGAACTGGATAAGCAACAGCTAAAACTCGACCGAAAAATAACCGACCAGCAATGCAACTATTACAAAACCGTAGGCGGCGTACCGCACCTCGACGGTAAATACACCGTTTACGGCGAAGTAGTAAGCGGTATTGATATGGTTGACCTAATTGCTGCTGTTAAAAAGGACGAGAACGACCGCCCAATAACCGATGTGCCCATGACCGTTGAGGTGCTGAGCAAAAAGGAATGTAAGCAGCTTGATAAGATTTTAAACCTATAACCCATCTATCCAATTTGTCATGCTGAGGAACGAAGCATCTATTATACTAACGGTATAAACGCGGATAGGTTCTTCGCTATCGCTCAGAATGACAATTTATACACGATCATGAAGATAATCACCTATAATGTAAACGGCATCCGATCGGCAATAAACAAGAACTGGCTGGCCTGGCTGCAGGCTACCGACGCTGATGTGGTTTGTTTACAGGAAATAAAAGCAACTAAAGAAGATGTAGCTGACTTGCTGCTGGTTGAACAACTGGGCTATGAGCATTACTGGTTCCCTGCTGAGAAAAAAGGCTATAGTGGCACCGCAATTTTTACCAAACGTACACCAAACCGTATTGAGTATGGTTGCGCTATCCCTGATTTTGACAGGGAAGGCCGTTGTATCCGGGTTGATTTTGACGAAGTATCGGTAATGAGTGTGTATTTTCCGTCAGGCTCGAGCGGTGATGAGCGGCAGGTATTCAAATACCGTTTTCTGGATGAGTTTGGCCGGTACCTGACTTTACTTAAAGCTACTTACCCAAAACTGGTGATCTGCGGCGATTATAATATTTGCCATAGGCCAATAGACATCCATAACCCGAAATCAAATGCCAATTCATCAGGCTTTTTGCCCGAAGAACGTGAGTGGATGGAAAGCTTTATTGAATCGGGTTTTGTGGACACCTTCCGCCACATGAACAAGGAGCCGCATAACTATACCTGGTGGAGTTTCCGCGCGAATGCCCGCGCAAAAAATTTAGGTTGGCGTATTGATTATGCCATGGCCAGTAAAGAGCTTACCGATAATATTAAACGTGCTGCTATATTGCCTGAAGCTAAGCACTCGGATCATTGCCCAATGTTGTTGGAATTGGAGTTTTAACTCCCTAACCTCCTGAAGGGGGAATGAAAGATCTTCTTCTCATGTCATTGCGAGGAGGAACGACGAAGCAACCTCGTCGCATTCCTCTGCAAGCGACGAGGTTGCCGCGCTATCGCTCGCAATGACATGTTTTTATTTATCTATCAAACAAAAAGAGCTCCCGGAAACCGGAAGCTCTTTTAAAATATGCTTATCACGAGGGTAGGGGGCTACCCTTTCACTCTTTCTACATAACTTCCGGTTGCTGTATCAACCTTAACTTTATCGCCAATGTTGATGAATAAAGGAACTTTAATTTCAGCGCCGGTTTCAACAGTGGCATTTTTTAACGCGCCGGTTGAGGTATCGCCTTTAACTGCTGGCTCGGTGTAAGTAATTTCCAGTTCGGCTGATCCCGGGATCTGGCCCATAATAGGCTCTTCGCTTTCAAAAGCTACAATAACGTTCATGCCTTCTTTCAGAAATTTAACCGCGTTGCCAAATAAGCGTTTCGGTACATTGTGCTGATCGTAGGTGGAGTTATCCATTACTACTAATGCATCACCATCTTCGTATAAATACTGGTAATCGCTGGTTTCAACGCGGGCAATATCAACCTCTTCATCCGTACGGAAACGGTATTCAACCAATTTGCCTGACTTTACGTTGCGCATACGTGCCTGGTAAAATGCACGTAAATTGCCCGGTGTGCGGTGTAAGAACTCTTCCACCTGAACTAACTCGCCATTAAAGCGAAGGATATTGCCATTCTTTACATCTGATGCCTTAGCCATAATTGAATTATTGAGGCGCAAACTTAGGGACTTACCGGGAAAGAAACAAGAGTTTGTTATTTAGTTGATTAAGTTAGATTAGGTTGATTAAGTGAGTAGTTTAAGAAGGATTAACCCAATCAACCACTCACCCAATCAACCATTAACCTAAAGAGTTGCTATATCAATCACAAAACGGTAACGAACGTCACCTTTTTGCATGCGCTCGTAAGCGGTGGTAATATCTTTTATGTCGATCATTTCAATATCTGATACAATATTGTGTTCGGCACAAAAATCAAGCATTTCCTGAGTTTCAGCTAAACCTCCAATACCAGATCCGGCAAGGCTCTTTCTGCCACCCAATAAACTGAATGCTTGTATACTTGCCGGTTCAGGAGGTACACCAACACAGATGTGTACGCCGTTAGTACGCAACAGGCCAAGGTACATGTTAAAATCATGCGGAGCTGATACAGTATCCAATATAAAATCAAATGAATTTGCGGCTGCTTTAATTTGCTCCGGATCACTGGTTACTACAAAGTGGTGAGCGCCTAACGCTTTGGCGTCTGCTTCTTTTTTAGGCGAGGTACTTAATACGGTAACTTCAGCACCGAAAGCAACACCAAATTTAACGCCCATGTGGCCCAAACCACCTAATCCCAAAACAGCCAGTTTATGGCCTTTGCCAACTTTCCAATGTCTTAGCGGCGAGTAGGTAGTGATACCAGCGCAAAGCAATGGGGCGGTAGCAGCCAAATCAAGTTTTTCTGAAATATGCAACGTAAAGTCTTCATTTACTACAATGCTGTTTGAATAACCACCATAAGTTGGGGTTTTATGGTCCTGCTCTAAACCATTATAGGTTTGTGAACTGCCATTTAAGCAATATTGTTCCAGGTCCTGTGCGCAGTTTTCACAATGACGACATGAATCTACCAGGCATCCAGTTCCGGCAAGGTCGCCAACTTTAAATTTGGTTACATGGCTGCCAACCTTTACAACACGGCCAACAATTTCGTGGCCTGGTACCATCGGGAATATGCCCGGAAACCAACCGTTTTTGATCTGGTGAAGATCAGAGTGGCAAACGCCACAGAATAAAATATCAAATTGCACATCGTTCGGACCAACATCCCGTCTTTCAAAATTCCAGGGGGCAAGGTCAGTTTCCGGCGTTTGCGCCGCATATCCTTTAACAGGTATCATAGGTAAGTTTTTTTAGTTTTTACGAAGATAAGGGATTTATAATCGTAGTGTAAGTTGGAAATTGTTGGTGTAATGCAATTTTTACTTATAGCAAATTTCTTCGCGCGTCATTGAGAGGTACGAAGCAATCCCTAACTATACAGGGCGAATAGAAAGGTTAATTCATTGCATCATGATCTGCGCAGTCGGGGATTGCTTCGTACCTCTCAATGACGCGCGGAGAAAAGGTGTATAATTAATTACAACTAACTCTTATAATCCGAAATATTCAACTCATGCCCGCAAAAGCTGTACTCATGCGGTTGGTTGGAGCAGATGATCGTTAATCTGTTAAGCGCGAATTTTTCAACCAGGCTTAAATACCAATCTACACCCTGGGCATCAAGGTTGCTGGTGGGTTCATCGAGCATTAGGATGGGGGTATCGGAGCAAAAGGCAAGGGCCAGCTTTAGCCGCTGTTTCATGCCGGATGAAAAATAACGGATAAGCTTATTGGCGTTGCTGTGCATGTTGAGCACATCAATAACCGCGTTTTTATCCATCCCGGCTTTGTATGCCTTAAACTTAAAGTGAAAATCGATCATCTCACTCAAAGTAAATTCCTCAATCAGTTCAAGATAAGGCGCAGCCAGACTAAGCTTTTGAAATATATTCTCAGGTTCTATATTCTTGCTATCAAAAGTATAGCTGAGCGTACCAATTGATGGCGATAAACTGCCATTCAAAACCTGAAACAATGTTGATTTACCCGAGCCATTTGGCCCGAGTATAGCATAGCTTTCGCCAATAGTAAAGGTATAGTCGATCCCCCGGAAGATCCAGTCGCGGTTAAAGCGTCGGCCTATGTTTTTGAGGGTAATCATGAACCGGGATTTAACGGATTAATAAGATAATGAACCAAGATTAAACAGATTTATTGGATTAACAGGATGTAAAAAGCTATTTATGTATATCATGAAAATCGGTTTAATCCAATAAATCCTGGTTCAAGCTCTTTTTATGAATTCCCAAAACCCTTCATAATACCTCTTTGCGAGTTCTGTACAAAGTTGATGATCTCATCGCGTTCAACGGTTGGGTTAAACTCGGCTTCGATAATATCCAGCGCCTTGGTGATATTGTATTTTTTAAGGAAGATGATACGGTAAATTTCCTGTATCTCGTTGATGGTTTCAGCTGAAAAGCCCCTGCGCCTAAGGCCTACAGAGTTGATACCTATATAAGATAATGGCTCCCTGCCCGCCTTGGTATATGGAGGAACATCCTTACGTACTAGCGAACCGCCGGATACCATACAATGCGCGCCGATCTCCACAAACTGGTGTACTGCCGATGTACCGCCAATAAAAGCGTGATCGTATATATTTATGTGGCCCGCAAGCTGTACCGCGTTGGCAATAATTACATTATCGCCGATGATACAATCATGCGCAACGTGCACATAAGCCATTAACAGGCAATTGCTGCCTATGGTAGTGGTGTTTTTATCAAGCGCGGTACCGCGGTTAAGGGTTACGCATTCGCGGATAACGGTGTTGTCGCCTATGGTAACTGTGCTTGGCTCGCCACGATATTTCAAATCCTGCGGCGGCGCAGATACTACCGCTCCGGGGAATATACGGCAGTTTTTGCCGATGCGGGCTCCATCCATTATTACGGAATTTGAACCTATCCAGGTGCCTTCACCAACTTCAACATCCTTATGGATGGTAACAAATGGTTCAATTACTACGTTGTCGGCTATTTTAGCCTGTGGGTGGATATATGCCAGTGGTTGGATCATGCTTCGTTACCTTTTACTTTTACAATTTGAGCCATTAATTCGGCTTCAACAACAACACGGTCGCCAACCATGCCAATACCTTTCATTTGTGCAATACCCCGGCGAATTGGTGAGGTAAGGTCGCAATAATATACAATAGTATCGCCCGGAACCACCTTGCTCTTAAACCTGGCGTTCTCTATCTTTAAAAACAAGGTTAAATAGTTTTCAGGGTCGGGTACTGTTTTTAATACCAGTATACCACCTGTTTGTACCATGCCCTCAATCTGCAACACCCCCGGGAATATAGGCGCATCCGGGAAATGCCCCCTGAACAATTCCTCGTTCATCGTTACATTTTTTATGCCGATAACGTGAGTTTTTGATAGCTCCATAATTTTATCTATCATCAAAAACGGCTGTCTGTGCGGCAATATGGCCATTATATCAACGGTATCTAATACCGGCGTAGCATTCGGGTCGTATTTCTTTAAACGCCTTTTGCCTTTATCTTTCTTTATTAAGGCCTTTATTTTTTTGGCGAAAGCAACATTGGCGGCATGGCCCGGTCTTGCTGCCATAATATGGCCTTTTAGCGGTGTGCCAACTAATGCAAGGTCGCCTATCATATCCAACAGTTTGTGGCGTGCCGGCTCATTCTGGTAGCGCAGATCGATATTGTTTAATATACCCTGCGGGGCAACTTTTATATCCTTGCGGTTAAATATTTTGGCTAAGTGAGCAAGCTCTTCTTCATCAACATCCTTGTCAACTACAACAATGGCATTGTTCAGATCCCCGCCTTTTATCAGGTCGTGCTTTAACAGCATTTCCAGTTCATGTAAAAAGCAGAAGGTACGGCATGATGCTATCTCCTTAACAAACTCTGATATGGTAGAGATACTGGCATGTTGGCTGCCCAATACCTGTGAGTTATAATCAACCATACAGGTAAACCTGTAATCATCAAGCGGCATGGCTACCATCTCTACCTTGCGGTCGGCCTCGGTGTAGTGAATATTGTAGGGGATGTGGAAATATTCTTTATCAGCTTCCTGGTCCTCAAAACCGGTATGGGTTATGGCATCAATAAATTTTATAGAGCTGCCATCCATAATGGGTGTTTCAGGCCCGTCCAGATCTATCAGCACATTATCAACTTCTAAACCTACCAATGCAGCCAATACGTGTTCAATAGTACTTACGCTGGCACCATTTTGGGTAATGGTGGTTCCGCGTGAGGTATCGGTAACATTATCAACATCAGCATCAATAACAGGTTGTCCCGGCAAATCAATCCTTCTGAATTTATACCCGTGATTTTCTTCAGCGGGGTTAAAGGTCATGGTAACGCTTTCGCCGGTATGCAAGCCGGTGCCTGATACTGATACAGGCGCTTTAATAGTTCTTTGTTTTACGTTCATCTTTTAATTAGTTCATTGGTTCATTAGTTTACTAGTTCATTGGTACTGTCAATCCAATAACCAATCATTCGCCGGTTCATTTTTCCATCGTTCTACCATTGAACTAATGATCCTTCTTTAGTCCTGCAATTATTTTTTCTAATTCTATAACCTTTTTCTCCAGTTCGGGCAAGCGGGCCAGTACTACCTGCGAGCGCATGTGTTCGCTATATGGCGATGCCGGTGACCCTGCCCATTTTTGGCCTTCCTCTTTTATGGAACGGCTTAAGCCTGTTTTGGCCTGCAATTGTGTGCCGTTCGGTATGTTGATATGCCCAACGATACCTGCCTGCCCGCCAATGATCACGTTTTTACCCACTTTGGTGCTGCCCGATATGCCTGTTTGCGCGGCTACAACCGTATTCTCATCAATCTCCACATTGTGTGCTATCTGTATCAAATTATCCAGCTTAACACCTTTGCGTATAATGGTTGATCCCATGGTGGCCCTATCAACCGTGGTATTAGCGCCAATTTCCACGTTATCTTCTATAACCACATTGCCTATTTGGCTTATTTTCTGATAGCTGCCATCGCCCGTAGGGGCAAAGCCAAAGCCATCACCGCCAATTACTGCGCCTGAGTGAATAATAATATCGTTGCCTAATTTACAATCGAAATAAATTTTAACTCCCGAAAAAAAGGTAACGTTATTGCCAATGCTCACATTATCTGCAATATAGCAATTTGGGTATATTTTGCAGTTATCGCCAACGGTAACATTGGGGCCTATATAGGCAAACGCGCCTATGTAAACATTTTCGCCAATTTTTGCTGTGGGATGGATGAAGCTGGGCTGTTCAATACCGGCCTTATTAAGTTTTATCTTGTTGTAAATATCAAGCAAAACGGTTATTGCCGAATAAGCATTGGGCACACGTATAAGTGTTGCCTTTACCGGCTCGGCAAGCTGATAATCATCATTCACAATAACTATCGACGCGTCGGTAGTATAAAGGTACTGCTCATACTTTGGATTAGCCAAAAATGAGAGTGAACCCGCGGTGGCTTCTTCTATTTTAGCCAGCTGACTAACCGATACTTTTGCATCGCCTTCAACCTTTCCATTAAGCAATGAGCTTATTTCTTGTGCAGTAAATTGCATCCGACAAATTTAAATGTAAAAACTAAAGCAGCAAATATATAATTGGTTGATTATGCAGGTTAATGACCACTTAATTGTTCTGCTTAAAATCAATTAAATTATTCACTAACTGTCACTAAATAAGTTCTTTATAATAACACAGTATGTATTTTTTTACAGTTTTTTTCAGCGCTTCCAAATTGGAGTTATCGCTGGCCGCTGTAATATCTTTCACCGTTCCGTTTTTCATGAGGATAAGTATGCTGCCATCGTCTGTTTTATAGGCATTATTCCTTACCTCATCAGTAAATACAAAGTACGATGCCTCGTACTCACTTATTCCATATTTCTTAACGGCTTTTTGGCTTAATTCGTTTACGAATGCTTCATCGGGTACTTCATTGCTAATATCGGTATGGTACAAGTTGCGGTGTACCAGGTCGCGGCATAATTTCGACAGTACAAAATCTTTACTGCCTGCCCATATTTTTACTGCCGCCATAATATCCGTATCATCAAGCCCGGCAAAAGTCTCCAGGTTATCACCCTCTCTTATAAACATTTGGTTATTGATGGTATTTACCAGGAAATGGTTTAACGCCGGTGTACAAAAAAGTTCCTCATTGCTTAAGGCCAGTTCTTTTGCGCGTTTCAAGATCTTGCATAATAGCTGCTCGCCAGCTATCACCGTTTTATGCAGGTATACCTGCCAGTACATCAATCTGCGGGCAATCAGAAATTTCTCAATCGAGTAAATGCCTTTTTCCTCCACCACAATATGATCATCAACCACATTCAGCATTTTAATAATGCGGTCGGAGCTGATCACACCTTCTGATACGCCGGTAAAAAAGCTATCTCTGTTCAAATAATCCAATCTATCCATATCAAGCTGACTGGATACTAACTGATGCAGGAAGTTTTTATGATACGTTCCGTTAAATATTTCTATCGCCATTGCTAAACGACCACCAAACTGCTTGTTGAGCTCGTTCATCAGTAACACGGAAATATCCTCGTGCCAAACACCTTCAATTATAGCCTGCTCCAGCGCGTGAGAAAATGGCCCGTGCCCGATATCGTGTAATAATATAGCTACGGTAACCGCTTCTTCTTCGGCCTGGGTTATCTGCAGCCCCTTGTAACGCAGGGTTTCAATAGCCAAACTCATAAGATGCATAGCACCAAGCGCGTGATGAAAACGGGTATGCAGCGCGCCAGGATATACAAGGTGGGTCATGCCCAATTGTTTAATGTATCTCAGGCGCTGAAAGTAACGGTGCTCTATAAGATCGTAAACCAGGTCGGTAGGGATACTGATGAAACCATATACCGGGTCGTTTATTATTTTCTTTTTATTCAAGGTATTATATAGTATTATTATACAGGTACAAAAATGTGAGGTAAAGGTACAACGCGTGTAGTATATTTGTTAAAATTTTGTTAATACCTTTAAAAACAACAACAATTATCTCCCTTTAAGGTTATAGTTGTCTGAATTAACGTACAGCGGATAAAAATTAGCATATGCTGTTAATAATATATCCGTTTGATGCGGATTCATAATTAAATATATATCATGCAAGATACTACCATATTATGGGCGGACGATGAGATCGATCTGCTAAAACCCCATATTTTATTTTTAAGCGAGAAGGGCTACAAGGTAACCACTGTTACTAACGGAAATGATGCAGTTGAGTCTTTCAAAAAGAATTACTTCGACCTTGTTTTTTTAGATGAGAATATGCCCGGCTTAACCGGACTGGAAACTTTATCGCAAATAAAAAATATTAATAACGATGTACCCATTGTACTCATCACCAAAAACGAGGAAGAGTACCTGATGGAAGATGCCATAGGCTCGAAAATTGATGACTATCTGATAAAGCCGGTTCACCCAAAGCAAATATTGTTGACGATAAAGAAGCTGACTGATAACAAACGCCTGGTTACTGAAAAAACAACCATGGCCTATCAGCAGGATTTCCGTAACCTGGGGATGACGCTTAACGATAACCTTACCCACCAGGAATGGGTTGATGTTTATAAAAAGCTGATCTACTGGGAGCTTGAGCTACAACAGTTGGAGGATAGCGGCATGCACGAGATCCTGACCTTGCAAAAAGCGGAGGCAAATACCCAGTTCTGCAAATTTGTGGAGCGTAATTATATCGATTGGATCCAGAACCCGGATGGCGCGCCAACCAGCTCGCCGCAGCTGTTTAAAAAGAAGGTTTTCCCTAAGCTGGATGGTAAGGGGCCGGTTTTCTTTATATTGATAGATAACCTGAGGTATGATCAGTTTAAGATAATTAACCCGATCATATCCGAATACTTCAGGCTGGAAGAAGAAGATACCTATTTCAGTATCCTCCCTACGGCTACCCAATACGCGCGTAACTCCATCTTTTCGGGGTTGATGCCTTTGGAAATGGAAAGGCGCTACCCGCAAATGTGGCAGAATGATGAGGATGAAGGCGGCAAGAATTTATTTGAATCGGATTTTGTTACCGATCAGATAAAACGCGTTTTACGTAAGGATATCAAACACTCCTACAACAAGATCCTGAATATTGACGAGGGCCGCGCGCTGAATGAATCGGTAAATAACCTGATGAATAACGAGCTTAACGTGGTGGTGTATAACTTTGTTGATATGCTGTCGCATGCACGTACCGATATGCAGATGATCCGTGAGCTGGCGAGTGATGATTCGGCTTACCGGTCGTTAACATTATCGTGGTTTGAGCACTCGCCTTTGTTCGATCTGCTTAAATTCCTGGCATCAAAGCAAGTGCGCGTAGTGATCACTACCGATCACGGCACCATCCGTGTAAAAAAACCAAGCAAGATAATCGGCGACAGGAACACCAATACCAACCTGCGTTACAAACAGGGTCGTAACTTAAACTTTAATGCCAAGGATGTGTTCCACATCCGCAACCCGCATGATGCTATGCTGCCCAAGCTGCATGTAAGCTCGAGCTTTGTGTTTGCCAAAGAGGATAGCTATTTCGTATACCCGAATAACTATAACCACTTTGTTAATTTCTATAACGAAACTTTCCAGCATGGTGGTATCTCATTAGAAGAGATGATCATACCTATTGCTACTTACGGGCCTAAATAGGCAATAGTCTATTTTTCGTAATTGAGAAATTTCCAGACTTACGAAGTTTTTAAAACTTCGTAAGTCTTTTTTATTTAGTATTTTTGAATAAGTCCCTGATAACAATAACCAAGATGGATACAGCAAAAATAAATATACAGGTTAACTTTCAGCAAATAGCTGAAGCTGTAAAACAGCTTACCCCAAAAGAAAAGTTGAAACTAAATGAGTTGCTGTGGAATGAGAATACACCAATCCCGGTTGAACATCAGCAGCTTGTTATGAGTAGGGTAAAAGATGCAAGTGAAAACCCTGAAAGCATGCTCGATTGGGATGAAGTTTCCAGCAGGCTGGCTTAGTTAATGAAGTCTTATAAGATAAAAATTAAGGATGAAGTTTTGACGGATATCTTTAATATTACGGATTGGTATAATGAGCGCGTTCCAAATCTGGGCCTCAAATTTCAAAAAAACGCAAGATTACAAATCAATTCCCTCAAGCATAATGCCCATATCTTTGCTGTCCGTTATAATAGTGTGCGGTGTGTGCTTGTTAAAAAATTTCCCTTTTTAATTCATTATATTATTGATGAAGATAGCAGGGTTGTAAATGTATATGCAATTATACATACAAGCAGAAATCCCAAAATTTGGGAGAGAAAAACCAAAGAAGTTTAAACTTAAAGCGCTGTTTTTCGAAAGGACAAATTTGGTATGACATTATTAAATCATCCTTTTCCTTATTTTTGGCAAATGAACCTGCTGATAAATAGCCTTAACGAATTGGATAATGCCGCGTCTGAAATCTTGGCGTTTGATATAAACAACCGTGTCTTCCTTTTTTATGGCGAAATGGGCGCGGGCAAAACCACGCTTATTAAATCCCTGTGCAAACAACTGGGTACTGGTGATAATGTAACCAGCCCAACATTTGCTATTGTAAACGAATATACCGGGACAAAAATTAACATCTATCACTTTGATTTTTATCGCCTCAAAAACCAAAGTGAAGCAATGGATATTGGGTTTGAAGAATACCTGTATTCGGGCAAGTATTGCTTTATTGAGTGGCCCGAAAAGATCCCCGATCTGTTGCCATTACACTATGTAACTGTAAAAATACAGGCGCTTGATGCTAATTCGCGCAGCATAAGCGTTGAGAAGATTTAATTTAGCTAAATACTTTTTTTTATTTAACTTCATCATCCAGAAAATATATCAATGAGTTCAGGGAAATACAGTGGGTTTTCTGATATCGCCAAGCAAGCGATGATGCAGCCGCAGGAGTCGATGCTGGAAGTAAAGAGCAAGAAGAACAAACTCTACATAGGCATACCAAAAGAAGTTTCTTTCCAGGAGAACAGGGTGCCGTTAACACCTTTATCGGTAGCGCTGCTGGTTAACAACGGGCACCAGGTAATGCTGGAGAGCAATGCCGGGCAGGCTGCCAATTTCTCAGATAAGGATTACAGCGAACAGGGCGCACTTATCGTTTTTGATAACAAGACCGTTTATGAGGCCGATATCATCATAAAAATAGCTCCCCCAACATTAAGCGAGATAGAGCTGATGAAACCCGGGCAGATATTGATCTCCGCTTTGCAAATCTCCACCCTTAAAGCCGAATGCCTGCAGGCATTATTAAATAAAAAGATCACCGCCCTTTGTTTTGAACATTTGCAGGATGAAGGAGGTTCGTTAACAGTGGTTCGCGCCATGAGCGAAATTGTGGGCGCTACATCCATACTGATAGCGGCAGAATACCTGAGTAATGTTTTTGATGGCAAAGGCTTGATGCTGGGTGGAATAACTGGTGTGCCTCCGACTGAAATAGTGATACTGGGTGCAGGTACCGTAGGTGAATATGCCGCCCGTACCGCCATATCATTAGGTGCCGAAGTAAAAGTTTTCGACCCATCTATATACAAGCTTCGCCGCTTACAGAATAATATCGGCAGCCGGGTATTTACATCGGTAGTACAGCCTATTGTTTTGGAGAAAGCGGTTACTACCTGCGATGTAGCCATTGGTGCCATGCGTGCCGAAGATGGCCGTAGCCCGTGCATTATATCGGAAGCTACGGTAAGCAAAATGAAACGCGACTCGGTTATAATTGACGTGAGCATTGACCAGGGCGGTTGCTTTGAGACATCTGAAATAACTAACCACACCCACCCGGTGTTCCGTAAATACGATGTGATACATTATTGTGTGCCAAACATTGCCTCGCGTGTGGCACGCACGGCTACTTATGCCTTAACAAATATATTCGCGCCCATATTATTGGATATTGGCGAGCATGGCGGATTGAAAAATGTGATCTGGCAGAATGCCGGGGTACGTAATGCCGTGTATATTTACCAGGGACATTTAACCAGTAAATATATTGGCGAAAGGTTTTCCATACCCTGCAAAGATCTGGACCTGCTCATTGTTTCACACCGATAAACCGATAACCTGCTATATGTTCAAAAGCTTCATCCCCAAAAAAACTATTGTTTTATTGTTTATGCTGGCTACCAGCAACGTGTTTGCCCAAAGCAGCCTGCAAAGCGCATGGCAGGCATTTTTTGAAAACAAGACCGATACCGCCAAAATATTATTTAACCAGGCCATACAAAAAAATGATAATACCGGTGATGCATTGTTGGGCCTTAGCCTGATGGCACAAGCCGACCAGGCCCCCGCTGCCGCGTTTGATTACTTTCAGAAATTTTTTGCCCAGAGCAAGGATGCCGCGCCTTATGTGTACGCCTTATGGACCACAGCTTCCGTTAATTCATCATTTGGTAAACATACTGCACCGCAGCTTGCTCTTTTAAACCAGGTGGCTGATAACAGCAGCTACGATGGCATGATGGCCGCCATGGCCAACTCCATGATTGGGATGCATTATGAAACCAGCAATCAACTGCCGCAGGCCGATGACCATTTTAAAAAGATAAGCTCGATTGATAACTGGCAAATAACCGGAGAGTTTGAAAATATCTCTACCAGTGGGTTCGATAGAACATACCCGGTAATTGACCATCCGGAAGCTGACGCGCTTTTTATAGGCAAACATGGCGCAAAAACCGGCTGGCATACGGTTACCGATATGAGGCATGATAAATGGTTGGATTATACCTATTATGCTAATGCCGATAACGCGATCATCTTTTCGCAAACCTTTGTTAATGCCCCTGAAACTACCGAGGCACAGTTACGCATAGGTGTATCGGGTTCGGTTAAGATTTGGGTGAATGATGCCTTGATATTGTCGGTTCCCGAGGAGCGTAATAATGACCTTGACTCGTACATACAAACCATCAAACTAAATAAAGGCTATAACCGTGTTTTAGTGCAGGTTGGCGAAAGCTATGCCGGCAGGATGAATTTTTTGGTTAGGATAACGGATAATAAAGGCATCCCGTTGCCGGGGTTAACCACCCAGGCCAGCGCGCAGCCTTATACTAAGGAGACAACTTATGTTTCAAAGGCTATAAATCCGTTTGCCATTACTTATTTTGAGGATGAGATAAAGGCGCACCCGCATGATTACCTGCCTAAAATATTGCTGGCACAGTCGTATTTACGTAACGATAAAACGTACGAGGCCCGCCGCATAATTGAAGAGCTGCGCCAAAAATATCCGAAAAGTACCTTTCTTAACCTGATGCTGCTTGAAGTATTTAACAGGGAAAGCAACCGTACCGGCTATGAAACCACTACGGAAACTATTAAAAACGTTGATCCACAATCTACTGAAGGATTGGTGTTAAAGTATAATGAATATTATAGTCAGAAGGATTACGATAAAGCTGCAGGCATTATTAAACAACTGGAAGACCGCAAAACCGAGCAGCAACTCTTTGTTTATCAAAGTAAAATAAGTTTGGCAGCAGCCAATAAAAACCAGGATGATCTGGTAAAACTGGGAGAAGAAGCCTACCAGAAATTTCCGGACAATGTTGATTTTACCGAGCTGAAATATGCCATTGAAAAAGAGATGCGTAAAAACCCGCATGCTATTGATGTGCTTAAAAAGTTTGTGGCCGAAAATGATAATTATACCATGGCTAAAAAATTATCAGAGGCGTATTTTACTGCCGATGACGCAGCAGCAGGCATAAAGGTGTTGCAGGATGAATTAAAGAAAAAGCCATACGCAACCGGGATATACGCCAACCTTGGGGGGCAGTATTATAAAACACAACAGTACCAGAAAGCGCAGGAGTGTTATCTGAACTGTATCCGCATAGCGCCAACTATAAGTGGTTATTATTCATCATTAGGTAAGATAAATGAGCTGACGAATAATAAAGACCAGGCGATTAAATATTATCAAAAAGGGCTGGAGTTTGACCCTAACGATTATGAAACCATAGCATCGCTGCGCAAGCTGCAGAGTAAAAAGGAAGTGTTCAGTTACTTTAAGGACCCTGATGTTGATGAGGAAATAAAGAACGCGCCAAAAGCATCGGATTACCCGGATGATAATGTAGTGATACTGGATGAAGAAGTGCAAAAGGTGGTTTACGCGCAGGGCGGATCGGAAGACAGGAAATTTATCACCACAAAAATACTTACCCAAAAGGGTATTGACGATTGGAAAGAATACCGCATAGATTATGATAACTGGCAGGACCTGACCATTGAGGTTGCCGAAGTTATTAAGGCTAACGGCACCAAAGTTCCCGCTGAACGTAATGAGAGCACCCTGGTATTCACTAACCTGGAAATAGGCGATGTGATCAACATCCGTTACAAAACTAAAAGCTACTCGCAGGCGAAACTGGCTGGCTATTTTTGGGATTCGTTTTACTTTAGCAATGGTAACCCGCACATCGTATCAAAATATTCTTTGCTGATTGATAAGGGGCAGAAATTCAATTCAACGTTTAATGGTAAGGCTATAGCGCCTGTAAAAGCATCAATGGATGAATTTGATATGTACACCTGGGAAAACAAAAAACAGGAAGCCTTGCAATATGAAGATAAAATGCCGCCGCTTGATGATGTGGGAAATGTATTGTATTTAACATCTATTCCCGATTGGAAATTTGTATCAGACTGGTATAACGACCTGGGATCGGCAAAAGCCCGTACCAATTACGAGGTTAAACAGGTGATCAGCGATATTTTTAAAGGCAATGACAACCTTACTGATTTTCAAAAGATCCAAAAGATATATGAGTATATAACAGGCAATATCAGCTATAGCGAAGTATCATTCAGGCAAAGCGGTCTAATCCCCCAAAACCCGTCGGCGGTTATTAATACCCGTATCGGCGATTGCAAGGACGTATCAACCCTGTTTGTTGCCATGTGCAAGGAAGCCGGTATAAAAGCACATTTGGTTTTGGTTAGAACACATGATATGGGGGTACTCGGTATGCCATTGCCAAGTATTGATTTTAACCATTGTATAGCTAAGGTTACTTTGAATAATAAGGAGTATTATTTGGAGCTTACCTCGCAATACCTGCCTTTCATGAGTTTATATAACAGCGAGATCAACTCTAATATTTTAGATATTGATGCAACTACAGGCACGGCACTTAAACTGCTTGACCCATCAACACGTAAGGAAAATAACATCAAACGTGCTACCAGCATCAGCTTTAAGGATAAAAACATGCTGATTGAAGAAAAGAGCTACAAAACTGCTGCCCTTGCCGGATCGCTGCGCGAAACAGTTGGCGATCAATCACAAAAGGACCGTTTAAAAAAGATGAAGGAGGGGTTGTCGACCGAATATCCGGACAACGAGATCAGCTTATTGGAATACCGCAATGTTGATCGCAGGAACCCTGTGGATACGGTGTATATGCACGCGGTTTATCAGTTAAATAACAGTGTGAAATCTATCGGCAGCATATCTATTTTTACTATACCATGGTCCGATAACATTACCGCCAGTGACTTACAGGTAAATTTGCCAAGGTATTCGGGTATCGACCTGAGCCAGATGTTCTACCTGGATAATGAAACCGAAACGGTAACCCTGACCCTGCAGCCGGGCAAAACTTTGGTTGAAGCAGTAACCCCGGTATCATTAAAAAATGATATTATCGAATACAGCATCACACCTAAGCAGGTGGGTAATAAAGTGATCATTACGCGTACATTTAAACTGAAAAAGGCTTTTGTACCGGTTGATAAGGTACCTGAGTTTACTACCTTCTTCAAAAAAATGATAGAAGCAGATGGTAAAGAGCTGGCTATAAAATAATGAAGCATTTTATCACCGTTATATTTTCAGCATTGATCCTGTGCGCCTTTAACAAAGCAGGCGCGCAGGATTACAGCGCTATATTGCATGTTGAAAACGAAGCACAATATCTAAAGGACGCGCAAGCCGACAGTAATAAAAAGCTGGTGGAGATAAAGAATTATATCCCCGGCATAGTGCTGGATATCCGCTACGCTACAACCAATAATTTCACCCATCACATAATGTACAAGCAGGCGAGGGCTTTCGCGCGCTTACCGGTTGTCAGAGCCTTACAGCAAATTGAAGCGGAGCTTAAAACAAAGGGGCTTGGGTTGAAAATTTATGATGCCTATCGCCCATATTCAGTCACCGTAACCTTTTACCAGGTAACACCCGATACTAACTTTGTGGCCGACCCCAAAAAAGGCTCAAAACATAACCGTGGCTGTGCGGTAGATCTTAGCCTGATCGACCTGAAAACAGGCAAGGAACTGGATATGCCCACCGGGTTCGACAGTTTCAGCAAAAAGGCCGCTGCTGAATATGCTGATCTGCCAAAAGAAGAATTGGCTAACCGGGAATTGCTGAAATCAGTAATGCAGGCACATGGCTTTAAAGTAATCTCAACCGAATGGTGGCATTATGATTTTAATGGCTGGCAAAATTATCCGCTGTTGGATGTGCCATTTTCTGCTATAAAATAGCGGACATTTTCTGCACTGTTTAACGCTCTTATTCAAATTTTCAAGCTGAGGCATCAAAATTGCTAAGGAATAACGACGGCTGCAAGAAACAGAAAATACCATATAACAGGATGTTTTCTTGATGCAACTGATTGTTTTGTTTGGTCGTGATAGCATTTTACTATACACATCGGATCAATTATAAAACGGATAATTATATATAGCGGCTTATTAAAAATATATTTGATCAGGTATGAAGATATTTAGCAAAAGCTACTTAAAACGTTTATGGAAAGTGCTGGTGGCCACCTTTATGGGGTTTATAAACGATAATGGGTTAAAATTAAGTGCTTCGCTTGCTTATTACACCATTTTTTCGCTGGCCCCGCTATTGGTACTTATACTGGCATTGATAAGTATTTTCCTGCGGGATGAAAGTAACAGGGAGTTGTTATATGTGCAGATTCAACATTACGTCGGCGTTAATGCATCTGACCAAATAAGGAGTATTATAAAAAATTATGCTTTTAGCAGTAAAAGCGGTGTAGCGTTAGTAACAGGTATAGGTATATTATTACTGGGCGCCAGCAGTATGTTCGTAGAGATCCAGGATTCGCTGAACATTATATGGCGGGTGAAGGCAAAACCTAAAAAAGGCTGGTTAAAGCTATTACAGAACAGATTTTTATCTTTTTCGCTGATTGCCAGTTTGGGTTTTCTGTTGCTGGTATCGTTGCTGGTAAACATTGTTATTACCGCGCTGAGTAATAAAATAGATCATTTTTTTCCGGGGGTGGAGATCATCATATCAGTTGTGAACCTGGCGATAACGCTTGTGGTTATTACCGTGCTTTTTGGTATCATCTTTAAAGTATTGCCCGATGTTAAGATATCGTGGAGGGACGTACGCTCAGGCGCATTCTTTACCGCGTTGCTATTTATGTTGGGACAGTACTTGATTGGCCTGTATATCCAGAATTTTGCTAACAGTTCGGCATACGGGGCTGCGGGTTCGCTTATTGTTATATTAACGTGGATCTATTATACATCAGCCATTTTATACATCGGCGCAGAGTTTACGCAGGTCTATGCTGAAGCATTGGGCAGTCGTATTGAGCCTGCCGAGTATGCAGTAGCTATTAAACAAACAGAAATTGAACTAGACGTAAATAAGCTCCCGGTACAACATCCGGATATAAAGGGGAATTTGGCAAAGCCGGTGGTTGTAACCGGTGCGGATACTGGTGCTACTTCAAATAATAATAAATAAGTCATGCTGAACTTGTTTCACCATCCCACATGCTAAGTATACGCTGGCAATTAATCACCACATATTCGGTTCACCCTATAGGATCCTGAAACAAGTTCAGGATGACGTGCTGGGGTTTTATTCCCGCTGTTTGTGTCCTCACAAACAGCTATCGGCCGGACAAAAAAAAGCTGCTTGTGGAGACACAAACAGCGGGGGGTAACTTTGTTATTAATGGTATTGTCTCAGGCCGGTGCAGCTTACGCTGCACCGCCTTCAACAAACCAATATAGAATTAGGGGTATTAGTCAAAAGGAAATTAGAGCCTGCCTACTTCGCCACTTTCCACACGTTTACGGTAGGTCCAGTAAAAGGCGATAGGGAAGATAAACAGGTTGAATATGGTATTGGTGATTAAGCCGCCAATAACTACAATAGCCAGTGGTTTTGAGGCCTCGGAACCAATACCGTGCGACATGGCCGCAGGCAATAAGCCTATGGCTGCCATCATGGCTGTCATGACTATCGGGCGCAGGCGATCTTGTACGCCAGCCCTTAAAGCATCCGGGAATGATGTCCACGTTGTGCTATGTTTTAAATCCCTGATATTGCTTTTGAATTTGGAGATCAGGATCACCCCGTTTTGTACGCAGATGCCAAACAGTGCTATAAAGCCTATACCTGCAGAGATATTAAAGTTTACACCCGTTATCAGCAGCGCCAGGATACCGCCCATTATAGCGAACGGCACGTTGTTAAGTACTAACAGTGAATCTCTGAATGTACCGAACAGGATAAATAAGATAAAGAAGATGATCAGCAAACTGATCGGCACCACCTGCGACAGCCTTTTTGTTGCGCGTTGCTGGTTCTCAAAATCACCCGCCCATTCTAAATGGTATTCCTTTGGCAATTTAATGGCGGCGTAAACTTTATCCTGCGCTTCCTTAATGGTGCTGCCCATATCACGCCCACGGATAGAGAATTTAATAGCTCCATAACGTGAGTTATCATCACGATAAATGATACTTACACCGGTTATTTTTTTAATGTTGGAAATCTCACGTAGTGGTACATTGTTGCCGCTAAGGGTAGGTACACGTAGATCGCCGATTGATGCTTCGTTGTTCCTAAAATCTTCGGGGTAACGAATCCTAAGGTCGAATTTACGCTCACCTTCATATATCTGCGTGGCTGCCTTGCCGCCAATGGCCATCTCAATAACAGCGTTAGCATCGGCGGCAACAACACCGTATTGAGCCATTTTAGCCTGATCCAGGTCTATCTGCAATTCAGGCTGACCCATATTGCGGAGGATCCCTAAATCGGTAATACCATTAACTCCTTTTAATATGGAATCGATACGCTGCTCCTGGCTTTCGATATATTTATAATCATCGCCAAACATTTTTACAACGATGGAACCTTTTACACCTGATACTGCTTCCTCCACGTTGTCCGAGATCGGCTGCGAAAAGTTAAGATCGATACCCGGGAAATTTTTTAGTTTCTCCTGCATGCGCTGGATCAGCTCTTCCTTGGTTTCCTTGCGTTTCCATTTATCCTGCGGAAAGATATCCACGTGGAACTCGATATTGTAAAATCCTGTTGCATCCGTACCATCATTCGGTCGGCCGGTTTGCGACATCACCTGCTTAACCTCATCAAAGCTCAGGAATATACTGCGCATCTGGTCGGCCAGTTTAACTGACTCCCCTAAAGAGGTACTTAATGGTCCGGTTGCACGCACGTATATCGCACCCTCATTAAGCTCTGGTAAAAATTCTGTACCTAACAGGCTGAAACAGCCCAGGCTTATCACCAATGTAACAATGGCTATCGGGAAAACGATCTTTCGGCGCTTAAAACAAACGTTATAGAATTTTATGGCGTTGCGGGTTACAAACTCAACAAACACATTGTGTTTTTCTTTTACATTTTTGTTGAGCAGCACGCTAGCCATTACCGGCACTAATGTAAACGTGAATATCAAGGCGCCGAGCAAGGCAAAACCCAATGTCCAGGCCAGTGGCGAGAACATTTTACCTTCAACCTTTTGGAAACTGAAGATAGGCAGTAAGCCGGTGATGATGATCAGCTTGGCGAAAAATATACCTTTACCGTTTACCAAACAGGCTTGTTTTATCATGCCCAGCTTGCTTAGCTTGTTGTAATTTTCCATACCCACTTCTTTGGCGCGATGGTCGAGCACAACGAATATGCCCTCTATCATTACCACGGCCCCGTCAATGATGATACCGAAATCAATCGCCCCCATCGACAATAAGTTGGCAGACATGCCTTTCAGTTTCAAACAAACAAAGGCGAATAACAGTGCCAGCGGGATAATGAGCGATACGATGAGCGTTGTGCGCCAATCGGCCATGAACAGGAACACGATGATGGTTACGAAAACGATACCCTCGCACATATTGTGCAATACCGTTCCGGTAGCGAAGCTTACCAGGTCATCACGGTCATAAAACATTTTCAGCTTTACATCGCCGGGGAGTATCTTGGTATTCAGATCGCTGATCTTTTGTTTGAGGGCGGCAATAACTACGCTGGGGTTTTCGCCCTTGCGCATTACCACAATACCCTCTACCACGTCTGGATCTTTGTCGCGACCAACCTGCCCTAACCGTGGCAAGGCAGATTCGGTCACTTCAGAGATCGTTTTTACATAAATAGGGGTACCTTTTATATTGTTAATTACGATGTTCTTTATCTCATCAATATTATTCAGCAAGCCAATGCCGCGTACCACGTAGGCCTGTCCGCTTTGCTCAATAATATCGCCGCCAACATTAACGTTGCTTTTTGATACGGCATCATAAATTTGTAATGGAGTAACATTGTATTGTACCGCCTTCTTAGGGTCAACGGTTATCTGGTATGTTTTTGCCTCACCGCCAAAACTGTTGATGTCGGCAACGCCTGGCACAGCACGAATCTCGCGCTCAACCACCCAGTTTTCAATAGTGGTGAGCTCACGTACCGATTTTTTGTTACTGGTTAAAGTGAAACGGTAAATTTCACCGGTTGGGCCATAAGGTGGTTCAATCGACTGGCTGGTACCGTCAGGAAGATCGGCATCTCCAATGTGGTTGTTTACCTGCAAACGTGCAAATTCATAGTCTACATCATCATCAAAACTTATTTTTACTACCGACAGGCCAAACAGAGAAGAGGAACGAACGCTCGTTTTCCTTTCCACCGGGTTCATGGCTATCTCTATAGGGCGGGTAACAAATTTTTCAACTTCTTCGGCGCTTCGTCCCGGCCATTGGGTTATTATGGTAACCTCGGTATTGGTAACATCCGGAAAGGCATCAATGCTCAGGTTTTTAAAGCTGATATACCCTGCTACCGCCAATAATGCCGTAACAAAGAATATAAAAAACCTATTTTTTAATGCAAACGAAAGGACATTATTTATAAATCGATTCATGTTATATTTCGGATTTCGAATGTTCGAATTCGGATTTATTAATTTTTTTAATTGTTATTATGTTGATCATCAAATTCCGAAATCGAACATTCGAAATCCGAAATCAACCTTAGTCTTTTAGCGATTCATACAAATACACCTGCCTTGATGCGATGATTCGGTCGCCGGGTTTAATACCAACGCTGATGTACGCGCGGTCTTCCACCTTTTTGGCTATGGTAACCGGCTGTATGCGCACATGTGCCTTTCCGTCAACCACCAAAACATAATCTTTATCGTTATCGAAGATCAATGTGCTGGTATTTACAAATGGCATATCCTCGCCCGATTTGGCCTTGATCTGCACATTGGCAAACATGTCCGGCTTAAGCATATTGCCCGGGTTCTCTATCTTCACCCTCGCGTGGATGACCTTGCTGTCAGGGTCCAATATATTATCGATCTTGTCTATCTTACCGTCAAACACTTTATCGGGGTAGGATAGGGTGGTGATCTTTACCGGGTCGCCGGTTTTAACATTCGCTATGTCCGATTCATAAACGTTGATCAGCACGTACACATCCGACAGATCGGCTATGGTGAACAGGTTCTGGCTATTATCCGCCCTTACCTGTGTGCTGTTATTCAGGTTTTTCTCTACCACAAAGCCGGATATTGGCGCTTTTATTACATATCCCTGTGCATTGCTGCTATTTATACCGGTAACTGCGGTAGCTCGGGTGTTTTCAGCTTTAGCTTTTTCGTAATCAGATTGCGCTTCTTCCAGGTCTTTTTGTGATGCAAGGCCACCTTTGTACAGGTCCTGCGTAGTTTCATAAGTACGCTTGCTGCTTCTCAGGTCAGCTTGTGCTGATACGTAATCCTTGGTAAAGCCCGCCATTTCAGCACTGCGCATTATGGCTAAAGTTTGGCCTTTTTGTACCACATCGCCCAATTGCACGTGTACATCCTGTGCTACACCGCTCACCATCGGGAAAACTTTTACCATTTTGTTTTCATCGGGAGCAATGCTGCCGGTAAGTGTAAGTTCTGATAAGGCATCCGCTTGCTTAACTGTATCAATCAACAGACTGTTCAGCAAGGTGTCGGTCACCTGGAATTTTGTATCTTTCTGTTCCGAGTCATCGGCATGATGGCAGCTTTGCAGCGTAAGGCCCAGTGTGCAAAAAGCAAATGCTACGGTTAGTATTTTATAGGTATTGCGCATTGTTATTGTTGATTGAAAAAGGGTGTACCGGTAACGTAATTAAGTTGCTCAAGCGAAATGATGCGGTTAAGCTGCAGCGTATTAAGCTGTATAGTGTTGGTTTTGTAGGAGTCGTAAAAATCAAGGAACTCCAGTAAACTGATATTCCGTTTTTGATAATTAATGAATACCTGCTGTATAAGGTGTGTAAAGTTTTGTTTGAAGGATGGGTCGAAACTGTTGTATAGTTTTTCGAGCCTCAACGCATTCTTGTAATTGCTGTTTACGTCGCTCTCTACCTGGTCCTGATGGCTTTGCAACTGCACTTTGCTTTCATCAATAGCAATACGTGCCTGTTTAATGCTGCCCTGGTTGCGGTTAAAAAATGGCAATGTAAAACCAATACCGCCACCCAGGTAGTTATTACCGTAAGCGCCCAGTTTATCATAGTTTAATGATATCGATACATCAGGAACAGCGGTTGCCTTTTGCACCAGCAGGTTTACATTATTGTAATCAACAGTAGCCTTGGCTAAACGCAGATCATAACGATTTATGTAGGCCGAATCCAACAGTTTTTGATAGGCTACGTTAGCTACTATCTCTTTACCATCCAGATCGTAATTAACTGCCGATTTTACATAAACACCTGGTGCGGCTTTTATCAGGAGCTTAAATTCACTTTGAACAGTATCAATGCTGGTTTGCAGGTTGTTATATTCTGCCTGTAAGGAGTATAGCTGCGATTGTATCCGCAAAACCTCTTTTTCGGCTATGTTGCCTTTGGCATATTGCTCATTAAATAGTTTAAGAGTTGTTGCTAAAGAATTGATCTCTTCGTTATAAACCTTAGCCGATTCCTCCTGGAAATAGATGCTGTAAAAATCGCTTCGTAAGGTGTATTTTAAGGTACGCAGCAGATCAAAGAACTGGTATTGCGATTGCTGAACGCCCAGCTTAGCCAGCTGAATGTTCTTATTGCGTTTGCCCGCTGTGGTAAATAACTGTGATATACCATAGGATTGTTCTTTATAAGCAGGGCCCTGGCTTACATCTGTAGCGTAAATACCGTTAGTAAAACTAAAATCGGGGTTGTTGAATAGTTTGGCGGTGATTATCTGCGCGTTAGCGTTATCAATTTCATAACGCTGGGCTATCAGGCTAAGGTTATTTTTCAGGAACTGATCTTCGGCTTGCTGTATGGTAATGGTAAGCGTATCACTGGCTGCCCCCTGCGCATGTGCAGAAAACGTGAAAGCAATACAGCATGTGGTTATACCTAAAAAAGCGCCAACAAATTTTGAGTACATATATTATTTGTTTGCACAAAGGTATTAGTACCGTATTAGAGCTGTATTAAAGACACATTAGAATGGGATTAGAATTAGCGCAGAAATGTAATTTTAATGTTAGTTCCCTCTCCCGAAATGGAATTTACGCTGATGGTGCCATTAAAAAGGGTAATAATTTTGTTGGTAACGTACAAGCCAATGCCGTTGCCCATGTAGCCCTTAACATTTGTTCCGCGGTAGAATGATTCAAAAACCTTCTCCAACTCATCGGCAGGGATGCCTATGCCAAGATCGGCAATGGTAATGGTGATGTAGTTTTCATCGGCATAAAGATCGCAGCGCACCTTTTTATTTTCAGAGAACTTATAAGCATTGCCAATAATATTATTTAAAGCGATAGAGAGTAATTGCCTGTTAGCGGGAATAAGTAATTTATCGGGGTCATCGGGCAGTTTCAATACATTTACCACGAACATGCCTTTGCCAATGCGGGCTGTCCAATAGTCGCTTAATTCCCAAATCAGCTCATCAATAGCAACGGGTTTAAAGGCGGGGTGGGTATAGTTCATATCCACATGCGCCAGCTCAAGCAAGCTGGTTATGGTTTCTTTAAGGCGTTCCGCATCGGTTAGTACCGATAATAGTACCTGCTCGTATTCAGCTACAGAGCGGGGTCTGTTCATGGAGATCTCTATTTCACCAATTATACTGGTAATAGGGGTTCTTAACTCATGCGAGGCATTAATAACAAAAGTTTCCTGTAGCTCGAAGGCATTTTCCAGATGTTCCAACAGCCGGTTAAAATTATAGGCGAGCGCGCTGATCTCATCTTTACCGTTTCCTTCATCGACTCGCAAGCTAAGGTTGCCTACCCTGACCTGTCGCATCTGGCTAATCACTTTATCAATAGGTTCAAGCGTTTTTTGGGCAAACCACCGGCTTGCTGTAAATAATGCAACAGAAACTATCAGGAGCAGAAATGCCAGCGCTTTAAGAAGATCATTCATCCGTTTGTTACCGGCATGGTCAATGGCCGAAACCAAGATCACAAAATTGCCCTGATTGTCATTATAGTAAATGCCTACAGTTTGCCGGGCACCTTCCGAGAACTCCTTCGACCGGAACTTGCGCACCTGGTTAATGACAGAGCTTGGCCAATACTGGTTTTTATCTTTAATAAATGATGCGGCATTCTTATCATCATAAAAACGCACCACTTCATCGGGCAAACGCTGCAGGTAGCGCCCGCGCACATGGTTTAATGAATCGGCCGAGATCTCATCGGCCTCGAGGTATAATTGCGCGGCAACGGTAGCCCTGTCGGATAGTTTACTATAAAAATCAGATTTGATGATGGAGTTAATGGTAATGCAAATGGCAATCTCAACTATCAGCAATACTATGGTGCTGATGGCGGTAAAATAAAGCGAAAGCCGGTTCTTTATTTTCATGCTTTACCTGTCGTTCCTTAGTGTGTAGCCCATGCCTATAACGGTATGTATCAGTTTTTTAGTAAACCCCTTTTCAATTTTCTTACGCAGATAATTTACATACACATCAATAAAATTGGTGCCCGTATCAAAATCTATCCCCCAAACCTGCTCAGCAATAAACTCACGTGAGAGGATCTTATTGGGGTTGCGCATAAACAATTCCAACAGCGTAAACTCCTTTGCGGTAAGAGTGATCTGGTTGCCAGCCCGTTCGGCTACATTGCTCCAGGTATCCAGTTTCAGGTCGTCAAATACCAGGGTATGGTCTTCTTTTACTACTATCTTTTGTCGCCTTAACAAAGCTTCTATCCGTGCAAGTAACTCGCTGAAATGGAATGGTTTTATAAGGTAATCATCGGCACCGGCTTTTAGGCCGGCCACTTTGTTTTGCACCTGTTCAAGTGCGCTTAGTATTAAAATGGGGGTTTGGGTATTGGTGAGCCTTATCTGCCGGCATAGTTCAATGCCGTTTATATCAGGCAGCATAATATCCAATATCAACAGGTCGAAATCTTCTGTGGCTATTAAAGTTTTGGCTTCCCCGCCATTTTTGGCAGTTTTTACTTTATAGCCATGCTCCTCAAGGCCTTTGCAAATAAATGCCGCTACTTTTTGTTCATCTTCAACTAAACAAACCTGGCTCATGCTTAAAAAATATGATTAAATATATATCAATTATACTTACAATAGTACAGTAAACGTAATTGACAGCTAATATTATTATTGGGGGTGATAATATTAGCTGGCTTTAAACAGCCCGTATTTTAATATACAATAAATAGCGCGGAAGCCATCTTTCCAGCCTATCTTTTTCCCTTCGGCATAAGTTCGGCCGTAATAGGAGATGCCCACTTCATAAATACGCACGTTTGGTATGCGGGAAATTTTTGCGGTGACTTCAGGCTCAAAACCAAAACGTTTTTCCTGTAGTGCCAGCGACTGGATCATTTGGGTATTAAACATTTTATAGCAGGTTTCCATATCTGTTAAGTTAAGGTTGCTATACATGTTTGAAAGTGTGGTCAGAAATTTATTACCTATAGTATGCCAAAAAAACAACACCCTGTGCGGGTTGCCGCCCATAAACCTGGAGCCAAAAACAACATCGGCAAAACCTTTTAATATGGGTTTCAGCAGATCATTAAATTCTTCGGGGTCGTATTCAAGGTCGGCATCCTGTACTACCAGGTATTCGCCTGTTGCTTTTTGTATGCCGGTGTGAATGGCTGCTCCTTTGCCCTTATTGGCCTCGTGTTTGAAATATTGAATGCTTAATTCCGGGTTTGATGCGATATAGCTTTCTATCGCCTGTTCGGTATCATCTGTTGAACAATCATTTACAATAATTACCTCTTTCGCGATGTCATTGAGCAGCGATACAGCTTTTACTTTATTGAGTATGAGGTGAATGGTGCGCCCTTCATTATAGGCAGGTATTATTATTGATAGTTTTTTTAGAGCCATATTTTCTGGTTTTCCAGGTTGAATGAGGGGAGCGGATTAATACGCTGTATCATTTAAGAAAACTAAATTAACCAAAAATTACCCTATTAAAAATAAAAATACTTATTCAGTTTAATCATGCTTGGTTTTTTGCCGAATAATCTCCGCACAAATTATTACTAAAGTGAGTTCAATTGCCAAATCTGGAAACTAAACAATGTGGTAGTATTTTAACAGTAAATGATAATTTACTGTCATTTTCACACATAATTATTAAAATGAATTTTAATAAAGTTTAACTTGTTTTTTTGGCAATTAAGTTTACATTAGCATTTATAAATACCTTATTGATTTATAAAATACTATATTTACTGCCGTTTTAGTTTGATTATTGCAATTAAATACGACAAATTTTATTGGTATGTTAATTTAAACCACTAATGGCTAGCATTAATATTAAAGAACTTGCGCTTAAACTTAATCTGTCTAAGTCAACTGTTTCACGGGCATTCAGGGGGCATAGTGATATTAATTTGGAGACCAAGGAAAGGATACTAAAGGTTGCCAAGGAGCTTAATTACCAACCTAACCACCACGCCAGTAATTTACGTGCACAAAAAAGCAAAAACATTGCAATTATAGTTCCGCAAATAGCCAATAACTTCTTTTCGCAGGCTATTGATGGCATTGAAACTATAGCGCGCGAAAAAGGTTACCATCTGCTCATATATTTAACTGCTGATAATTTTGAAAGCGAAGTAGCTTATGTAAATGATCTGTACAATGGCAGGGCCGATGGCATTATCATGTCGGTATCAGGTGAAGCCAATGACCACAGCTATATGAACAAGCTACAGGAAAAACACATACCACTTGTGTTTTTTGACAGGGTTTATGATGATATTCATACAGCCAAGGTTACCACTAACGATTACGGCAGCAGTTTTGAAGCTACTATGCATTTGGTTGAGTCTGGTTGTAAAAACATCGCTTTTTTAGTAACCAATAAACAGCTATCAATTGGTAAAATGCGTATGCAGGGGTATCTTGATGCCTTAAAGCATGCCGGGTTACCATTTAAGGATGAACTTATAATTGATTGCAGTAACGACGATCACCGTAATTTGACCGTGCTTACCAACGCCTTTCAAACAATGACTATTGACGGCATATTTGCTTCGGTTGAGCGTTTGGCCTTTGCCACCTACTACGTATGCCATGATCTTGAAATATCTATACCTAACCAGGTAAAGGTGATCAGTTTCTCAAGCCTGGAGATAGCACCGCTTTTAAATCCTTCGCTTACTACCATTACACAACCTGCCTACGAGATGGGCCTGCAGGCCGCAAGGCTGCTTTTTAAAATGCTTGAACATGCCGATGAAGCTGTGAACGATCAGGTGGTTTTATCATCAAGGATCATCCCCCGGAACTCCTCAAAATAACCCAATTTTTACTCCCCGGAAAACCTTCGGATTTGTTAAGTTTTGTTAAATTTTGTTAAATTTTTTGTTCATTTAAGCGTTTTTTGCGCCTCGAAACCAAGGGCGAAAAGTAGAGTTATTAACAAAGTTATCAACAAACGGGAATGTTCCCGGAATCGATCCCGAAAATCCAAAAAATTTGCCAGTTCGATTTAGCATATTTTTTAAAAAAATATCTTTTTGATTTTCAGGTAATTATACTGCTCGTGCTTTTGTAATTCAATATCGTGACTTTGACAATTCAAATTTTCGAAAAAGAATAAAAATGTTAATAACTTGTGTGTGGGAAAATTTGCAGATGATATGCTTAGGCCTACTTTTACAAAGTACAATTGTACGCTCTATTAACCAGTTAATAACTAAAACCAAAAATTAATGAAAAAGACTTACTTAATCAAGTATGTATTCCTTCTGTTTTTTGTTCTTTCTGCGGCTACCGTGTTTGCGCAAACAAGCATTGTTACCGGTAAGGTAGTTGATGAGACCAACCAACCATTACCAGGAGCAGCCGTAACTTTGAAAGGCACCCAGAAAAGTACAGGAACTGATGCAAACGGAAATTTCCGTCTGTTGGCGGTTCCGAATGGTACTGTTACCCTCGAGGTTACATTTATCGGATACCAAACTTTAGAAAAAGTTGTGAATGTTTCCGGGAACGTTACCGTTGATCTTAGTTTAGTACCATCAGCAAGAAGTTTGAATGAGGTGGTAGTAATTGGTTACGGTACCGAAAAGAAAAAGGACCTGACCGGTTCAATTGCTACCGTAACTGCAAAAGATTTTAACCAGGGCGCTATTACAACCCCTGAGCAATTGATCCAGGGTAAAGTATCCGGTGTGTCAATTACATCAAACAGCGGTGCCCCGGGTGCTGGTAGTACCATCACTATCCGTGGTGGTGCATCTATCAGTGGTGGTAATGACCCGCTTATCGTATTAGACGGTATGCCATTAAGCCCCGATGCAATTAATGGAGCAGCCAACCCGCTTGATCTGATCAACCCTAATGATATTGCTTCGTTTACTATATTAAAAGATGCTTCGGCTTCGGCTATTTATGGTAACAGGGCATCAAATGGTGTAATTATCATTACTACCAAAAAAGGTCAGTCAGGTAAACCGGTTATCAATTTCAGCACCCAGTTTTCAGTAGCTACATTGCCTAAAGAGGCTCCGGTGCTTTCAGCAAGCCAATTCCGTAACTATGTTAAGGCAAATGGCGATAGCGCTCAAATAGCATTAATGGGAACAGCTAATACCGATTGGCAAAAAGAAATTTACCAAACAGCTTTAGGTACTGATAATAACTTAAGTGTTTCAGGTACTGCAGGTATATTACCTTACCGTGTTTCGGTTGGTTACTCCGATCAGAACGGTATATTAAAAACTACCAGCATGCAGCGTTATTCAACTAACGTAAACTTAAGTCCAAGCTTTTTTACCAACCACTTAAAGGTTAACTTTAATTTTATTGGTTCACAAACCAATAACAGGTTTGCAAACAACCAAAACGGAATTATTAGTGATGCGGCAACCTTTGACCCAACACAACCAGTTAAATCAAGCAATGCATTATACGCACCTTATGGTGGTTACTGGCAATGGACCGATGCTAGTTCACAAAACGGCATCAAACAAAATACACCAGGAAACCCTGTTGCTTTGTTAGAACAGACTAATGACCACAGCACAGCTTACAGGGGTATAGCAAGTTTAAACCTGGACTATAAATTCCATTTCTTCCCTGATTTGCATGCTAATGTGAATTTAGGTTATGATGAATCAAAAAGTAATGGCAGCACTACAGTGCCTGCTGACGCGGCATCAAACTATTTAACCGCAGCAGACGCATCGGGCAAATTACAGAGCGGTGCCTACACGCCTTATAACCAGGAGTTACAGAATAAACTTTTTGAAGGTTATTTTAGCTACAGTAAAGATGTAAAAAGCATTAAGAGCCATTTTGATGCAGTAGCAGGTTACTCTATACAGGACTTTAAGAATACAGCATCAAACGGATTGTTCCCGTTTATTAGCAATAATTCTACCTTATATTCCACTACAAAATTTGCTAATGGCGAGGTTAATCCAACAGCTATTAATAATTATAACAACTACGAATATTTGATCAATGAGTTTATCATGACCTCGTTTTACGGCAGGTTTAATTATAACTATGATGAAAAATATTATTTAACTGCCTCTGTTCGTAGTGATAACTCAACAAAATTTGCGCCAGGCACACGTACCGGTACATTCCCTTCAGTTGCTTTAGCATGGAAGATCAATAACGAAGATTTTCTTAAAGGCAGTAATTTATTCTCAACCCTTAAACTACGGTTAGAATATGGCGTAACAGGTAACCAGGAAGGGATTGGTAACTACGATTATTTATCACAATATAGTTTAAGTACCAGTACCGCACAGTATAACTTTGGTGGTACAAACTACCAGCTATACCGCCCTGGTGCTTATTTCCCAGGCAGAACCTGGGAAACTACTGATGCTGCTAACATTGGTTTAGACTATGGTTTCCTTAACGACCGCATAACAGGTTCGATCGATTACTATTCCAATAAAACAAAAAACTTGCTGGCAACTATAGGCCAGCCGGCGTTAACCAATTTCAGTAACCAGATCACTGGTAACGTAGGAAATATGGAAAACAAGGGTTTAGAGTTTAGCATCACCGGAGATTTGATTGATACTAAAACAATAGGCTGGACCGCTAATTTCAATGTTTCATTCAATAGTAACAAGATCACTAATTTAACTTCAGTGGCCGATCTTACCGGAATTTCAGGTGGTACAGGTAACTATGTGAACGTGGATCAGGTTGGTTATGCCCGTAATTCATTCAGTGTTTATCAGCAGGTTTATGGCACCAATGGTAAACCCCTTGATGGTGTATTTGTAGACAGGAATGGAGACGGCACAATAACCTCTGCCGACCGCTATAATGATCATAGTCCCGATCCGAAACAAATCTTTGGTTTTAGTTCTGATTTCAGGTATCAAAAATGGAACATCGGTTTTGTAACCCGTGCTAACTTAGGTAACTATGTTTATAACAACGTTGCTTCTGCTACAGGTACATCACGTAATATTCTTAACCCTATAGGCAACCTTAATAATGGATCGAATGATGTATTATCAAGCGGCCTTACAGGTGCAGGAGCTAATGACCTGCTATCTGATTATTATATCCAGAACGGGTCTTTCTTCAGAATGGATAACGCGCATATCGGTTACAACTTTGGTAAAGTATTTAAAGGTACAGGCGACTTGAAGATCAGCGCTAACGTACAAAACGTATTTATAATTACTGATTATAAAGGGGTAGATCCTGAAATTACTTACACTGGTACCGGTGGTTTGGCTGGTGTGGATAATAACTTTTATCCAAGGCCAAGAACTTATGTTTTAGGATTAAATTTAAGCTTACGGTAGTTAGTAGATTGATTAATATAAAAGCATTTAATAATGAAAAAAAATTCGATAAAAATGTTATTAGTTACCGGTTTAATACTAACCGGCAGCTTAATATCATGTGATAAGAATAAGATTCTTACACCCAACTACGAAGTTACATCGCAGCAGGTGTATAGTACATTTACAGGCTATACACAAGTTATGGCTAAAATTTACGGAGCCTTCGCGCTTACCGGTAACCAGGGGCCATCAGGCTCGCCAGATATACAGGGTATTGATGAAGGTACATCTGATTTCTTCCGCTTAAACTTTTACGCGCAGGAATTACCTACAGATGAGGCAGTATTGGCATGGGGTGACCCGGGCGTGCCTGATTTTCATAACATGAACTGGTCATCTTCAAACCTTATTCTGTTAGGTTTGTATGATCGTTGCTTATACCAGATCACGTTATGTAATGATTTTATTCGTAACTCTACTCCAGCATTGGTGGCAAGCCACGGCATTACAGGTACCAACGCCACAACCGTTGCGCAATATGTAGCGGAAGCCCGTTTTTTAAGGGCTTACCAATATGCAAACTTAATGGACCTTTTTGCAAGGCCGCCGTTTGCAACCGAGGCCGATGCGGTAGGTTCAATAATACCAACTCAAACTACACGTGCCGCACTTTTTACTTATGTTGAAGGTGAGCTAAAAGCAATTGACCCATTAATGGCAGCGCCAATGAAAAACCAGTATGGCCGCGCTGACCAGGGAGCTGTTTGGTCATTATTAGCACGTATATATTTAAATGCAGGTGTTTACACCGGTACAACAAGATATGCCGATGCGATCACCTATTCATCAAAAGTTATTGCGGCGGGTTATTCATTGATCGGTAATTACGATAATCTTTTCCTTGCTGACAACGACAAAAACACCACTGAAAACATTTTCTCAATTGAGTATGATGGTAACACCATACAAGGTTACGGTGGTACAACATTTATGACACACGCGCCTGTTGGTGGCTCAATGCCTGCATCATTATATGGCGTTACCGGTGGCTGGGATGGTTTACGGGTAACCAGTAACCTGGTTAACTTATTTCCTGCGGATACGGTAGCATCAGTATCGGGAAATATAAAACACTTCCCTAATAGAGGTAATGCTGATACACGTGCAGAATTTTGGAATGCAGGTCAAACACTAGCTATAACTGATGTCACCAACTTTAACCAGGGCTACGCGGTAAACAAATGGAGAAACGTAACCAGCGCCGGAGTTCAAGGCACAAATGTTAATTACTCTGACGTGGATGAACCTATCTTCCGTTTACCTGAGCAATATTTTATATATGCTGAAGCAGTATTGCGCGGCGGTGGTGGATCTCAAACTACTGCACTGGGTTATATTAACCAAATTCGCGAGCGTGCTTATGGTCCGGGCAAAGGTGATATCGCTTCAACCGATCTGACACTTCAATTTATATTGGATGAAAGAGCACGTGAATTGTATTGGGAAGGTTTCCGCCGTACAGATTTGATCCGTTACGGATTGTTTACAACAGGTACATATTTGTGGCCGCTTAAAGGTGGTGTAGCAGGTGGTACAAGTGTAGCCGATTACCGCAATATTTATCCTATCCCTGATCAGGACAGGGCGGTTAATAAAAACCTTACTCAAAACCCCGGCTATTAATTTGTGCCGGAACAAGATATAAATGTGACTCCTTATAAATAAGTGTGTTAATTTTAAAAAGACAAAAATGAAAAGATTTTTAAATAACTTTTTAGCCATAAGCGGCGTTGCGCTGCTTATGCTAACGTCGTGTAAAAAGAGCGACACCCTTGTGGTAACCAATGGGGGAACGCCGGGTGAGCTTACAGCCAGTGCTACAACCTTGCCATTAGATAAAAGCAAGGTTTCAGATCCGACTACTGTAGTTACTTTTAACTTTACGGCTCCAAAGTATACTTACAAAGCGGCCGTTACCAATACTATTCAATTTGATTCAGTTGGTGATAATTGGAAAAAACCACAATCTGTTACAATGCCATTAAATGTATTGACGCAGTCTTTTAATACGGCTGATTTTAATACCATCTTGTTAAAGTTAGTACCCGCAGGTATTGCATCAAAAATAAATGTGCGTGTTCAGCATTCGCTTAGCTCAACAGAAAATGCGTATTCTAATGTTGTTGAAATGACGGTAACCGCATTTAATTTAACTTCATGGCTGTATGTGGTTGGGCAATTTAATGGTTATAGTACATCAACCGCCGACAGTTTAATTTCTGTTACCGGTAATGGAATTTATAAGGGAGTGATCAATTTCCCGGCTGGCGAAAATAGGTTCCTGGTATTACCTGCAAGGAATTTTAATAATAAATATGCTACTACAGCTACACCAACGGTAACAGCTGATTCAATTAGTTACGCAACAGAATATGTTGCAAGCGGAGGGTCTGATTTATATGCACCATCTGCGGCAGGTTATTATTTAATTACACTTAATACTAACACTAATGTAATTTCGGTAGCACCTGTAGATTATTATAGCGTTATTGGAAGTGCCGCCTTAGGTTGGGCTGCGACAGGAAATGATACCTTCATGAAATTTGTAAATGATGGTACTAATACCTGGACCGCTACGCTTGCTATGACGGTAGGGGAGTACAAATTCAGACAAGATGCAGCCTGGTCAAAAGCTTGGGGCCCTAGCAGTACTGCCGGGATAATAACGGACGATAGCCCTATTGGAGATGGAAATATTGCGTTGGCAACGGCTGGCAATTATAAATTAACATTTATTATGCCTGTAACTCCTTTTGGAACTACACCTTTGGTTAATACAACTTACACCATAACCAAACAATAGTACATATTTAACATACTGATCTTATACTACAAACCCGCCCTAGCGGCGGGTTTGTTATGAAAAATAAGTTTACAAAATCTAACATCTACATAAAATGAAAACAGGGTTGCGTTGCGGATATATTTTATTGCTATTGTTAATAGGCTACACAGCTTCATTCGCGCAAACGGGTGCTGATAAAAATGCGGGTAACACTACAGTTATCGCGCAGCAAATACCCCCGCTTGAGCGAGTGGAACCTATGTTTTGGTGGGTTGGGATGCAAAACCCCAAACTGCAGCTGATAGTACATGGCTATAAAATTGCAGAGCGCACGGTGAAAATCAGCTATCCCGGTGTTACACTGGCGCAGGTGCACAAGGTAGAGAATCCTAATTATTTATTTTTAGACCTGGTGATTAGTTCATCCGCAAAACCGGGATCATTTACGATAGATTTTACCAAGGCAGGCGCTTCAAACCTGACCTACAAATATGAACTTAAACGGCGCGATCATTCGGCAAACCGGGCACAAGGCGTAACCAATAAAGATTTGGTTTACCTCATCATGCCCGATCGTTTTTCAAACGGCGACCCAACTAATGATTCGGTACCGGGTATGGAAGAAATGAAAGTTGACCGCAGCCAGATGTATGCCCGCCACGGCGGTGATATACAGGGCATCATGAATCATTTAGATTACCTGAAAGATCTGGGCGTTACCACCATTTGGTTAACCCCCGAAATAACCAACGACGAGCCGCATGCATCCTATCACGGCTATGCCGTAACTGATCATTACCATGTTGACCCACGTTTTGGCAGCAATGAGTTATACAAGGCCTTTGTTGATAAATGCCACTCCATGGGCCTGAAAGTAATCAAGGACCTGGTGCATAATCATTCCGGCACCGAACATTACTTTATTAAGGATATGCCCATGAAAAGTTGGGTACATCAATGGCCTGAATTCACCAAATCAAACTTTAGGGATGCAGCTGTAATGGATCCTCATGGTTCAGCAATCGACCGCAAAATAATGCTTGATGGCTGGTTTGACCACAGCATGGCCGATATGAACGAGAATAACCCTTATGTGCAGAATTATCTCACCCAAAACCACATCTGGTGGGTGGAGTATGCCGGTGTTGATGGTTTTCGTTTGGATACTTATCCTTATAATGATGCTGTGTACATGGCCGATTGGGCACGTAAAGTAAAGGCGGAGTTCCCGCACCTCTCGATTTATGGTGAAACGCTGGTATGGTCGGTAGCTAATCAGGCATTTTTTACGCAGGGGAATACCGTTAACCGTGGGTTTGATACCCAGTTGCCGGGCGTTGTTGATTCGCAAATGAAGGACGCCTTAAACGAGGCGCTTAATGGTCCGAATGGATGGGCGTCGGGTGTAAATAAATTATACCTGGTACTATCGCAGGACTTTTTATACCAGGACCCTACCCGCAACGTAGTGTTTTTGGATAACCACGATATGAGCCGTTTTTATTCGGTAGTGAACGAGAAATTTGATAAGTATAAAGCCGGTATGGCATTATTGCTAACCACACGCGGGATCCCGCAAATGTACTACGGTGATGAGATATTAATGAAGGGTGAAGATAATCCGGACGGACTGGTTCGTAGCGATTTCCCGGGGGGATGGGCCGGTGATAAGGAAAGTAAATTTACAGAGAACGGCCGTACCGATAGCGAGAAGATGGCATTTAACTATGTACGCACGCTGGCTAACTACCGTAAAAACACCACTGCCCTGCAAACGGGTAAGCTGATGCAGTACATTCCTGAAAATGATATCTACATTTATTTCAGGTATGATGCTGCTAAAACAGTGATGATTATTTATAACAGTGGTGATAAAACGATGCCAGTTACAACCGGGAGGTTCAGCGAGCGTATGGCTGGTTTTAAAGGCGTTGTAGATGTGGTTACCAATACGGCGTTACCATCAATTCAATGTATTGATGTTCCGGCTAAAACAACGCTTGTACTTGAGCTAAAGAAATAATTACAGTGGGACCTAAACCACATATATCATAACAACCACTTCAACAGAGGAGGGATGGCAACATATTGACTATGAAAAATTACATTAAGGCAGATGAATGGAATATTATAGAGGAAGGATTTGACCCCAACCTTAATAAAATATCAGAGAGTATATTCAGCATTGGCAATGGGCATATGGGCCAGCGGGCTAATTTTGAGGAGGCTTACAGTGGCGAAACATTGCAGGGAAATTATGTGGCAGGTGTTTATTATCCTGATAAAACCCGCGTAGGCTGGTGGAAAAACGGTTACCCCGAATACTTTGCCAAGGTATTAAATGCCGCCAACTGGATCGGCATTGATATTGCCATCGGCGATGAAAAATTGGACCTGCATACCAGTAAAGTAACCGGGTTTAAACGTGTGCTCAACATGCGCGAAGGTTACCTGGAGCGTTCGTTTACGGCAGAACTCGCCAGCGGCAAAAAAGTAGCGGTTAAAGCTAAACGTTTTTGCAGTATTGTTGATGAAGAAGCAGGTGCCATACAATATGTTATCACCCCGCTTAATTTTGATGGGGAGCTATCTATCACCGCCTATATTGATGGTGATGTGGCTAACCAGGATTCCAACTATGATGAGAAATTCTGGGAGCAGGTTAATAATGAGGGGCATGGCACGGATGCTTATTTAACACTGATCACCAAAAAAACTGCTTTTGTAGTTTGCACAGGCAGCAGAGTAGCGGTTTTTCAGGATGGAAAAGCCGTTGATACAGGCTACAACCCGGTTTTTAAAACCAAATATGTTGCCACGGCATTTACAGTAAATGCAAAGCAGGGCCAGGAAACGGTAATTTATAAATATGCGGCTAATGTTACCTCGCAAAACTATAATGCTGATGAACTTACGGCGGTTTGTAAAAGAGTAATTAACCATGTTGCAGGCAAAGGATTTGCGCAATTGCTTACCGAACAGGCCGAGGCCTGGAAAATAAAATGGGATGAGAGCGATATTTTAATTGAGGGTGATGTTGCCGCGCAACAAGGGATCCGCTTTAATATTTTCCAGCTTTGTCAAACCTATTCAGGTAAGGACGACAGGCTGAACATTGGCCCGAAAGGCTTTACCGGCGAAAAATACGGCGGTTCAACCTATTGGGACACCGAGGCCTATTGTGTGCCTTTTTACCTGGCTACCGCACCGCAGGAAGTCGCTAAAAATCTGCTTATTTATCGTTACCGCCAACTGGATAAAGCCATTGAAAATGCTGCCAAACTGGGCTTTACCAATGGCGCCGCCCTGTACCCAATGGTTACCATGAACGGGGAGGAATGCCATAACGAATGGGAAATAACCTTCGAGGAAATCCATCGTAACGGTGCTATTGCCTATGCTATATTTAACTATGTACGCTACACCGGCGATAAAGATTACCTGGCTGAATATGGCCTGGAAGTATTGGTGGGTATTGCCCGTTTCTGGAGCCAGCGTGTTAACTGGAGCGGAGCAAGGAATAAATTTGTGATGCTCGGAATAACCGGTCCAAATGAGTATGAGAACAACATTAACAACAACTGGTATACCAATACCCTTGCCTGCTGGTGTATGGATTATGCTGCAGAAGTGGTTAAACAGGTAAAAAGCAGCGATCCTGAAAAGTATCATGAATTGGTTGAAAAACTGGATTTTAACGAGATAGAGGAAGCATCATTCTGGAACCACGTCAGCGAAAATATGTATTTCCCGAAGGATGAAAAGCTGGATATATTTTTGCAACAGGATGGCTTTTTGGATAAGGAGATTATCCCTGTAAAAGATTTGAATCCTGCCGATCGCCCGTTGAACCAAAAATGGAGCTGGGACAGGATCCTGCGTTCATGCTATATAAAACAGGCCGATGTATTGCAGGGCATCTATTTCTTTATTGACAAGTATGATACCGTAACGATTAAGCGTAACTATGATTTTTATGAGCCGATAACAGTTCATGAAAGTTCGTTGTCGCCATGTGTACACGCTATTATAGCCGCTAAGATCGGCTTGGAAGAAGATGCTTATAAATTCTATCTCCGCACCTCAAGGCTCGATCTGGATGATTATAATAACGATACCGAGGATGGCCTGCACATCACATCAATGGCCGGTACCTGGATGAGTGTGGTTGAAGGCTTTGCTGGAATGCATGTAATGGATGATCGTGTAAAATTCAGTCCGTTTTTACCTGCACAGTGGAAAGGGTATTCGTTTAATATTACTTTCCGGGGTATACTTATTAATATTAAGGTTGATGTAGAGGGTATCCATTTAAGCAATAACTCCACAAGCGACATCACTATTGATGTATTTGACGAACCGCATATCATAAAAGCAGGCGCGAATGTTTTTGTGGCGCATAGGGTTAGAGTGTAATTGGTTTTTGTGGTTTTTTTATCACAAAGATCACAAAGGAAAAAAGCACAGAGTTCACAAAGAGGAAATATATAAAACAACACTTATTGCTTGTTTTCTCTTTGTGAACTCTGTGCAAATCTTAGTGTCCTCTGTGGTTAATTTTATCACGGGGGATGTTTCTTTATTTGCTTTTTGATTTAAACAATTGATAGCCAATCCCAATTTGCACGGTATGATAATATATCTTGCCTGAACCCAGGCTTGAACTTACAGTATACGGACTTATCCCTTGCAAATATCCGGCATCAAAATAAAACCTTTTAATCGTATATCTCGCACCTGCTGAAACACTGAAATTAACCTTGCTGTTTATGCTGGTCCCGGTTACATAAGATGTAGCCTCTTTTAGCGTAGTAGTATCAGCCGAACTGCTTAACGCTCCCAGTGTGTTTTTGCTGGCATTGGCTTTTATCGGGATGCTGATAACCGGGCCTGCCGTAACCGTAAATCTATCTGAAACCTTATAAGTAGCCAGCACGGGGATATCAACATATTTTATTTTCCTGGAACTGCTGATCATCAGCTTGCCGCTGTTATGGGTGATTTGCTTGTTGCTGTCGCCAACGGTAACATAAGTCAGATTAGTCTTACTATAACTGCCTGCTACGATCCTGGTATATGGCGCGTTTACGCCAACTGCAACGCCCCATTTTTTGTTGAAATTATAATTAGCCGAAATGCCTAAAAATGGATTAATAGTTGACCCTGTATTCGTGTTTGCCCCCAATTTTACATCAACCTCAAACTTTGAATTCCCCGATTTTTTAGCACTTGCTACTTTACTTTTTGTAACTGATTTATCAGATTGGTTTTTAGTTTTAGTATCTGCGGTTTGCTTAGCATCTGTATTTTTTGCAGTTATAGTGCTATCAGTTTTATTGGCCGTTAGCTTGATGCTTTGTGATGCATCTTTTATGGCAGTATCATTAGTAGTGCCGCCATTGTCGACAGGGTTCACATTAGTTTGTTCCGATGTGGTTTGCCCTGCTAAAGGGTGTTGATCAGTTTTGGATAGATGACGGTTTTTACCCGTTGAGTTTAAATAAGAAGAATGGTTGGTTCGATTTCCCGTCCGCTGGTTTTGCGAATTGTAAGCATAAAAACCCGGATGCGGGTTAGTCGGCACGCTGTGCCTGCCTCCTGAGGTTGAATGACCGGATAGTTTGTTATGATGTGCAGTGCCATTAACCGCCGTATATCCCGTTCCTGAAAGGTGATTATTAGCTGATGTTGTTTTGCTTCTCGAGGAAGGTGCATTGTTGTTATGTTTAGTATCGTGGCTTGTATATGGATGATTACCAGTCATTGCCGAATGAGGCGCAACAGGGGCGTTATTGTTATTTGCTGGCAGCGTAATTTTAGTGCCTGAAGGATTATTACCGGCGTGTTTAATATCACCTTTATTAACAGCTCCTGCGGTTAACTTGCTATTAAGCATAGCAGAAGATGCACCCGTTATTTCGGATGAAGCCGTCGCGGTTTTTTTGTCATTGTTTTTGTCAGCAGCTTCATTATTACCGGCGTTATTATCTGCGTCTGCTTTTAATTTATCATCATTTGAACGAATTTTTGCTGAGTATTTGCTATTTGTGCTATCCCTGTTCATCAACGCATGCTTACCAGCTGGCCTGTTTGTTTTTTCGTGATGACTGGCAAGCAAATGGCTGGCGGCATAATAGACCACGGCAGCAGTAATGATAACCGCCATGATATATATCAATTTTACCCATAATGATGTTGCCGGTTTTGGTGTAACAACCGGGTTGCTGACAGGCATGTTTTCGTCCAACAAACTCTGCATATTTTGCCACATAGTATGCTCATCCCCCTCTAAAGGAAGCTCCTGCATTTTGGTTTGCCAGAGTTTATTATACCACGCTGAATCTTTCATATTGCCGTGTTATCAGTTGGTTGTGAACTATTGCCGGGGCTTGCCAGCCATGCCCTTAATTTCTTTTTACCATCAGCCAAATGCCAGCGCGATGTACCTTCGGTTATATTTAACTGTTCGCCTATTTCTTTATGGGTATAGCCATCAATCACCGACAGGTTAAAAATAACCCTGGTGGCATCAGGCAATTGTTGGATGGTTTTTAACAGATCCTCAGCATAAAGCTTGCTTAGTACTGTTGGCTCTATAAAAAAATCGTCCGAATCCTGGTCATCATAGGCCTCGGTATTAAATTTTAATTCTTTCCGGCTAAAATCAATTGCCGTACGGATGATAATGGTGCATACCCAGGCACCGAGGTCACCTTTTTGCGCATCATAAGTTTTAATGTTTTGGAATATCTTTAAAAAACCCTCGTTCAGCGCCTCCTGTGCCAGGTCTTTGGTTTTTAAGTAGCGATAACAAATACGCAGCATTTGGGCATAGAAATGCCTGTACAGACTTTCCTGAGCGGCACGCTCATTGCCTATACAACCTTCTACCAGCTTTGTAACCTGCTTCTTAGAAAGATCCATCCAGTATTATATCGCGCTAAAATCTTAACATCTTTAACTGCCTTACGTTGTCTTTTAGTAAAACGCGGGGCCGGAATGAAAATAAATTTTTTAATACGGACCGCGGATCAATTTATAAAAATATCTGCCAGTTAACCCCGCGTTTTAAATTTTAGCTGCGTAATGTAGTTGTAAGCTTGCAACAAAAGGAAATCATTATCAAACAATTAAATACTAAACCATGAAACAGCTATTATTATTCGGGGTCGTACTATTGATGCTATCATTATTCTTCTTTACGGGGTGTAAAAAGGATGGCTTCGTCGCTCCCAAAATCAAGGATTCAACTGTTACCACACTTGCTTCCGGCAGTTATTATTACCTGACAACAGACAATAACGGTGACCTATACACGCTTGGCTACGGTGCTGACACCATTTACAAATTTGATGCGACGAGCGGCAAAACTCGTTTTTACGCATTGCCGGTTACAACCGACCATGATACGGTAGTTGTAAATAAACTGCAATGCTTAGCCAGCGATTCATCAGGCAATATTTATACGTTAAGCGTAAATAATACAGGCAATGCAAATGTTATCGAAATTCCGAAATCGGGTTCGGCCAGTGCTGTTTTTAATAATATCGATGCTAAAAATGGTTCGCGGATAACCAATATAGCCAGCAGTAAAGGCAATTTTTATTTTAGCGATGGTACCGGCATTTATGAGATCGCGCCAGGCGGCACACCGGTTCTGCTGGCAACCAGCTTTTCATCCGACTTCGCAATTGATGCAAATGGCAATGTTATTTACACCTCCTATACCTATGCAAACAATGTTGGTGAAATTAATCTTAACCAGGTTACCCCACAGGGAGTAAAATCGGTTTTAATTTCAGGCTTGTATAATACCGGAATCAGCTCTGTTTTTGGTGCTGATATAGCTACTGACAGATTTGGAAACATATATGCCGGTGTGGTTAACAATTCTTTTACGCTGCTTAAAATAAGCGCGACTAAAAAGGTAACCACAATTACCACAAGCGCTTTCGGTAATGTTGATGGCTCGCTTCATACCGCAACAATCGGCGCTACATTTAACATGGTAGCCGATCCAACAGGTAATATTTATTTCTCACAAAGTCTTGTCAATGAATCTGTTTTCTCGCTCCGGAAAATAACTTTTTAGCCTGCATCTCCACCTAAACCATAAAAAGCCGGCAGCGCACTTGAGCTGTCGGCTTTTTTATATAGATTAAAATCTTAGGTAAATGCAGGCTTGGAAAAGAGCAGTTTTATAGCGATGCGCTAAGCATGCTTAATATGGTTGGGTCGTTAAGCCCTTTGGCATAGTCTGCTGCCGATTTGTGTTTTTTGTCTTCAATTTTGGCATTAGCGCCGTGCTGTACCAGTACTTTAATTAAGGATGTGTTGCCAGCGTTTACAGCGGCAATTAAAGCGGTGTTGCCTTCATTGTCCTGTAAATTAACATCGGCGTCCTTTTCAATCAGGAAGTCGGCAGCGCGTTGCTGGTTTTCTTTTACTGCTAAAATTAAAGGCGTGTTTCCTTTAGTGTCGCGGGTATTGATGTTTATACCGTAATTCAGCAAAAATTTAATACCGGTTACATCATTTGATTGTGCCGCCTTAAAAATGTTTTGTGCAAAAATGGGTAATGAGAGGAATAAGGATAAACCTAATAGGATAACTTTTTTTTTCATTTAATTAAATTGTTTTTGGGCCTGCGCCAGTTAAAAATCATGGTAACCTACGGATTATCAATGATTTTAGCTCTTAATGGATCGGTGATTTTCAAGATGTGTTTTACAATGCCGCGCACTGATTTCGTATTACGAAATGCTAATGATGATAAGCGTAGTGTAATAATTACACTGATAAAAAGCGTTCTATAAGTTGTAAGGAAAACTTGTAAAAACCATATTTAAATATCAGTTTATCAGTAGATTAACTGATAGTATAGTTAAGTGATTCATTAATGACATTTAAATGACAAATCTAACTGTTGAATAAAGCTCGATTTTTGATAAATATTCGGTATCTAAAACTCTGGTCAATGAATAATCCAATCTGATTATATCTAAACAAACGTTAAATATAAAGCCTGGATTTGCTTTTTATTAAGTTTACTCGCCACGCATAAAAACAAGAGAAAGAAAACGTACCTTTGCAAAATTATTTTCTTGAACAGTGCCCGTTAATTTCTAAAGGCTTTCCTCTTCAACGACAATAAGTTACAAAACACAGGTCATGAAAAAAATTGTTGATTACAGGAAACTTTTAGAAGTAAATAAAGACGCGGAACTGGCAGAACTTAAAACTGTTTACAGGAGCTTGATGAAAACTTGGCACCCTGATAAATTTCAGGAAAGCGCTGAGGCTAAGCTGACTGCTGAAGAAAAAAGTAAGCATATTATTGAAGCTTACCATTTTTTAGTAAGCATAGCGCCTGAAACATTAAGCCAAACACAAGAAGAATATAACACTACTACCGGCACCTGCGGCATACAGGATTTTGAATATCAATCACAAGTACTTAAAATATATTTTACCGACGAGAGTGTGTATGAATATTTTGATGTACCCAAAGAAGTTTACCGCAAACTGATCAACGCCGACTCACCGGGCCGTTTTGCCAGGAGGCATATTTTTAACAGCTACGTATACAGAAGCGTTAATAAGCTTGTTGCCAACGGATAATTAAAGCTATTTTCACAGCTAAAAAGGGGCTGAACAAATATTAACAATTACTGATAATTAGCTATTGGTGAGTTTGATATGTGTTTAGCCCCTTATTTATTATTATTGTTTTTATTATATTTACTTGTAAAAAACAGCCATATGAAAGCCTTGATCCTATCTGCCGTTTTAGCCGTTTGTCTTTATTCCTGTAAAGAAAAAACGCAGACCCCGCCACCACCTGCTTTTGGAGGGTCACATTTAATTGACACCGCCATAATTACGGCGGATCAACAAGCCAAACTTACTCCCGAAAAAATACTGGACAACCTGAAACAGGGCAATAAAGAATACACCGAAGACCAGTTGGTGGTTAGAAATACTTCCGAACGCATCCGCCAGGCGTCAACCGGGCAGTATCCGGGTACTGTTGTGCTGGCCTGCATGGATTCGCGCGTGCCGGTTGAGGATATCTTTCATGCAGGTATCGGCGATATGTTTGTAACACGTGTAGCCGGTAATGTGGTAAATGAAGATATATTGGGTAGTATGGAATATGGCTGTAAGGTATCGGGCGCTAAAGTGATCGTAGTGTTAGGGCATGAGCATTGTGGAGCGATCACATCGGCCATTAAAGATGTTAAGCTGGGTAATATTACTGAGTTGCTTTCAAAAATCACACCCGCTATAAAAGACCTTGACAATACTTATAAGGGCGATAAAAAATATACTAATGCCGATTACGTAGAAAAAGTATGTGAGGAGAATGTGCGCCTATCTATAAAAAATATCAGGGACAAAAGCCCGATATTGAAGGATATGGAAACACAACATCAACTGCTTATTGTTGGCGCTGTATATGATATGCAAACAGGCGCGGTAACTTTTTTACAATAGCGAAAAGTTATATCTTGTAATCCGATGGATGCGAAAAGTTACATGATTTAAAAACTTTGCGAAGGAGTAGGACTAAATCATAAAAAGCGTAATTTTTCGAATTGTTTTTTGAGTAAATAGATATTTTAAATTTTCTTATATGAAACTATAGATAAAATCTATGTATGTAAAAAACGATATCTCTTTTCTGTAATGGGGCTTTATTGGCTGTTTTTTAGGTCCGCATTTTAGCTGTCCTGCATATTGAATAAAGGCAATTTCGCCTAATGAGTTGTCGGCGCTTCAGTCAATACACTATCTACCACAAAATGGCTTACCCCCCGCCACGGCAGGGCGTGCAGGTATTCTTTATAGTGCAATTGCAGAAATCCGCCTGCATCATGATTAAGTTTATCGGCTACTTTTTCGTCGGTTACTGAAAAAATAAATTCATTTGAAACAATATGGCCCGGTTGCTGCGATTGCAGGCCAGCTTGTATCAGCCTACCCTCGTAGGTTTTAAACATATAACCCTTCTTTACAAAATAATTAAGCTGTCCGGCCTTCACACCTTCGCCAAATACGAAATAATACCGGGAGTAAATAATAGATGCAAGTGCTATGATAAGTACAACGATGATGATGGTGATGATCTTCTTTTTCATAAATAGGCCTTTATCAAATTTAATTAAAAAGTTTCGATACTAATAATATGGAGATATTTAAAAGTTTATGCCCTATTGCAGTCCAGTTAGCACCTATTTCTGCATTTTAAGCTGATCTGCCACTATTTGCCCTACGGCTTTACCATAGCCGGTAGATACCATACATGAATTATGAAAGTGGATGCCACCATAAAACCTCGAAATGGCAGTTTCGGTAGCCGCCTGGCGGAAAGATGTAAACGAACGGCTTTTTATACCAAATTCAAGTTCGGAAGTATCGGTATAAGCTACATTATCGCCCAAAGTACTGGTTAATGCTTCGGCTGCCGCTGCTGAGATGGTGCAATGCCCGCAGCTATATTCTGGGAATGGAGGCGTTTGCAGGTGCGGTCGCCAGCGGTCGTTAAAATTAGCGTCGATCACTGTTTCGGGCCTTGCGGTTTTGTACTGGTATTTAACCGTCCAGCATTGTATAAAGGCATCAAACAAGGCGATGGAAGTTTTAGCATAGGCGCACACGGTTGTATTAAAATCGGCATTCACTTTTTTTGCCGCGATGCCCGTAATGCTCATCCAATGGCCACCCGGCGAGAACTTTTTGGATACGTACATCATGTGCCCGTTCAGGTTTAATTTACCGGGATTATCATCCCAAAAATCAGCAATAGCGGTTTGTTCCGGATTAAGATGATCGCCGGTGTTTTGGATCAGCTTCACTTCTTTATAATATTTCGACGAGGTATCTTTCACGTTATAGCCAGGCGGCGGATCGAATTTTACCTGCGTAGGGCTTTTTAATACCATGCGGCGGATTTCACTCCAATGCGGTTCAATGGCATCCGTATAGGCCGGGGGAGTGGGTACCCATCTGCCTGCTGAATCTTTTATGGTGTACTTTTCGCCAGTGCGTGTTTGTAGGTAGTTATCTTTTATACTCCATTTGATGATGCTTTTTGCTACGGAATTGGCATAGTCTTCTGAGTTTTTCATCACTTCATCAGGCATGCCGTTTTCAAGTGCAAGGTCGCGCAGGCTATCCACATAATCTTTCATACTGCCTGCCGGGAAGGTCACCAGTTCACCAACATTACAAAAAGCCAGCATGGCCGCATATTCGTAGCAAATATTTCCCCCTTTTGGGAGATGAGCAACCGTTGTAAAGCCATTAACCTGCCCTACTAATGATTGGTAGTGTTTAGGGTCGCCACCAGCAATTACTTCATAAGCGGCAATATTGGCGTAGGCATAGTTGCGCGATGCCACTACCGGGCTAAAGTTATTGCCCATTACCACGGAGTTAAGCGCGTGTACAGTGTTGCTATACAATTGCGGATTGCGGAATACTTTTTTATAATCGGTATGCTTGCATGAAGAAAGCACAAACAAGGTGGACAATAAGTATAAGAAAATCCGTTTCATCGGGTATCTGTTATTATTATTTATTTAAAGTATAAGCTTTTAAGGGCGCATCATTTGCGCCGAAAATGATTTGCTGGCCTGCGGCTGTATTGATAGTTTCGGCGCTGCGGATATCATCGCGCAGGTTAAACCCGCTTTTGTATTGCGGTACATAAGTGAAATTACCTTTGCCATCATTCAACAATAAAACGCCATGATTTGCTTTGTACCTGCCAAATTTTACACGGGTCCAGGCATTGTTACCTGTAAGCACCAGGTCGGGTTTGCCATCGTGGTTGGCATCAACACTCACAATGCTGTATACCGGTGAATACTGCGCCTCGATAGGCAGTTTTTTTAGTTTGAAACCATTGCTGCCATCATTTTCAAGATAGATGGTTTCCGCGGTTTCTGCTTTCAGGGTGATGGCACCTTTCATTTGCTCAGGGGTAAAAACGTCATCCATAGTAGCATCGGCATAAGGGGCGTAGTCAAGGAATTTCTTTTTCAGAACCGGGATCTGGTCCATTAGGTCATCGCGTGACGGAGCTGGGTAATTAACCCCATCAATATAATAACACAGTACCGGATCGATAGTACCGTTCTTGTCAAAATCCTTATAACAGATAGATAGTGGCTGCTTCGCGCTGGATTTAAACTGGGTATTCAGGCCTATGTTGCCTATAACGAGATCAAGTTTTCCATCGCCGTTGAGGTCTGCAGCATAAATTTTGTTCCATAACCCGCTTGATGGGAATTTGATATATTTTGCCGATTGATCAACCAGTTTGCCATTTTGATTGATGAACACCTTTATCGGCATCCATTCACCCACAACAATCAGGTCAGGCTTTTTATCGCCATTCAGGTCGAGCCATACCGCATCGGTTACCATGCCGATATGGGCCAGTGCCGGGCAAATCTTTTGGGTGGCATCGGTAAAGTGGCCCTTGCCATCGTTTATCAACAACATACTTTGCGGGGCAACCGGGTATTTGCCGGGGATAACCCTGCCGCCTACAAAAATATCCATTGCACCATCGCCATTAATATCGGCAGCTTTTACACAGCCCTTGCTGAAAAGCATTGCGGGCAGCGCACCTTTGCTGAGCTTAAAGTTGCCTTTACCATCGTTAATATAAATGTGATCCTGGAAAACGGTATCATGTTCGGCAAATTCATAGCCGCCACTGGCTACGTACAGATCAGGTTTGCCATCGTTATTAACATCAATAAACTGGGCCTTTACCGTTTCGCGTGCCGAATCTTTTTCAATGGAAGGTTCAGCTTTATAAACAAATGAGCCATTGGCCTGCTGCACATATATGCGGCTGGGCTGGCCTTTTGCTCCACCTACAAAAATATCTTCACGACCATCACCATTAATATCGGCCTTAGCCAAACAAGGCCCCTGGCGCGACAGGTAATTAGGCATTAATGCCTGAACGTTAAAGTCGTTAAAATCATTTTCCTTATGCACAAAACCGGGGGCTTTGGTGTTTTTAAAGTATTGGTTATGTTTAACGGTATCTGCAACCCACTTAAGCGGCGCTTCGGTCCATTTTACGATTAGCGTTTGTTTAGCTTTTACATTTTGCAGTTTCTGCATTTTATCATCGGGCCATATCACAACTACAGAGTCAGCAATATCATGGTTACCTAAACCAAAGTTCAACACCTGGTCGACCGATGATTGGAAACCCCTTACCGGGAACTGCTCCTGGTAATATAAATTCCCTTTGCAATACACCTTTACCTTGGCGCCAATGCCAAAAGTGTTTTTAGGGCTGCCCTGGAATTTTACTTTCAACCAGTTATTTTGTTTATCAATTATCGTCGCATTGTTTTTGTAGATGAATGCTTTTTGGTTGATGTTGTTGATCACCAGGTCCATGCCACCGTCATTGTTTAGGTCGACATAGGCTGCGCCCGAGGATACAGAGCTTTGATCGAGCCCCCAATCTTTGATCTTGTTGGTGAACAGGCAATTGCCTGCATTTTGATAAATATAGTTAGGTATAACTACCGAAGGCATTTTCTCCACCATATCCCTCGCGGATGTTTGGTTTGTGCCGCCCATGCGTTGTTCCAACAGCGTATTTGCCTGGTATTTAACAAAGTCCATGTCGTTAAAATCGCGCACGTAGCCGTTGCTCACAAAAAGATCCTTGTTGCCGTCGTTATCAAAATCGGAGAACAGGGCCGACCAACTCCAGTCGGTATTGGATACGCCGCTCATTTGCCCTATTTCGCTGAATGTGCCATCGCCATTGTTCTTTTGCAGCATATTGCGGCTAAACTGGTAGTAGAACCCATTTTTAAACAAGAATTGGAATTTGTTAAACCCTTCGGATCCGCTGTGCATTTTTTGCGCGTGATTGCTTTCGGGCAGCATATCAAGCGTCATCAGGTCGGGGTAACCATCGTTGTTGATATCAGCAAAATCAGATCCCATAGAATTGAGCGGAACTTCATCCATTGATTGGCTGAGCTTTTCGGTAAAGGTGCCGTTGCCATTGTTCATGAACAGGTAATCGGGCTCATTAAAATCGTTGCTTACATATATATCAGGCCAACCGTCGTTGTTTACATCGGATACGGCAACGCCCAGCCCGAAAGTGAGCACGTTTGAGGTAATACCGGCTTGTTTACTTACATCGGTAAAATGGCCATTATCATTGCGGTATAGTTTGCAGGCAAATTGTGGCTGCTGATCGCGCCTCAGGTAAATGCTCAGGTAGCTGTCGGTTGAATATTCCTGTAAAGAATGGTTGATGAGGAACATATCCAGATCGCCATCTTTATCATAATCAAAAAATACGGCCTGGGTTGAGTAGCCATCATCATCCAGGCCATATTTTTTCCCTTCTTCGGTAAAAGTGGTGTTGCCGTTATTTATGAATAATAAGTTTTTTCGGTTTTTAGGGTCCTTATCAGCCGAACGGCAAACATAAATATCCAGCTTGCCGTCACCGTTCACATCGGCCATAGTAGCGCCGGTACACCAGCCGGTAATTTTTGAAAGGCCGCTTTTTTCGGTGATATCCTCGAACTTAAAATTGCCTTTATTGAGGTACAGCCGGGTGGGTACCATGTTGCCGGTAAGTAAAATATCGGGCAGGCCATCGCCATTAATATCGCCTATGGCTACACCGCCGCCGTTATAAAAATATACGTAGTTTAAGAGGTTCTGTTTATCGGTTTCCGTTAATGTGTTTGCAAAATCAACCCCGGTGCGGCTACTGCTTAATAAAGTAAATAAGTGCGAAGCATCATCCTTGCAACCATAAAAAAACAGGCAAATAACAGCAAAAAAACTATATATGGCTGCCTTGGGTAGCATAGTTAATAATCTCAACGGAGCAATGGGTTATAAGTGGATCAATGGTTTATCAATCCAAACATAATTATATTATCGCATATTATTATACTATTTTAATATATAATAGGCAATAATTATAAATATAGATATTTGTTGAATTGACGGTTATGTGCTTGTTTATCTGCGCTTGTTACCAGTTTGTTAATTGTAGCGCCATAAGGCAAAATAGTATAACAAATCTGGAAATATTTATATATTTAGCTGCCTTTATAAATCAATCATTAACGGGTAATGTGGCTACACGTTATCAATCATATTTAAACTATGTTATTTCGCTTTAAAAATTCAAGTTATATACTTATTGTCTGTGCTGGATTGTTCATCACATCGTGCCACCAATCATCGCAACAGCAAATGGTAGATTTACTGCAACAGCTTAGAGAAAGAAATCATAATCCGAAAAATCCGTTCGACCCCGAAACAGAGTTAGCCTCAACCGATTCGATGATCAGGCAAACTTTGCCTACAGTTGATGAAGAACAACGGAACACCAAAGCCGAATTTGAGCTGCAGGTAGGGCATGAGCAAGATGCTGTAAGTTGGTATGAGCAGGCGATAAAACAGCCCGATCATATGATGGTGCACAACTTTATGTCGGACATGGGGATTGCCTATATGCGTTTGGGCGAACGGAGCAATTGCATGCTTAACCATAACGGCTCATCGTGCATATTCCCGATAAAAGATGGCGGGGTACATAAGATCAAAACGGGATCAAGAAAAGCCATCGCAGTATATGAGGAGATATTGAAAACTAAGCCGGACGATCTGGAATCGCGCTGGTTGTTGAATATTGCCTATATGACACTGGGCGAATATCCTGATAAAGTACCGGCAGCATATTTGATCCCCGGTTTAAATGTTGATAATTCGGGCCACCCGGTTAAGCCTTTTACTGATGTGGCTGCTGCTGCCGGCATTAACCTTAACGGCAGGGCCGGAGGGGTGATAATAGATGATTTTGATGGCGACGGTTACCTGGATGTGATTACATCGGGACTGGAGCTTTCGGACCCCATGCACTATTTTCATAACAATGGCGATGGTACCTTTACCGACCGTACTGCAGGCAGTGGACTGGATGAGATGCGCGGTGGGTTAAATATTGAGCAAACAGATTATAACAATGATGGCAAGCCCGATATTTTTGTATTACGCGGCGGCTGGCAAAGGAATGGCTTTGGCGATCAGCCGAGTTCATTACTGCGCAATAATGGAGATGGCACATTTACAGATGTTACCATACCCGCCGGGTTAGAGTTTATGCACCCAACCCAAACCGCTGTATGGGCCGATTTTAATAACGATGGTTGGCTTGATGTTTATGTAGGCATGGAAAGCCTCACCAAATACGGCAACATAAATAACCATACCAGCGCGTTATATATTAATAACCACGATGGTACTTTTACCAATGTAGCCATACAGGCGCATTGCGATGTGAACGATTTTATAAAGGGTGTAAGCGCGGCCGACTTTAATAACGATGGCTGGCAGGATATTTTTATATCAACCATGAGCGGAAAAAAATACCTGCTGCAAAATAAATGTAAGGCAGGTAAGATACCGGATTTTGAGGATGTGACCGCAAAAGCGGGGATTAAAAATACCGAAAGCACCTTTACCACCTGGTTTTTTGATTACGATAATGATGGCTGGCCCGATATAATGGTGAGCGGCTATAACTTTGGTACAGCATTAGGGTATTATGCCGCGGCTGATGCCCTGGGTAAGCCTGTTCCAAATGCCGGGAATGTGTTCTTATATCACAATAACCATGATGGCACCTTTACCGATGTAACCCACGAAACCGGGCTTGATAAAGTAGTATACAGCATGGGCGGTAATTTTGGCGACATTGATAACGACGGCTACCCCGATATGTATTTTGGTACAGGTAACCCCGACTTCCGTTCGCTGGTGCCGAACAAGCTATTTAGGAATATTGGAGGGAAAGCGTTTGCCGATGTAACCACATCATCACGTACGGGTAATTTACAAAAGGGCCATGGTGTGGCTTTTGCCGATTTCAGAAATAATGGGATACAAGATATTTTTATTGAAATGGGCGGCGCCTACATTGGCGATTCCTATACCACCTCGTTATACCTTAACCCGGGGCAATCAACCAATAACTGGATAAGTTTGAAACTTACCGGGGTAAAGGCCAACAGGGCAGGCATTGGCTCACGCATTAAACTAACCTTTACCGAAAACGGTGTACAGCGCAGTGTTTATAAGGATGTGAATTCGGGCGGCAGCTTCGGTTCATCGCCATTGCGGCAGGAGCTGGGTATCGGACAGGCTAAAATGATTGATGATATTGAGATCCGTTGGGCGGGGAGCGGAACGGTACAGCATTTTAAAAATGTAGTTCCAAACCAGTTCCTGGGTATAACCGAGAATAGTAATAAATTGAACATTATTCATTTAAAGAAATACAATTTTAAAATGAACATGCCCGATATGCCAATGCCAATGGCCGCGATGAGGTAGAAACCAGATTTAGTTGTTAATTTATATGCCCGCGCACAACAAAAAGTATTTCTGAATGGATAACAATGAACCGGTAGACATACTGATTGAGGAACAAGTTGACACTCAAATTATCGTAAAAGCTTATCCTGATCTGAATGCCCTATTCACGCTATTTTTTGTGTTGCTTTTTTACACGCTCATTGTAGGGGCTATTGAGGGTGTGTTTATTATTAACACCCAAGGGGTCCATTTGCCATTATTGGAGTCGTTTTTCACTATGGTTGGCTATGTTATGGCATTGCTGCTTACCATCAGGTATGCAGTTAAGAAGAGTAAAAAACAGCAAGAGGCTTCGTCCTTTAATTTCAGTTTTAATAAGATACAAGGGTGGCTTGTGCCCTTAGTTATTATTAGTACACTGGCTTTAGTTGTTGGTTTAGAACGCGTTTCGAATTTCATACCAATGTCTGACGCCACTCAGCATTTTTTTGAAAGGATGATTAAAAAAGATCCTTTTTCTATTATTACAGTTGTTATTGCAGCTCCCATTTTGGAAGAAATACTTTGTCGAGGCGTAATATTGAAGGGGCTATTAAAAAACTATTCCCCTTACAAGGCTATTTTAATTTCAGCGATATTTTTTGGTGTTATACACATGAACCCATGGCAAGCTTTACCGGCATTTTGTGGTGGGTTATTTCTGGGCTGGGTTTTCTACAAAACACAATCAGTTATCCCGGGGATGTTCATACACATGACAATTAATGCTACCGCTTCAATGTTTTTGTTCCTGCCGAAAAATAAGCAAGGATTTTCAGAACTGTTTGGCGAGCCGTATTATATTATACTGTGCATATTTTCAGCCTTGATCTTTATTTCAGGGTGTGTACTTATACATAAGAAAGCTTTGCCACTTTTAAGTATATCGCCCAACAATACGATTAACTACTAAACTGCCGCAAATGGTGATCTGTATGTTTATAAACAAACTGGCCTATCTGTTCTTTTGTCATTTTGCCGAAGAACCAGTGCTCAAAACCGGGATTTGAGTAACTGGCATATTGTTTAGTAAGCGCTATCCATTTATCACGTTCGGCAGCAACATTGCCATTAGTTTCGCTTACTATAAACGCGGGGCTGGTGGGTGCATTGCGTCTCATGGGCTTTTCATCCTTCAGTAAATTTTTTAAAGCTATTTTACCAAACAGGCGGCCGAGAAATACCCGTGGATATTTTTGCTTGCCCAGGTACATTTCCTCGGCCAGATTACAATGCCTCAGCATTTGGTAAATATTCATTTTGCCCCATTGGGCTGTACTTGTTTCACTAAGCGCGCCCATTCTGCCGATGAGTTCATCCCGGGTTGCTTTATCAAATATTGTTTTCATATCCACTATGAGGTTGTTATACACGAACCTACAATAAGATATTTAATAATAAAGGGTTAACTCCGGACAATATAAGGGGCCAAATGCGACAAAGGAGAACATCGCACTTTACACAAAAGTTAATAAGCTGGTTCGGCTTAAAGCCCGAACCTGTGGAATTTTCTGAGGCAATTGTAACACAGGTATTTCCTGATGGGGATCCAAAAAAATATGCTTTGCGCAATTGCACCTTTAGGTAGTGGCTCTACAATTATTGAATTGCATTTCCGGCATTTGTGTGTCATGGCTGTAGGTAAATTTGTGATCGATAGGCAAATGATTAATTACAATTCGGTAAAATACTATAGAGGTCAGTATAAATTGTTATACGAAGCTAAAAAACAAATAGTTTTCTTTAGGAGAAATATTTATCCAAAGATTAAAAAAATAAATTGGCCTTCGACTTTATTTATTGGTTTCAGATTTTAAAAAGAAACACGTTTTTTGGTTGTGTATTTATTGCGCCATCAGCATACAGGTATATTTACATATACCTGTATGAAACATAAAACAGCTGTTTATATACTTTTACTTTTTTTGCCCGTATTGTTGCTGGCGAGAGGCAGTTTTGCACAGGCAAAAGCAAAAAAGGACACGCTTTTTTTTAATAACGGCGAGATACTCATAGGTGAGTTAAAACAGATCACTTATGGTAAAGCTACGTTCGATTCGGATGCTATTGGCCTGATTACTATCAAAATGTATAAGATACGTTCGGCCCATACTACTATAGGTACACTGCGTGTTGAAACTACCACCAACCAAAAACTATATGGCAAACTGGAACCTACTAAAAGCCGTGATACTGTATATGTGGCAGATGGGGTTAACCGCATTAAGGTTCCACTAAACCAGATTAATTCCGTTATAGCCTTCAGGCGTGGTTTTTTTGATCAGTTAGATGGTAATGTATCGGCAGGTTTCAGCTTTTCGCATTCATCCTCAATAGGGCAGGTTAACCTTAATGCTGATATTAAATATACAACCCGCTGGCTGGAAACTGAACTTACTGTAAGCACGTTGTCGAGCATTGATTCGTCCCATTATATAAGGGACCAGGAAACAGAACAGCTTAGTTTTTATCATTATATTAAAAGCTCCGATTGGTTTGCGGCGGCAGCCGTGAGCCATCAGCGTAACGAGGAGCTGTCGCTGGCCTATCGTTACCAGGGCATACTGGGTGGGGGCAATAAGTTTCTGACCGGCGAAACTATCAACGCCCTTGCATTAACAGGTTTCGCCTTTAGTGAGGAAAAAAGTATTAACGGTAATTCAACCGGGGGCACAGAGCTGGAAATACCACTAATACTGCAGATTGACTTTTTTAAGTTTACCCACCCTAATATGCAGATCACGATGAACAACGCAGGCTATGTAAGCATCACGCAAGCCGGGCGGTACCGTTATGATGGTAATGTTACTTTTGCATGGGAGCTCATCAAGGATTTCTCCCTTACCATAAATTTATACGGCAATTACGACAGCAAACCGCTTGACCTCGGTTCAAGTAAAATAGATTATGGGTTGGTTATGGGTTTGGCTTATAAGTTTTGATAGGCTACAATTGTTTGACGGATATAGTACTTTATAATGTACCCGCATCAGGTAATTTATTGTTTTAAAATTGCAGGCAACCGTTCTAAAAAACTCTCCGTACTATTGTTTAGAATTATTCTAAACAAGAAATGATCAGTGTACTTATAGCCGACGGTCAAGTATTAACGAGAGAGGGAATAAAATCAATGTTATCAGATATTGTTGATATCCGGATCATTGGCAGCGCTAAGTCGTCTGCTGAGCTTGAGCAAATAGTGACTGAACTAAAGCCCCATGTTATCATTATCGATCATGATTATAATAACAAGTTTACTATAAGCGATATACAAAACATCAAATCAAAGCATATTAATACCCAGATATTGGTATTATCAAACCGGTCGGCCCGGAGCAAGGTATTGGATATGGTTAACCTGGGCATCCGGAATTATGTATTTAAAGAATGCAGCCGGGAAGAACTGGTAACCGCTGTTTATAAAACGGCCAATGGCGAACAGTTCTTCTGCAAAAATACCTTTGAAACTTTGTTTGGGAGCAAATTACTTCCCGAAAGAGAAGAAACAGCAAATGTTTTATCTTCCCGTGAAACGGAGATCATTCAACTGATTGCTGCAGGTATGACCAATAAAGAAATTGCCGAAAAGCTGTTTTTAAGTGTGCATACCATAAAAACCCATCGTAAAAACATCATAAAAAAGATCGGTTTTACCTTTAAGAATGCAGCGGACCTGATGAGTTATACCAACATTAATCTTATTTAGACTAATTATAAATTACCTCCTCGGGGGTATTGTCCCGCCCTGTGGTTACCTCTACTTTTGAGCCGTAATAAAAACCCAAAATCTACGGATCATTAACATGAGAAAATCATTTATCGCGCTAAGTGTGATTTCAGCCGCCTTGTTACTGGCAACAAGCTGTAAAAAATCATCAACAAAAACCGACCCTGCACCTACCTATACAGTGCCCACAACTTACAATTTTACTAACGTAAATTATTCGGATGCGACTACCCGCTTAAGCATGGCTAACGAAATGGCAGTACTGATGGCATCGGCTACAATCGGCCCGGTTGATGGCCAAAGGCTGCTTAATATGTTTACCAACACCAATTCGCCTTTTGCAAGTTCAACATCCAACACATCGGGTTTGCAGCTAAAAGATCAGTGTTTTACCCAGTTGCAAACGGATATCCCCAATTTTATCGACAGCATTGTTATGGTGAGCAACTCAACCCAGCCCGCAAGCCGTGGTGTTGCAGGCATAGGAGCAAGTTCGGTAACACCTACCTCAAAATACCCACAAACCGCGACAGGGGTTAACTATGCCCAGGTGTTTAAAAAGAGCATAATGGGTGGATTGATCTGCTATGAGATCGTAAATAATTATATGGTTAATGGCATCAGCAGTTCGGTTGATAACAGCACCGTAGTAGCCGGTAGCGGCACAGCGATGGAGCATAATTGGGACCTGGCCTTTGGTTATTGGGGCGTACCCATCAATTTCCCAACCGTTAAAACCGGTGTACTGTTTTGGGGAAGCTACACTTCACAAATTGATTCGGGATACCATGCCAATATGATACTGATGAATTCATTTTTAAAAGGCAGGGCAGCTATCAGCAATAAAGATGTGGCTACCACAAAGGCACAGGCAACCATCATTATGCAAACATTTGAAAGGGCTACAGGTGCTGCTGCTTTACAGGAGATCAATGAGATAAAAGAAGCATTAACAGATAATGTAAAGAGAAACAGCGCCCTTTCAGAGTGCTATGGCTTTGTAAACTCATTGAAATACAACCCTGCACGAAAAATTACCGATGCGCAGATCAACGCTATACTGGCCCTGTTCCCTAAAAACTTCTGGGATTTGACAACAACAGACATTGATAATATTCAGAATGCTATTGCAACGCAATATGATTTCCAGGATGTAAAAGATATTCTTTAACCCTACAGCCGGGAGATTTTAACAGGATCTCCCGGCATTATTATAACAAATAACATGCGTAAAAAATTCATCTACCCGGCCATCATTGCCTTAATTGCAGTGGCGGCTTTTCAGGCTTGTAAAAAATCGGGATCATCGCCAACCAACAACAGCACCGGCTTCGACCGTGTTGGCATGCTTAAAAACCTGAGCACAAATATTATTGTGCCGGGTTATATAACGTTTCAGGCTTCGGTTACCACGCTGGATTCATCTATTACGGCTTTCAATACCAGTCCCGACCTTACTAAGCTGGGCAATTTGCAGGCAGCTTTCAAAATTGCTTATGAAAAATGGCAGGCGGTATCAACATTTGATTTCGGCCCTGCGGCGAATGAAAATCTGCGGATAAGTGTCAACACTTTTCCTGCCGATGTTACCCAGATCAATGCCAACGTAAGCTCCGGTTCATACAATCTGGCTTCTTTATCAGCTTTACCTGCCGAAGGTTTCCCGGCCATTGATTATCTTTTGTTTGGAACAGGCGCTGATAATAATGCTATCCTGGTACAATATACTACGGATGGTCAGGCGGCAAACCGTAAGGCTTATCTGGCCGCAGTTAGCGCCATTATAAAAACAAAAACTACCAATGTTTTATCAGCATGGAAAACTACTTATCCGGCTACTTTCCTAGCTGCATCCGGAACAGATGTAGGCAGTTCGGTAGGGCAGTTGACCAATGAACTTAACCAGGATTTTGAAGTGCTGAAGAACTATGAAATAGGCATCCCGGCAGGGACAGAATCAATGGGTACCACTTTCCCAACCAAGGTGCAGGCTTACTATTCAAAAATATCATTACAACTGGCTTTGCTGCACCTGCAGGCTATTCAGAATATATACCTGGGCCAAAGCGCGGCAGGTAATGGACTGGGCTTTGATGATTACCTGGTGAGCGCGAAAGCCACCTATAATGGCGGATCGCTTAATGATGCGATTACCAATCAGTTTGCTGCGGCAACAGCTAAGCTCCAGGCTTTGTCTGACCCGCTGGCGAACCAGATCACTACCAATTTAACCGGTGTTACCGCTGCTTATGCAGCCTTGCAGCTGCAAACTGTATTGTTGAAAACAGATATGCCTTCGGCTTTAGGCATCCTGATCACTTACGGCGATACCGACGGCGACTAATACATTATGTTGAATTATATAAGGGAGAAGTTCAGCTCCTTTACCAAAACTGACAGGCATATTGGGCCGCTTGCTGTCCTGCGGATGGCTTTTGGCAGCATTATGCTGGTTAGTGTAGTACGGTTTTTATTAAAGGGGTGGGTATATGCTTTTTATATTAAGCCCAGGTTCCATTTTACCTTTTATGGGTTTGATTGGGTGCGGCCCCTTGGTGCAACCGGGATGTATCTGCTGTTTGTCTTACTGATAATAACCAGTGTATTGGTTACCATTGGTTTGTTTTACAGGATAGCCATAACTGCGTTTTTCTTGTGCTTCACCTATGTTGAGCTGATTGATAAAACCACCTATTTAAACCATTATTACTTTATAAGTGTAATGGCCTTTTTAATGATACTGGTGCCCGCTAACCGGTATTTTTCTGTCGATGTTTTGCGTAAACCAGAGTTGAAAATTACTTATGTGCCATGGTGGGCTATAGATATATTTAAGTTACAGCTATTTATCGTTTACTTTTTCGCGGGCCTGTCCAAGCTTAATTACGATTGGCTTATCGCCGCTATGCCTTTAAGGATCTGGCTGCCCGCAGGTAGCCATTTGCCTGTAATTGGCGGGCTGTTAACGCAGTTGTGGGTGGCATACGTGTTTAGCTGGTTCGGTGCGTTGTTTGATCTTTCGATCGGGTTTTTGCTGATCAATTCCACAACACGCAAATTCGGTTACTTTCTGGTGGTCATCTTTCATTTGGCTACGGCATGGTTCTTTAAGATCGGGATGTTCCCGTATGTGATGATCTTTGTAACCATTGTTTTCTTTTCAGAAAATACCCATCGAAAAATTATTGGGTATTTGAGCAGAATATTTTCCAAGACAAACACTGTAACGGATAATACCGGCGGCTATTATCAAATCAGTGTCGCTAAAAAAAGGATCATTTATATTTTATTGCTGCTGCATTTTAGTATTCAGCTATTTCTGCCATTTCGCTACCTGTTGTATCCCGGCAAGCTTTACTGGACGGAGGAAGGTTACCGTTTCTCGTGGCGGGTTATGCTGATGGAAAAAGGTGGGACCGCGTTTTTCCATGTTAAAGATCCCCGGACGGGCAAAAGAACTGAAGTTATTAATTCCCAATATCTCACCGATTTCCAGGAATGCCAGATGAGCACCCAGCCGGATATGATCCTGCAATTTGCACATATACTGGCTGCTGATTATCAGCAAAAAGGCATTAAAAACCCCATTGTAACTGCCGAAAGCTACGTAACGCTGAATGGCAGCGGCAGCAGGTTATATATTGATACTACCGTAAACCTGGCTAATATATATGACGGCTTTGGCCATAAAAAATGGATCCTCCCATTTCATAACAACAATTAAATGAAACTCACTTTTATATCCGTACTGCTTCTTTTTATACTTGGTTCCTTTAAGTTATCGGCCCAAACATTTACTATTAGTGGCGACGTTAAAGCTTCATCTGGTAATGGTGTGGCTAATGCTTCTGTAGTTTTAAAATCTACTACTTATTCCACTATTTGCGATTCATCGGGGACTTATCAGTTAAACAATATAAAACCGGGTAAGTATGTATTGCAGGTTTCGGCTGTCGGCTACCAAACAGCTGTTAAGGAGCTAAAAATAGCCGGGAATATCAGGGCTAATATATCGCTCGAACTATTGGTGCAGCAATTAAGCGATGTAAATGTTAAGGCGGATAAAGGCAGCACTTTTGGCATTACCCGGATGAAAGCGGTAGAAGGCACAACCATTAATGCCGGTAAAAAAAGCGAAGTAGTGGTGATGAATGACATCGTAGCCAACAAGGCCGCAAATACCACGCGCCAGATTTATGCAAAAGTTGTGGGCTTGAATATATGGGAGAGCGATGGCGCGGGCATTCAGCTGGGTATTGGTGGCAGGGGTTTAAACCCTAACCGGATCACCAATTTTAATACCCGCCAAAACGGTTATGACATTGCCGCCGACGCGTTGGGCTACCCCGAAAGCTATTACACGCCACCGGCAGAACTGGTTGACCGCATAGAGATATTACGCGGGGCATCATCCTTACAATACGGCACGCAGTTTGGGGGTTTGGTAAATTTTAAGCTGAATGATGGCCCAACAGATAAGCCTTTTGAGTTTACCTCGCGCGAAACGGCAGGCTCATGGGGCTTTTTTAACACCACCAATAGCATTGGCGGTACCGATGGGAAAGTACAGTATTATGCCTTTTATCAGCATAAATCAGGTGATGGCTGGCGACCGAATTCCAATTTTAATGTAAATACCGGTTATACCTCTATTACCTACAATGCCACGGATAAATTTTCGATAGATTTTCAATATACGCACATGGATTACCTGGCCCACCAGCCCGGCGGACTTACCGATGCTGAGTTCGCGGCTGATCCGCAACAATCAGTACGCAGCCGTAATTGGTTTAAAGTGGATTGGAACTTGGGTTCTGTGTTGCTGAATTATAAGATAAACGACAACTTGAAATTTAATTCCCGCTTTTTTGGCTTACTGGCAGACAGGGATGCGACGGGTGATCTGACCGATCTGATCAGTCGCCCGGATTTAGGTGGCGACCGGAACCTGTTTAAAGATAAATACACAAATTACGGTAATGAAAGTCGCCTGTTATACAGCTATAAAATAAATGAAACACCCCAGAATTTACTGGTAGGCTTCAGGTATTATAAAGGGCTTACCAACCGGCAGCAGGGTTTGGGGAATGATGGCTCAACCGGTAATGCATCAGACTTTAATTACGGCAGTTCAGCCGCGGATGTGAACGCGTATTCAAAATATAATTTCCCTAATTATAATGTGGCGCTATTTGCCGAGAACATATTTCGGATCACCTCAAAATTCAGTATTATACCCGGTGTGAGGTTTGAAAACATTGTTACCAAGGCTGATGGGTCATACCGTACAGTTAATACGGATGGGGCAGGTAATGTTATTTTTGATCAGCTGGTGAGCGATGTAAAAAATAGCGACCGGCATTTTGTTATCGGGGGCTTAGGTTTAAGCTATTATCAGAACGAGGCCATCCAGTTTTATGGGAACGTGTCACAAAATTACAGGGCAATTAATTTCAGCGATTTGTATTCCGTAGTGAAAACCACAGTGGTTGACCCTAACCTGAAAGATGAAACAGGCTATTCGGCTGATGCCGGTATGCGGGGTAATATATCCGGCATATTTAATTATGATGTGAGCGTATTCGATATCTATTATAACGATAGGATCGGCACTTATTTATCATCAGATGCTAATAATAATGCTTTTCAGTACCGTACTAATATTGGCGCATCGCAAAATTTAGGGGTGGAAACTTTTGCAGAGTTAGAGCTTTTGCATTTTTTCGGAAAAGACATAAAAACTGCCAGCTTATCGGTGTTCACTAATCTTGCATTAATAAATGCCCGTTATGTGCATACGCTAAATTCAGCTTTCGATAATAAAAAAGTTGAGCTTGCGCCCGATGTAATATTTAAAACGGGGTTGTCCTATAAATATAAAAAGCTTTCTGCCAGCTATCAATTGGCCTATACCAGCTCGCAATTTAGCGATGCCACCAATGCTGTATTTACACCCAGTGCGGTTGATGGTATAGTGCCGGCTTATACGGTTATGGATCTTTCGGCAAGCTACCGTATCAGTAAATTGTTTAGCCTGGAAGGCTCGGTTAATAACCTGACTAATGCCAAATACTTTACCCGACGGGCAGATAGTTATCCCGGCCCAGGCATTATACCTGCTGACGCGCGAAGCTATTTCCTGACATTACAGTTTAAATTATAGTTTGAGTATTCTGTAGCTACATCTTTTTTACAACATTATACTTTGGTTGTACCGTTTGCAGGTAAGCATAAATAGCGTTTATTTCACTATCCTTTAATAAGGGGAACTTAGGCATGGGGATTTTTAGTTTTCTGTCAGGTGCAACACCGTATTTCAAGGCCTTTAGAAACGCTGCTTCAGTGTAATTGCCGATGCCGGTATTTTTATCCGGAGTGATGTTTGACGCAAAAATTTCCCCGCCGTTTTCACCTTTAAATTTAATACCACCTGCCAGGTAGCCTTTGGTTTTATCGGGATACTGGTAATCGATTGATTTCAGACTCTGGGAGTGACAATGAAAGCAACCTAAATTATCAATCAGGTAATAGCCGTTGGCAATAGCATCCTTTTTAGCAGGCATGTTTACATCAGCTTTGTACGGAATTGGTTTTGCTTCCATATCCATGTAAGCTTTGCCGATAAAGGTAAAATGAGTGAGGCCTACAGTAGTATCGGCCGCGCTTACCGCCGGATCATCAGAGCGCAGGTAAACAATAATGGCATTAATATCCTCTTCTGCCATATTGGGGCGTAGCATATACGCCATGTACCTGCCATCCCGCGCTATTCCGGTTTTAAGCAGATACCTTATTTCTGCATCACTATATTTTGGCGCAATACCATTTGTTTTAGAATGAGTAAGGTTTGCTGAAAAAACCTTACCTGCAATTCCGGGCACATCATGAATTTGTGTGCCTATAAATTTATTTACGGAATGATCATAATGACAACCTGCGCAATTACTGAATGCCAGCTCTTTTCCACGTTCAAAAGCTTTGGGAGAAACAACAGCTTTATAAGTTGACGTTGTAGTATCAAATCGTGTTTTGCAGCTGATCACTACAATAATTGTCATAATTATTCCGATGAATGCATACTGTTTTAAATTTCTCATGATAATGATCTGTTTATTAGTATAAGGGTTTAAGCGCGTATGTGTTTTATGTTGAGTTTTTATAAACCAAATCCATAGGTTAGTCGTAGGCCAATCAAACCAAAACTATCCTGACTTGTCGACAAGAGCCTGTCGTAAGGTATACCGAAGTCCCAATGTGATATTCGCCCAATCATTGGCCGTTGTGGTTCTGCTTTTAATTTGGTGTTAAAAAATATCAGGTAGTTTAAGCATCCTGTGGTTACCAGTTTTGCTGTTATTTTCATGGTAATGAATTATATAGGTGTTAGTTAAGGTACGCTTTATTATGTAAATATTTTCTTTTTTAGTTAAAATTGGGAATTAACAGGATCGCTTTTAGGATAACGATTTGAGAAAAACCGATGGCTAATGTTTAAATTATTAATATCAATTATTTGATAATCCAGTTAACTTTGCGGCTTAATAGACATTATGGCTGCAATTGATGTACACCCTTCTGTAAAGGCAATTCGTACCACGCAAATTGGAATAGGTATCAGCATCATTCTGGTTTTTTTGAAAGCCTTTGCCGGATATTTTGGGCACTCATATGCACTGATTGCCGATGCCACCGAGACGGGAGCAGATGTATTTAGCTCTACACTATTATGGCTGGGCCTGCAAATAGCCATGAAACCAGCGGATCCAAAACACCCTTACGGGCATGGAAAAGCAGAGCCGATAGCCTCAATAGTCATATCGATATTTTTAATGGGTGCAGCTGTGTGGATAGGCTGGCACGCGATAGAGCTGATCGAAACCCCACATGAACTGCCTAAAACTTTTACTTTATACGTTCTTTTGGTTGTTGTTGCAGTTAAGGAGCTCATGTTCCGCTATGTGCTTAGGGTGGGCAAGCAAATTGAAAGCAATGCAGTAAAAGCCGACGCCTATCATCATCGCAGCGATGCCATTACCTCTATTGCCGCTTTTATCGGTATCTCCATTGCTATTTATAAAGGCAAGGGTTGGGAAAGCGCTGATGACTGGGCCGCATTGGTGGCTTCTATACTAATATTTTATAACGCTATTCAATTAGTAAGGCCGGGCTTAGAGGAAATTATGGATGCTGCCCCATCCGGAGAAGTAGTTGATAAGGTACGCCTTTTAGCTTCGCAGGTTAAAGAGGTTAAGTTTTTAGAAAAATGTTATGTAAGAAAAATGGGCTTCGACTATTTTGCAGATCTGCACATACAGGTCGACCCCGATCTCTCAGTTGCTGAAGGTCACCGGATCTCTCATTTGGTAAAAGATAAGCTATTGGAAAGTGGCTTGGGCATTAAAGATGTGCTGATCCATATTGAGCCTTTTACACCCGTGTTAGAAGCCTCTAAAGTTTGAGGTGTATTTAGCGGTTAGATGCTAAGGTTGGGCCAAGCATATTGCGAGGGGCTTATTGAAAATATTTTGTTACATCGCTGAATATAAGCCTGCTGTCACGATATTTGAAATATTACCTATCACATAAGACTTCAAAACATCCACAAACAATATAACTACAATGGACATGAACAAAAGTGAAAACAAACCAAGTGAAACAGTTCATCGCCCTTTTGCTCAAACGTTCTTCCACGGCACAAAAGCTGACCTGAAGATGGGCGCCTTTATTGAAATTGGCATAAACTCAAATTTTGGACAAAAAAATAAAGCAAAATATATCTATCTCACCGCTACGCTTGATGCTGCTGTTTGGGGGGCTGAGCTCGCTTTAGGCGAAGGGCGTGAAAGAATATATTTAGTAGAACCGATGGGTGCAATTGAGGGTGACCCCAATTTAACAGACAAAAAATTCCCGGGTAACCCAACAAAGTCTTACCGTTCAAAGCATCCGTTTAAAGTTGTTGGCGAGATCACTATTTGGCAAGGACATTCACCGGAACAAGTTAACGCGATGAAAGGCGGATTAGCAAAGCTGAAGGAACAAGGTATTGAGGCAATTGAGGACTAAAGGGCACTTCTGTTTATAGCTATTTTATTAATTGAAGTAAGCCCTGATAATAATTATCAAAACCATGTTCGTGGGAGTTTAAAAACAAATATGGCTCAATAAGCTCAAGCTCCATTAAAACAAAGCTTTCATTTGATATTATTCCATCAACCCTGGCGTATAGGGTACCTTTACCATACTTTTCAACGTATTTGGTGGCTGCCTGCAGGTGAGCAATATCTGTGTTTATTTTTTCAACGGTACCACCATGTTCACTTTGAACTCTAAAGTCCCCAGTTTTAGGAACTTTCAAAATGCTATGACTAAAATTGCCGTTAAAGAACATAAAAGACAGTTCACCTTGTAAAATTTCTTCCATAAAGGGTTGAACCAAAAAGCTTTCATTGGCTAAAAGCCCATTAATTTCAGCTTGTATTGATGAAACATTATCACGTGTAAGTAACAAGGTGTTTTTAGCACCTGCGCTTACGCATGGTTTAATGATCAGTTTTTTATGTAAGGATTTATCAAGTAATTCTGCCAGGTCGGGCGCAATTCCTTTCTCCAGAAATACAGATTCAATCACAGGCAAGCCATCGTCAATAACTTGCTGTAAATAATGCTTATCGCTATTCCACAGTATCGTTTTAAATGGATTTAATATTTTGATCCCGGCCTTATCCAAATCACTTATCCACTGTATAAATGAATCAAAGTTATCATGGTAATCCCAGGGTGATTTCAATATAACAGCATCAAATTGTTTCCAATCAATTTGCAAATCATTCCATGCTGCTCTCGTAACAATCAAGCCATTGGTTTCAAGAAAGTTAGCTAACTGAAAATCTTCTTCTAAATGCGATTGGGTTGGTTTTTTGTTTTGGTAACTGACTAAGGCGATGTTCATATTCATTATAAAATAAGGGCGTGAACTCATGGCTTATCGCTAGCGATTCTACCGATACAGCATTTACAAACGAAATTATAGATTTTGCGGTTAGTAAATTACTACTTGCAATCAGTAATGGATCTGTACAATACTTTTGATGCGATATTACACAATTTCATGTATGATGATAAAATAAAAAATATGCCCGATCAAGCATTATGAGAGGGAGGGATTAATTTTATTGATCCCTTTTGGGGGGAGGCTAAAACAAAATTGCCCGGCTATCGCCAGGCAATGAAATTGATTTTGCGGAGAGGGAGGGATTCGAACCCTCGATACACTTTTGGCGTATACACACTTTCCAGGCGTGCTCTTTCGACCACTCAGACACCTCTCCCCGGATTTTGGATTGCAAATGTAAGATAATTTAGTAGAGAGTCAAGATATAAGAATCAAGAGCCAGGAATCAGAGAGAAAAGAATAAAGATACAAGAGTCAGGAATCAAGACAGAAGAACAAATAATGCCAATATTAAACTTCTAACTTCATCATTCGATATTCAACATTCGGTGTTCGATATTCAATCAACACAAAAAAGCGCCCCGGCTCACAATCCGGGACGCTCCATGAAAACACTGGAATCAATAAATCACTCAACTTTCAAATCACTCTCTCACTTATCCTCTTAGTCTATCATTATGTTTGTCGCGGTAAATAGCACGGTTGGTACGGTTTTGGTCGCGGCGTATATCCCTGCGCTCGTTGCGGGTTACCCTGCCATCAGCCTTGGCTATACGTTTTTCGGCAGCAATGCGCCTTTCATCATTACGCAGGTGATGTGCCTCGTTACGGGTAAGTTCGCCGTTGCGTACTCCCTGGTTTATGCGGCGTTCCTGCCTGTGTTCCCTGCGGTTAATTGCCTGGGTGTTAGTTTGCGCATTTGCTATTGTGGTGAAGGCTAATAGGGCTACCATCAGGCCTCCGAATATTTTAACTTTCATATTATTTTAGTATTTATTGTTATATAGTAATAGATGATAAATAATTATAATGGTTTAATATTTACTAAAATATTTATGCCGCTAATGGAGATAGCTAATTTTTAGCTTATGTTTGTTTCTGATTGCCAAAACAGGCAATCTATATTTACTAAAGCCTGTTTAGTTTTCAATGCTGAGCATCAACGAGATCAAAAAACCCATCGCAGCAGATATTGATGCTTTTGAGGAGCGATTTAAATCCTCAATGCAAAGCTCAGTGCCGCTGCTGGATAGGATTACCCATTATATAGTTAAGCGCAAGGGCAAACAGATCCGCCCCATGTTCGTGTTTTTTTCGGCGAGTATTTGCGGCGGCATCAATGAATCAACCCATCGCGGGGCAGCATTGGTGGAACTACTGCATACGGCAACGCTGGTACATGACGATGTGGTTGATAATTCATACCAACGCCGTGGCTTTTTCTCCATTAACGCCTTATGGAAAAATAAGATAGCCGTTTTGGTAGGCGATTACCTGCTCTCAAAAGGCTTATTGTTATCCATAGAGAATAACGATTTTGAACTGCTGCGCATAGTAAGCGAAGCTGTACGCCAGATGAGCGAGGGCGAGCTGCTACAGATAGAAAAGGTGCGCCGTATGGATATTGGCGAAACCGTATACTATGAAGTTATCCGCCAGAAAACGGCTTCGCTAATAGCATCATGCTGTGCCTGCGGGGCGGCATCGGCCGGGGCTGATAAGGAAACGATTGAAAAAATGCGTCTGTTTGGCGAGAAGATAGGTATCGCTTTCCAGATCAAGGATGATATGTTTGATTTTGGCACCGATGATGTAGGTAAACCCCTGGGTATCGACATTAAGGAAAAGAAGGTTACCCTGCCGCTCATTTATTCGCTTAATAACTGCGATACTGCAACAAAAAAGCGGATGATAAATTTGGTGAAAAACCATAACGATGAGGCCGAAAAGATAAAGCAGATCATCAGCTTTGTAAAAAGCAGTGGCGGACTGGAATATGCCGAAACGCAAATGAAAAAATACCAGGACGAAGCATTTGAGATATTAAATACTTTCCCCAAAGGCGACTCGCGCCTGGGATTGGAGCAACTGGTCCGTTTTACAACCGAACGTAATAAATAACCATGAGCAGCGAGCTTATATTCATATTAGGCTTTGTAGTTTTCATAGTTCTTATGCTGGCTATCGACCTGGGCTTATTCAGTAAATCTGATAAACCCGTGGGTTTAAAACAGGCTGGTATCATGAGCGCGGTGTGGATAGCGCTTGCACTCGTGTTTTACGCGCTGATATTAAGATACGGCCACCTGCTGCACAATGTAAATAGCTTTGCTGCCCTGCAGCAGATCAACGCTGATAATTATCACGGACTTACACTCAATCCCCACGACTTTGCCGGGAGCTTGCAACTTTACCGCAACAATCTGGGATTGGAGTTTATCTCGGGCTATGTGGTGGAGTACGCGCTATCTGTCGACAATATTTTTGTGATGGTGCTTATTTTTACCGCTTTTGCCGTGGAGCCTAAATATTATCACAAAGTATTATTATGGGGGATCATCGGCGCGGTAGTAATGCGTTTCATATTCATATTTGTGGGTTCGGCACTCATCATTAAGTTCCACTGGATCTTATACCTGTTCGGTGGTTTTCTTATTTATACAGGGGTGATGATGTTCATAAACCGGAACAAAGAGGAAAAGATAGATCCGGAGAAACACCCGGTAGTAAAGTTTGCATCCAAGTATTTTGCTGTTTCGCCAAAGTTTCAGGGGGGTAAATTCTTTGTTAAGTTAGACGGTAAGCGCCTGATCACGCCATTATTGCTGGTACTGCTCATCATAGAAGTAACCGACCTTGTTTTCGCGGTGGATTCTATCCCCGCCATATTTTCGGTCACTAAGGATCCTTATATCGTTTTCTTCTCCAACATATTTGCCATACTGGGCCTGCGTTCCATGTTCTTTTTGCTGGTAAATGTGATAGATAAGTTCCACTACCTGAAAACCGGCCTGGCCGTACTGCTAACCTTCATCGGCCTTAAAATGCTGGCAGGGGAGTATGGCGAACGGATAGGCTTAACCACGTTTACTTCGTTGCTTATTATCGTATTGATTTTGGTGACGAGTATTGTTGCTTCGCTGGTGTTTCCGAAGAAGGAAGTGGTAAGTTAATACCTTTTATTAGTTGTGCTGAACTTGTTTCAGCACCTCATAAGTTAAGTGTACATCATGCTGGCTAATTGTCCAGCTGAATCCTGAAACAAGTTCATGATGACGGTTCTTGATATTTTTTCCCTCACCTCTTTGCGGTTTACCGCAGAGAGGGTCGACGAACGTAGTGAAGTCGGGGTGAGTTGAACGGAGCGCGTTCTTATCTTTCGCATATTTGACTCACCCGGTCTTGGCTTCGCTCGACCACCCTCTCTGTCGCTTGCGACAAAGAGGGTAAAGCTCATTATTCTGCCACCCTCAACCCACCAACAACCGCATCCAAACTTCCCCATGATGCTTGCCCATACGCCTGCGGCGAGATCTCAAATAGTACTGCCGTATGTTTGATCTTATCAAAATTGCGGATATGTACGCGCGCAAAGAAGTTGATAGGCTGCCCGGTTAAAAAATCAAGCGTGGATATTGTCCCCTCATAAGTCTCCTGATCATCGGGCAGGGTGCCGACTTTTTTGACTTCGGCTTTGGTAAAATTGCTGGGTGGGGTAGTAGTTTTATCTTTCAGGTTGGAGATGTACAGGCCGTTAAAATATTGGGTTAAATAGCTTGTCAGCGTATCGCTGTTTAGGCTGGGTTTGCCATCAACAAACCACATAAACACGTAGGCCCAGTATTCTTCGGTTTTGCTATCACTCCAACCGGGTGTAAAGCGCAGTTCTTCGGTGCCTTTCAATGCTATTTTGGGGGCAAATGCAATCGGGAACTTTATAGTTTCAGTGCCCCAGTTTTGTGGGAGCGACAAGGTATATAGCGCTTGCTGGCTGTAGCCTGTCTTCATCAAAAAAAGCAGAACCAGTAAAAGTAAAGGTCTTTTCATCGCGGTAATAATGATTGATGGGTGAAGCTACAAAATATTACTGACGCATATTATTTCTGTATTGTTAATTTGTGTTAATGTGGTATTTAGTCTTATTTACGTCAAAAACAGGTATGATTATTTAAGAATATTAGCCTTTTGCGGGAAAATCATAACTTAGTAAAATGCAATACTTCGATTTTAGCTTTCTAAAGATCACGCCCTTAAACATATTGGATATAGTACTGGTAGCCCTTATAATTTACCAGCTCTATAACCTGATACGGGGCACTATTGCAGCCAATATATTTATAGGCCTGGCGCTCATATTCGGATTGTTTTTTGTGGTGAGAGCGTTGCATATGGAACTGCTTACCGCCATACTGGGCAAGTTTGTTGATGTAGGGATCATAGCCGTCATCATTGTATTTCAGCAGGAGATAAGGCGGTTTTTACTGCTGGTAGGTAAAAATGCATCACTGCAGCGGAATAAGGCTTGGTGGCAATACTTTTTTGGCAAAGCCGAAGCAGAAAAAAACAACTACGCCCGCATAAAACCCATTATTGATGCCTGCAAAAACCTAAAGCAAAACCGTATTGGCGCGCTTATTGTTTTTGCGAAATATTATGATGAGCAGTTTTACCAGAACAGTTGCGAGGTGATTGATGGCAAGATTTCCAAACGATTATTAGAAAGTATATTCCAGAAAACAAGTCCGCTGCATGACGGGGCGGTTGTGATATCAGAGAATAAGATAAAATCGGCCAGCTGTATTTTGCCGCTAACAGAAAAAACAGATCTGCCGGCACAATTTGGTTTAAGGCATCGAGCAGGCATCGGTGTTACCGAAGCTAATGAGGCTACGGCCATTATCGTATCAGAAGAAACGGGCGAAATTTCCTACGCCAAGCAGGGCCGCGTAAAAATGAACATCAGCTTTGCTGAACTGGAAAAATTACTGAATAAGGATTTTTAACCCAAACCCGATTATGGCGCTGCAACCGGTGTTTTATCCTCATCGGTAATAAGTTTTACCTTTTTAATAAGCATAGTGTATTTTACGCCGGGCTCATCGGGGTTATAAATCGGCATGCGGTCAATATTTGATGTTTTAACCATGGGCATACGGTCATAAACTACAATGGCATTATCATTTAAACCCATCAGCTGCGTTTTGGTAAGCGAATCGAGCTTAGGCTGCTGCAAAGTTTTTAACGAATAAGTTTCAGGCTTAAAACTCCCTAATCCACCCGATAACGGCGCAAGCGGTTTAGCCCGTAATAATTGCTGTGCCTTAACTTGCTGAAGGCCCGCTGCCAGCAATACAATCATGATAATCTTTTTCATAACCGTTTAATTATAAATACTAAATTAAACAATGGCAGTAAATAAAAGTGTTAAATGAAGTTAATTGTTACAAAATAGAAAAGCCGGGGCAAAAGCCCGGCTTCCATCTTTCTTGATGTAGAGACACAATACTTTGTGTCTCTGTATGATTTGCCTTTATAATGGGAGGCGCAAAATATTGCGCCTCTACGTGGAAGGAAAAGGAATTTGTTTGTAGAGACACAATATTTTGTGTCTCTCTTGATATGATTGCCTATATAATGAGAGACGCAAAGTATTGCGTCTCTACGTAGAACAAATAAATTAATTAACCGCGTTAATTTCCTTTATCGCCGCGTCGGCAGCATCTGCTGATGCCTGGTCGTTCATTTTAAGGCGCTGGGTTTTTATATTTTCCAGGTAACCGGTTATGGTTTGTGTACCCATATGTCTGGCTTTGGTCCTTAAACCTGTTGCCTTTAGCTCGGTAATGCCTTGCTGCGCGTAGGTTGGATTATCAACATGGGCGGTCATCTCGGCAAATTTAGGTATCATGCCAAATTTTGCCCTCGGGGTTGTATTGCGGAAACGGTCATAAACATACGGCCATTGTGCCGAGGTGCCGTTGTTGGTATACACATTCATGATAGCCTGCGAAAGCGGGCCTTTATTATCAGCCTCAAAGCCTTTCGCTGCTTTTAAAGCCGCGGTGCCATCAAGTCCACTAATGCCATTTAAAGCTGCCGCCTGTATGGCGTATGATTGGCTTTTTAATGCCTGCTTAAAGATATCCATGTTGCTTGCTGCCTTTAAAGTACCCAGTTGGGTAATAGCTTCAGCGCGTACCAGTGTGTTTACATCGGTTTGCGCCAATGAGGTTAATATTGGCAGGGCTGCATTATGTATAGCATCAATATTCATGTTTAATGCCTTAATAGCTTTAATTTGCAGTCGATAATATTTATCATGCAAAGCTGCTATCATCACTTTTTGTGCGCCTTTATCTTCCTGTTTCTTTTCAGCAGCTTCTATAGCCTCGTAACGATCAAGGAACAGCGGGGCATTAAAGTATTGGAAAACATATTCATCTAATAATTTAGCATCTGTTTTTTGAGCAAGCAGTACTTTGTCACCATCAACATTTACCAGGTCGGGTTTTTGGCTTACGGTAAAGGTTAGGGTATCGGCTATATCGCGCATCCAAACTTTATGGCGTTCTTTTTTACCGCCCGCGTAAATATCAACCGCGAATGGTAAAATAAATGCCTTGCCATTTTGAGTTTGCTGTAAGTAAACGGTTTCGGTTTTTGAGGCATCGTCCCATTTGTAGCTGATGTTTAAGTTAGGGTTGCCCGCGCCATAATACCATTGGTTAAAATACCAGTTGAGGTCCTGGCCGCTGGCATCTTCCAATGCTAAACGTAATTGCTGGGCCTCGCCAGTTTTAAACGCGTTGGTTTTAAGGTAAATATTCAGCCCTTTAAAAAATGCAGCATCGCCCAGATAAGTGCGCAGCATATTTAAAATACGACCGCCTTTTTCATAGCTTACGTTATCAAAAACATCTTCTTTATCAGCATAATGAAAGCGTACCAGGTTTTTGCTCACAGCTCCCGGTGCTCTTAAATATTTTTGCATGTCGTTATAATTCTGATAACCTGCCTCATCCTCTCCATATTTATGCGCCGCCCAAAGCATCTCGCTAAAATCGGCAAATGATTCATTCATGGTGATGTTGCTCCAGCTTTCGCAGGTTACAAAATCGCCAAACCACTGGTGGAAAAGCTCGTGCGCTATATCAACCTGGCTCTCGTCATAATAAGAGTCGATCATTTCGCGGGCGGTTTTTTGTACCTGTTCGCCATGCAAAGTTGCGCTGGTGTTTTCCATTGCCCCGCTCACATAATCGCGTACTACTATCTGGGCATATTTATTCCACGGGTAATCGACGCCGAGTAGTTTCGAATAAAACTCCATCATCTCGGGCGTATTGCCGAAGATCTGTTTAGCGTAAGGTGCGTATTTAGGCTCGAGGTAATAATCTACATCTTTATCGTGCCATTTATCGTGATAAACTTTAAAGTCGCCCACGGCCATCATAAACAGGTATGGCGAGTGCGGTAATTCCTGCTTCCAGATATCGGTACGTGTGCCATTGCCATTAATTTTTTGCGATGCCAGGCGACCGTTTGACAGCGTTACATACTTTGCCGGAACAGTCATGCTGATCTCGTCAGTAGTTTTTTGCTGAGGCTGATCAATAGTTGGGAACCATGCCGATGAGGATTCGGTTTCGCCTTGTGTCCACACCTGGATAGGTTTCTCTTTATCCTTACCATCAGGGTTGATGAAATACAGGCCTTTGGCATCGTTAATAGCGGCGCTGCCGTGTTCCTTCAGCTCATTGGGTTTTGATGTATAATCAATATAAATGGTATAGCTCTCGGTGTTATGGTAAACCCTGTCTAAGTGTATAGCCAGCGAAAGGCTATCCTGATAAACGTATTTCAATGGATAGTTTTTACCATTTTCAACTATCGAAACATTATGAATATCCATCCCCTTGGCATCAAGCCTCAAAGTATCAGTAGGATAGAAGTGAGGTTTTAAAGTAACCCATTCCTTACCATATAAGTAGCATTTTTTGTAATCGAAACTTACAGCCAGTTTTGTATTGATCAGGTCGTTGATCTTTGTTGGGGTTGCCCGGTAGATCTTTAGTAGAGGGTCATTTAAATTAGGCATCATGCGTTGCTGGGCCTGTGCCGCGGTTAGCAAGCCAACAGTAGCCAAAATGCCGCCGATAATGGCAGCAGGGAAAGTTCTTCTCATAAAAACGATCAGTCAGTTAAAAAATAAAGCCGCAAATATAGCAGTTGTATTTAAATAGCAGAATATAAGGCTAATAATGAATAGAAATATTACAGGAGGGGAGTGCCGTCGTAGTAATTGTTATTCTGAGCGGAGCGAAGAAACTATACGCGTTCAATCTACATGCGATGAGTCTTTCATGCGTAAATAGATGCTTCGTACCTCAGCATGACAAAGGGGTTAGAAACAAAAAATCCGGCATGTAACACATGCCGGATCTATATATTTTTAACCAGATAGCTAATTAGCAATATTGCTCAAAAGCACCTATCAGGTTATCGGCAATCATTTGTGCCGGGCGACCTTCAATTTGATGACGTTCAATAATATGAACCAGTTTGCCATCCTTAAACAGTGCCATAGCAGGTGATGACGGCGGATAAGGCAACATATAAGCACGCGCGGTATTAACGGCATCAGCTTCCATACCTGCAAATACAGTTACCAGCTTATCAGGATGTTTAGCGCTTTGAGCAGCCATTTTAGCAGCGGGGCGTGCATTAGCAGCGGCGCAACCACATACAGAATTTACCATTACAAACACAGTGCCTTCGCTTTCAATGGCCTTTTTTACAGCATCAGCATCTTTCAGCTCTTCAAAACCAACGGTGGTTAATTCGGCCCGCATTGGGGCAACTAAATATTCTGGGTACATAATTTTCCAATTAAATTTTGTTACAAAAATAACAAATCATTAGCAGTTAGCGTTCAATTATTCCGAATAATAACAATCTGCTGACGTAAGTATGGCGCTGGCTTAAACCATTTAGTTTGAATTAATAACGGGGATAGCAACTTTAAGTTCATTTTAGGCGTACAAGGGTGCTGCTGAGGCGGATTGAGTGTTTTTTTAACTATTAATTGTTTATATTGCAGTCCCTAATTTTTTATTTAAATGAAATTTAAGCCATCTGAGATTAGCACAGTAATCATTGTTGATAAGAAGCGCGGAGGCTCCAAAACATTACAGGTAAAAACAAAACATATTAGCCGCCTTAAACATTACGGAGCAGGCATCCTGGCTATCATCATGTTCCTTACAGGAACTATTTTTTACCTCAGATCAGAAAATCAACAGCAGGAACAGGAAAAGCAACAACTTTTGGCGCAGGTTACCAAACTTAAAGGCCAGATACCCCCACCGGTTGCCCCTGTAAAACAACAAACCAATACCGCACAAAACTACATACAAGCCATTGAAGGCAAACTTCAAACCATCAATTCGTACTTAAAAAAGCGCGGCCTTAAAGGTTTTTCAACCAAAGATATAGGCGGTAATGGCAATGCCGAGGAAAGCAAGCTTACCGACAATGAAAAATACTCATTATACGACGAGTATTTAGACCGTTTATTACATGCCGTAGCTTTTACCCCCATGGGTTACCCGCGTATAAGTTCTCTGACATCTATTTTCGGCTACAGGAGTGATCCTTTTGACCCGGAGCATGCCGAGTTTCACCCCGGTATTGATTTTAAGGGTGAAAAGGGCGATGAAGCAAAATGTACCGCTAATGGCAGGGTTGAATCTGCCGGCTGGTATGGCGGCTATGGTAACTGCGTGCGTATTATGCATGCCAATAATATTGAAACTTTATATGGCCACTTGTCGCGAATTACCGTAAAGGCTGGGCAGGAAGTAACAGCAGGTCAAAAAATTGGTGAAGTAGGCTCAACAGGCCGCTCAACCGGTACGCACCTGCATTACGAAATACGCAAGAACGGTAAACCGATTAACCCGGTTAGCTATTTGTCGCTTAATAATTAGTAACCCTTAACCCCCAAATATCATATGTCAATCTTTTCAAAAAAAGATAAAGTTTCTCTTGATATGCAATCCATATCAACGCTGATTAGCGAAGGCTGTATTTTTGACGGCAACCTTAAAGCCCCAGCCTATGCCCGTATTGACGGACAAATAACCGGAGATGTAATGGTTGATGAAGGATTAATAATAGGTGAAAAAGGATCGATATTAGGGAATGTTATTACCAAGGAGATGGTTGTTTATGGCACCATTAACGGCAACCTGCAGGTAAACTCGCTGGAGATTAAAGCATCAGGCAAAATTAGCGGCGAAATACGCACCCAAACCCTTGAGGTTGAAAATGGCGCCGTTTATAACGGAAGCCTGTCAATGACACAGAACAACAAACTTGCCCAAAACAACCAGGCGGCCGCTGCCAGCACCAAGATTAAACCAAAGCTGATAGAAGTAGGATAGTTTTTCAGTTTTCAGTGGGCAGTTTGCAGTCTTTTAATCAGCAAACTGCCTGCTGCAAACTGCTATCCGCCCACTGTACACTGCAAACTACTCCCCCGGTTTAAAAATCCCATCTTTAATATCAATCAACAGTACCGACAATACACTCATGCCTGCCGCGGTACCTATGGTGAGCAGCCAATCCACAACAGATAGCCTGAAAAACAGCAGGTATATAATAGTGCCGTAATAGGGTGTCATACATATGGGGCATCCGTAAATGGGTTTATACAAATGCCCTTCGGGTTTAAGTATCTTTTTAAATCCTTCAAATATCATCCCCTTCCAGGTACAGGCATGAATAAATAAAATGATCATGGCTATTATAAACGCGTGTGTTATCATGGTTGATGGCTCATTATGTGCTTCGTAATTTGTTATAACTCAGTAGGGAAAATGATTTTCGGGCAAAAAGGTTTTGATTTTTGTTTGATGGTGTATTAAGCATACTGTAATTGCTTATCGATCCTTTTAATTATATTTACCAAAACCTATTGCAGCAATTTGCCATCGGGGTGTTTTGTAACAACGGTATATGGTTTGTGCTCTAATTTTAAATCAACATAAAAATCAATTTTAAAAAATATGAAAAAGCTATTCACAGCAATATTAGTATTAGTGGCTGTTGTAAATTTAAGTTCATGCAGCTACAACAGCATGGTGCAAATGGACGAGGACGTTAAAGCCAAATGGGGTGCCGTTGAGAGCCAGTACCAGCGCCGTGCCGATTTGATACCTAACCTTGTTGCTACCGTAAAAGGTGTGGCCAATTTTGAAAAAAGCACTTTGGTTGATGTAACCGAAGCCCGCGCCAAAGCAACATCTATACAGGTTGACCCTACTAAACTTACACCCGAAACTATCCAGAAATACCAGGCGGCACAGGGCCAGTTAAGCACAGCTTTAGGCAGATTGCTGGTCGCATCAGAAAACTATCCGCAGTTAAAGGCTAACGAAAACTTTACTGCTTTACAAGCACAGTTGGAGGGTACTGAAAATCGTATTAACGTGGCCCGTTTAGATTTTAACTCATCGGTACAGGCTTATAACAGCAAGATCAGGTCGTTCCCGGCAAACTTAACCGCTAAGATGTTTGGCTTTACCGAAAAAGGATATTTCCAATCTGATGCCGGCGCTAATAAAGTGCCTACAGTGCAGTTTTAAGTTAGTTAATTAGAGACTGGAGATAAGAGATTAGTTAAGGAATCTTTGTTCTCCGGTCTTCATTATATTCCTAATCTCTAATTAACAAATCTCTAATCACTAGCCATGGCAATATTTAACGAAGAAGAGCAGCAGCTTATACGCACCGCCATTGAGGATGCGGAGAAGCATACCTCCGGACAGATACGGGTTTGCATTGAGAAAACGTGCAACGAGAATGTGCTCGACCGCGCGGCTAAATATTTTCATAAACTGGAAATGCACCAAACCAAACACCGCAACGGGGTACTGGTTTACCTGGCTACTGTCGACCGTAAATTTGCCATTATAGGCGATGCCGGTATCAATAAAGTAGTGCCTGCCGATTTTTGGGATAGCACTAAAGAAGACATGCTGCAGCATTTTAAGCTTGGTAATTTGGTTGAGGGTATTGTAACCGGTTTGGCCATAGCAGGCGAGCAATTACAAAAGTACTTTCCGCATAATGCTGATGACAACAACGAGTTACCGGATGATATTGCCTTTATGGATGGCGAATAACCCGATCTTTTTTAACAAAGAGGGTTTAAATTATTAAGATCATGTTTAAGAAACTTACATTATTATTCGTTTTCCTGATTGGTACGTTTGCGGTGTTTGCGCAAACCTATCCGCCAAAATCAAAAACACTGGTAACGGATTATACCAATACACTATCGGAGGGCGACAGGCAGCAGCTGGAAAATAAACTGGTAGCCTTTAATGATTCTACATCAACACAAATAGCTGTGGTGATGATAAAGTCGGTAGGCGATTATGATATTGCTGAATATGCTGTTGGCCTGGGCCGAAACTGGGGGATAGGCCAGAAAGGCAAGAACAATGGCCTGTTAATACTAGTTGCTGTTGACGATCATAAAGTGACTATACAGACAGGTTATGGCCTTGAAGGAGCTGTTCCTGACGCTATAACCAGCCAGATAATCGAAAACGACATAAAGCCCCGTTTCAGGCAAAATGATTACTACGGCGGCCTTGACGCGGCTACCAGCGACATTATAAAATACACCAAAGGCGAATACAAAGCCGACACTACGGCGCAGTCCAGAAATAGTAATAATAACAATGTTAATCATAACAGCAATGGCGGCGGCGGAGGTATTATATTCTTCATCATTATTGTAGTAGTTATCCTTATCATCGTATTCCGTGGTCGTGGTGGCGGTGGCGGCGGGCAAATTATCGGCGGCCGTGGTGGCGCAAGCCCTTTCTGGTGGTTCCTGGCAGGGGATATACTGGGCGGTAGCGGTCGTGGCGGCGGCTGGGGCGGCGGCGGAGATTCCGGCGGTGGAGGAGACTCAGGTGGTGGAGGTGGTTTCGGCGGCTTTGGTGGCGGTAGCTTCGGCGGCGGCGGCAGCAGCGGGAGCTGGTAAAAAAAGCCGAACCAGGATTTATGGGATTGAATGGATTTACAGGATGTAGCTATTCGCTCTCATAAATTATTGTTCAAATCACATTCACCTATCAAGAAAATCTTTTAAATCCGTTTAATCTTAGTTCCCTCTATGTTCCAACAAGATTTTATGCTTAATGAAGCCCGGAAATTTGCCGAGCTTTTAGCAAGGTTAATGGGCCTGAAGGTTGATGGTAAATATGAGGAGTATAACGATCAGTTTAATGAATTGCTGCAAAAGGAATATGATACTGAACTGGAAAAACTGTTGGCTTTAAGTGAGGATGATTTTGTTGATACTTTAAAACAGGCGAATTACAGTACTGAAAAATTGAATGCTTTAAGCCAGCTGTTGTATGTGTTTGCCCAGCCTTTTAAGGCTGATGAAGAAACAGTGCTGATCCTGAAAAAAGTGTTGCTTATATTTGACCTGCTGGAAAATGAACATCATTACCAGTCGTTTGAAAACATTGATAAAAGAAAAACTATATACCACTATTTTAACACTTATGCCTGATTTACGCTGGAAGCTCCTTGAATCTCACTACATACACAAAGGCCCCTGGGCTACCTTACGAACTGATAAATGCGAAATGCCCGACGGGCGTATTGTTGACGATTACTATGTATTAGAATACCCTAACTGGGTAAACGGGGTAGCTATTACCGAAGATAATAAGATATTAATGGTACGCCAATACCGCCATGCTGCAGGCATTGTGTCATTGGAAATACCCGGCGGTGTTATTGATGGCGACGAAGCGCCTGAACATGCCATGCAACGCGAGTTATTGGAGGAAACCGGCTATTTATTTGAAGACATTGAATTGATTAGTGTTGTGTATGCTAATCCATCTACAGCCAACAACCATACTTATTGCTATCTGGCTAAAGGAGGTAAAAAGGTACAGGGCCAAAACCTGGATGAGCACGAAGAGCTGATTGTTGAAGAATATACCATAGCCGAAGTAAAACAACTACTTGCCGATAACAAAATATCCCAGGCATTGCATTGCACCGGGCTGTTTTATGCGTTTATGAAGTTGGGGGTGTTGTAGACACATTCATCCCCGCTACCTGTGTCCTCACAGGCAGCTTGCGGATTGTTTGTGAGGACACAAACAATGGATTACCCCCTTGTCATTGCGAGGAGGAACGACGAAGCAACCTCGTCGCGTTCAATATGCAGGCGACGAGATGCCACTCCGCTATTCAGCGGATCGCAATGACATTAGGGAAAAATCAGAGCGCACAAAAAAAGCCCTGCAAATGCAAGGCTTTCCATATCTACATCAAAACGTCAGTTTACGACATCTTCAATTTCTTTTGTATATCAGCTACGTAGCCTTTGAATTTTTTGTCGGTATCAATCAGGTCCTCAACAGTTTGGCAGGCGTAGATCACGGTAGAGTGGTCGCGGCCGCCGAAGAAGTGGCCTATTGATTTTAATGAGCTTTTGGTATGCGCCTTTGCCAGGTACATTGATATTTGCCTTGCCTGTACAATTTCACGCTTGCGGGTTTGTGATTTCACCATCTCTATAGGTACTTCAAAGTACTCGCAAACCAGGCTCTGGATGTATTCCATCGAGATCTCTTTTGAAGAATTTTTTACAAAATTCTTCAGCATTTGCTTGGCCAGGTTCAAATCTATCTCCTTGCGGTTAAGGGTTGATTGTGCCAGTAATGATACCATGGCACCTTCAAGCTCACGTACGTTATTATCAATGTTATGAGCCACATACTCAACTACATCGTTTGATAGCTCAATGCCATCCTGGTAGATCTTATTCTTAAGGATAGCCATGCGGGTTTCCAGGTCAGGGATCTGTAAATCGGCAGAAAGGCCCCACTTAAACCTTGATAGCAGGCGTTCCTCTAAACCTGCCAGGTCCTTAGGCGCTTTATCTGATGTAATGATTAGCTGCCTGCCTGATTGGTGCAGGTGATTAAATATGTGGAAGAAGAAATCCTGTGTTTTCTCTTTGCCGGCAAAGTTGTGCACATCATCCATGATCAGCACATCAATCGCCTGATAAAAATTCACAAAATCATTGATGTTATTATGCTTAAGCGCGTCAACAAATTGCTGGGTAAACTTTTCGCATGATACATAGAGTACCAGTTTATCGGGCAGGGTTTGTTTTATCTGGTTGCCAATTGCTTGTGCAAGGTGTGTTTTGCCTAAGCCAACGCCACCGTATATCATTAAAGGGTTAAATGAAGTGCCACCTGGTTTTGCCGCTACCGCGTAACCTGCCGAACGGGCCAAACGGTTACAATCGCCTTCGATAAAATTCTCGAAGGTGTAGTTACGGTTAAGCTGTGGGTCGACATTCAATTTTTTTAATCCCGGTATAACAAAAGGGTTCTTAATATCCTTATTTATAGAAATAGGGATCGGCATCGATTGATTCTTAGATTCCGCACCGTTTCCGTTTGAAGGCATATTTGTTGTATATGGTTTGCTTGCAGATGATTGTTCAACCACAATGTTATACTCTAAACGCCCCTCATCACCTAATTGTTTTTTAATAGTTTTACGCAACAGGCCAACGTAATGTTCTTCCAGCCATTCGTAAAAAAATAAACTTGGTACTTGTATAGTCAGAACACTGCCTTCCATCCTCAAAGCTTTTATCGGCTCAAACCAAGTTTTGAAACTTTGTGCCGGTATATTATCTTTTATTATCTGGAGACAGTTATTCCAAACGTTAGTACAAGTTTTTTCCATATAGATATATTATAAAAAGTTGATTTCCAACCCCCAGTGAAACATCCTTAGAGGCCGCTACGGAACATCGAATATTCTAAAAAAAAGCGGATAAAAAAATTAAATTTTCACTTTTTTAACAAATAAATTTATGATATTTTAATGTAGACTTTACTAAGAATTCAATATTAAAGTGTACATTTCGTAACAAAAATCCTATTTGCTTCGTTAAAAGAAATATTTTTTTCGCGCAACAACTTTGCCGAAAATTCCGCAATATTTATGTTAGTATATTACAATAAATGAGAATAAAGGTTTTTCAATATTCTCCGAAAATAGCGCGTAGGGTATTGGCTATTTCTCCTAAAGTAGCATAATTTTCAACAGCTACCAAAACATAAGGCATCAAATTTTCTGTTCCTTTTGCCGCGTTGCTGAGTTGCGAAAGCGCTTCGCTAACGGCCAGGTTATTCCGCTCGCTTTTTAGTATGCTGATCTTCTCTATCTGGTGTTTCCGTATGGAGTCATCCACCCGGAAAACGTTGGTAGCTGCTTCCTCGGTTTGGATAAAGCGGTTTACGCCAACCAGTATCTTTTCACCGCTTTCAATCTCGTTCTGGTACTGGTAGGCAGCACTTGCAATTTCCTGCTGCATGTAGTCCTGCTCAATGGCTTTTACCGATCCGCCCATGGCGTCAATCTTATCTATATATATATAGGCGGCTTTTTCAAGCTCATCGGTTAAGGCCTCAATAAAGTAGGAACCCGCAAGCGGATCAACTGTATCGGTAACACCACTTTCAAAGGCGATGATCTGCTGGGTGCGCAGGGCTATTTTTGCCGCAGCTTCGGTAGGTAGCGAGAGCGCTTCATCATAACCATTGGTATGCAGCGATTGCGTACCGCCCAGCACAGCCGCCAATGCCTGGTTGCTCACCCGCACTATATTATTCATGGGTTGCTGCGCAGTTAGGGTTGAGCCACCTGTTTGGGTATGGAAACGCAGTTTTTGAGCGCCGGTTTCGGTAGCGCCTAATTCTTTGGTAATGTGCGCCCACATGCGCCTGGCGGCCCTGAACTTGGCTATCTCCTCAAAAAAGTTATTATGGCAATTAAAAAAGAACGAGAGCCTTTTGGCAAATACATTTATATCCAACCCTTTATCCAAAGCTGCCTTTAAATAAGTTTTGCCGTTGGCGAGGGTAAATGCCAGTTCCTGCACGGCTGTTGAGCCCGCCTCACGGATATGGTAGCCTGATATAGAAATAGTATTCCACTTTGGCACTTCCTTACTGCAATACTCAAACACATCGGTTATAAGCCGCATGGATGGCGCGGGAGGGTATATATAGGTACCGCGCGCGGCATATTCCTTTAATATATCGTTCTGTATAGTGCCTGATAATTGTTTAAGATCGGCCCCCTGTTTTTTTGCTAACGCGATGTACATGGCTAACAAGGTAGCCGCGGTAGCATTGATGGTCATGGAGGTGGTGATGTTTTTCAACTCGATGCCATCAAACAGGATCTCAATATCTTTTAATGAATCGATAGCTACACCTACTTTGCCTACTTCGCCTTCGGATAACTCATGGTCCGAGTCGTAACCGATCTGCGTTGGCAGGTCGAAGGCAACGGATAAACCCATGGTTCCCTGGCTGAGCAGATAATGATAGCGTTTGTTTGATTCTTCGGCGGTGGAGAACCCGGCATACTGGCGCATGGTCCATGGTTTGCCGCGGTACATGTCCTTTTGAATGCCACGTGTGAATGGAAACTCACCCGGCAGTTCATTCATTTCAACTGGCCCGGTATATACTTCCTTTATCTCGATACCGGATGTGGTGGTGATCTTTTTATCGGGCATGGCAGCAGGTTAAAATAATTGTTCCAGGTCCTGCCTGATCAGCTCGCTGCCAATTTCGTATGGATTGTTCTCCATCTGGCTTAACTGTATTAGAATTGTACGCCCCAGGTCGAGGCCGGTGGCGTTTGCGGGCAAGTCCTTTATAGCAGCGCTTACTATATTTATAGTGTCTTCCTTAATGCGCTTGGCTATGCCCCAGGCACGGCTGCTTACATATATTTGCTGGGTGATGTTGTGCTGATATTCGTTACGTACCTCGCTTACCACAACACTATGCAGGTCGGCAGCGGTATAGCCCGGCGAATTAAGGCGTACCAGCATATTTTCGGGGTTTATACGTTCTATAAATAATATAACACGCTCGTAGGCCTGTAGCCTTAGGGGCAATGTTTGATTGGCTACCGATTTTTTAAACTCGAGCAGTTGTATGCGTTCCGATTTATCAAGGTAGGGCTTTATAAGGTAAAAGGCTATCCATACCACGCCTAAGCCCGAAACCGTATATTTAAGAATATCTAACAAAAAAGGGTAATACGCCATAAAGTAAATGTTAGGCCGGGGTCATAAATATACGGCTTGCAACAAAAATCTGCATTTTACATTATATTTGTGTAGTTAATTAAAAATAAGATGAGTACTGCTGTTGAAAACGCACCGGTAAGCTTTACCGAAGGCGCCGTAAAAGAACTTTATAAATTAAAAGACCAGCAAGAGATAAGCGACGACTACGGCTTGCGCGTTGGTGTTGAAGGTGGCGGTTGCTCGGGTATGAGCTATGTTTTAGGCTTCGACCAAAAAAAGGACGGCGACCAGGAATACATTATTGATGGCATTAAAGTGTTTATGAATAAGGCGCACGGCCTGTACCTTGTTGGTATGCAGATCAACTATCAGGATGGCTTAAATGCCCGCGGTTTTACATTTGAAAACCCGAATGCTGCCAGCACCTGCGGTTGCGGTACTTCGTTTTCGGTATAAATAAGATAAGTATATATAATGAGTTCCACTATTGACAGTGGACAAAGGGTGTGTTATTCGTGGGGAGTAACATGCCCTTTTTTTGTTTCTTATATTGTCATTTCGAACGAGGTACGAGGAGAAATCTTCTTCACCAAGTTTTTACGCCGTATATATCGCTTGTATAAGATTTCTCTCTATCGTTTGAAATGACAAAACAATTTTAGCGCAAGTCTTGTGTTTTGGGAATGAGCGATAGCTGACTTGTGCTTTTCTGGGAGATTCTGAAACAAGCTCAGGACAATGTGTAATATATTTCTGGGCGTTGCCTGCGGCCCGGGCTGTTCAGGGCTGCGCTTTGCTCCGGCCCTCCTTCGTCGGGCTAAACCCTTGCCATCCCTAACGCAGTCTGGCGTTACTATCCCGCCGCAGGCAAACTCAAATAAAAAGTAGTACCTACGCCTAAAGTGGTTTCAAACCAAACCTTTCCGCCGGCATTTTCAATGGAGTTTTTTACGAATGCAAGGCCCAGGCCTGTGCCCGAACTTTTGGTAGTAAAGTTGGGCTCGAAGATTTTTTCGCGCATATTTTCGGGGATGCCATTACCATTATCCTTCATGCTGAGCAAAATATTTTTGCTGGTGATGAGGTAGCTGATATCAATTTCACCTGATTTACCGTGCGGGGTAGCTTCGATAGCATTTTTTAACAAGTTATTAAAACAGCGCAAAAGCTGGTCGCGGTCGGCGTTGATGAAGAACGGATCTTCGGGCGGCTGATATTGGATCTTTATATTATCAGCATGCACAAAAATGGTAACAGCCTGGCCCAGCATATCAAAAATATTTATGCGCTCAATATGTGTATCCGGCATTTTGGCGAATGACGAAAACTCTGACGCTATTGACGACAGGCTCTCGATCTGCTCCACAAATGATTTGCTGAAACGTTCAAACTTCTGATCGAACTTAGGATCCTTATCCCGCCACGATTTTTCGAGCAACTGCAAGCCAAGCTTTAACGGGGTAAGCGGATTTTTAATTTCATGGGCTACCTGCTTGGCCATCTCCCGCCAGGCACTTTCGCGCTCGGATTGTGCCAGTTTTTGCGCGCTGTTCTCCAATGCCGCAATCATTTTATTGTACTCGTTTACCAGCGATCCTATCTCATCATCGCGCTCCCACTTAATGGGCTCGTTTCTTTTGCCATATATTATTTTACTTAAATTAAGCTGCATAAAGCTTAGCGGCGCGGTTATCTGCCGGGCAATAATTACGGCAAATAAGCCTACCACTATAAAAATTAAAGCATATACGTTTATCATCACGTTTAGCAATGCAACTATGCGGGCGTTGTAGTCGGCCTCGTTTGAGAAATAGGGGAGCTGTAAATAGGCTACGGTTACCCCTTTTGAGTTTCTAAGCGGAGCATAAACCGATTTGTAAGCCAAGTCGCCAACCATTTCATCATTCACAAATTGCGATTTCTGGAACTTGTTCAGGCTGATATAAGCCTTAGCATTCATGCGCCTGGGCTGAAGGCCATATTCGTAAATTTTAGGCTGGGTAGTGATTAGCGGATAGCCGCTGCGGTTATACAGGATCAGGTCGGTAGAGTAGGTGCTGGCCAGGTTATCAAACTCAACCTGGCTTTCATCATTTATATTATTAATGTATTTATCAAAAAGCCCATTCTCAAATGCAGTAGTTATACGGCTGATCTTGGTGCTGATCATGTTTTGCTGCTGCTCGTTATATTGGGTACTTATGGAGAAAAAGGTAATAAAGCCCACAAATACCAGTGTTATTACCACTGCCGCAATAATAGAGAACTGGATGCGCGTTTTATAAAGTATGCGCTCAAAATTTATGCGGAGGATCCACTTTAAGCCGTCGCCGGTAACATTTAATATCCGTATCCGGGTCCATAGCCAGCGCGAAAAAATAACCACTATGCTAAAAAATAGCAACAATATGAAAAAGAATGTAAGGGATGTTATGCCGTAAAAAATAGGGTTATCCTCCTTGCTTACAACTATCAATGTGCGATCGCCGGGTTTATATATTAAGTGATTAAACGAGATGAGATTTTTATACCACTCCGAATAGTCGCCTTTGGTGGTAACGGTGGTATATTGTTTAAGTTTACCCTTAAAAGTGGTATTTATCAGGTCGTAATCAAAAACACCGCTTTTGCTTTGCAGCTTGTCATCAATATAAAAAGCGTAGGAATAATCTTTAAATTCATCGTCCTGTTTTATTGATCCATCTTTAAGCAGGGCCGGGAAAGAGCCCGCCGGCTGCAACGGCTTCGACCTCAATTCAACTACTATGGTGCCTAATAATTTTTTATTCTCGGTTATGGGCAGTATGGCAAAATAGGTCTCAAAACCGAAGGAGTCGTTCTCCCGGTAAAAATAGTCGGAAACCTTGTAAGAACTGTAAAGCACCAAGTCGCTGAATACACTGAGCGAATAATTTTTATCGGCTGTTATGGGTTGCCCATCGGTATTAAACTGATGAATGGAATAGGAATATTTGGATAGATATTCATCAAAATAAAGCTTTTGAAAACGGTTGCGCAGATTGCCGTAATACATGGTATCCTTAAAATACTTAACGATCTTCTGATCGCCGACTATTTGCTTCTCAATGTTTTTAAAAATACGATCGGCAGTAATATCATCCGGTTGCTCCAGCTTAAGCATAAGGGCTTTGCGGGTATTGTCCTGCTTTATTGATTCAACATGCCTGTATCTTAAAAATGCGATAAGGGAGAATATAAAAACGATAGTAATAAAAGAAGTTGCTGTAATAGCACCGTTATTATAGCGGTACGCATAGCCCCGCATTAATACAACTATAGCTGCAAAAATGTAAAAGAAGTTGAAATGCTGATGATAAGTTATTTCAGCCGTAGCTAAAATAATACCCGTGATGAATATGGCTATTTTATGTGAATCGGGTATAGGCAGTTTAGCGGAAATGGATAAAAAGGTTTCATTCAGCAAGTAAAATATCATAAAGCCAAAGCACATGATGCCCAGGCCAAGCATACTGAACCGGGAAAGACTGAATACGTTATATACGTCGAAATTTATTTTTGAATTGATTACCAGTCCATAAAATAAGTTCAGTAACAGGGATGAAACAACTAAAAGCGCTACAACGCAAATAACTAATATAGCGTAGCTGGCAGTTTTGCCCGGTACACCTTTTAATAAGTAGTGGCGATGTTTATATATAAACGTAGCAAACCACGATGCAAATAATATGTTGAGGCAAAAATCGCCCAGGGAGGCAAACCCATGCCCTGCAGTATATAATACGGGTTTAAAAATATAAAGCTGGTAAACAAAATCGGGCAGGTGATAACGCAGGTTCAGGTAGCGGACCGCTACAATAAACAGTGCCATTGTAATCAACGACAATATGATATAACCCCGCGATACAATGTATTTACAGATGGCCTGTATAAGTACGCACAAGATAAAAAATGTTAACAGCCACGATATCAACTCGAAATAGAAGAAGCGGTGATTGATCATGCCCGGCTTTAATTTTACCGAGAAGAGATATGAATTATCAACGCTGCTATGTACGCCATAAACATCGTTATCGGTAAAATCGGCGAGCTCAATGTTATTGTCGTCCGTCAGATCCTTCTGAAACCTGTTTTGCAGGTATTCGTTTTGGAATGAATAGTTAACTTTAACTAATATGAAGCAAATAGCTGAAAAATCGCCTTCGCTTTTTTTAATGGCCTCATAATATCCGTTGGGTTCCTTAATAAATGATACGCCTTCCTTTATATCCGAGGCCCTGTTAGGCACAACCTTAATACCACTCCAATAAGTTAGCGTGTCCTTATTATATGTGGTGAGCCATATACTCCTTTCCTTGGTGAAGTATTGCGCATAAAACAAAGCCCTGTAAGGATCGTTCTGAATAGTTTTTAAACTATTTAAACTATCCTTATTAAGAAGTATAGCAGTAATATCCGCCTCTTTATCATGAAGATTATCTTCAAAAGCCCTGGCTGTTTGGTCGAGATTTTTTACCGGCGTATAGGTGCTTTGCACTACAGTTGCAGTAAATAACAGACTGAAAAACAGTAGCGCTAACAGTAAACGTATTTTCCCGGATGTGCTCAAGTGTTTAGTTTCAACAAAAGATAAAATTTACATTCAAAACACACATACGCTAAGTATGTTTTATTTATTGTGGTAAAGCTGCGCTTTCTGTAGGTATATGCCTGTCCACCTTTTTTACAAGGCCCTGCAATACGCTACCCGGGCCAACTTCGGTAAATGAAGTAGCGCCATCTTCCAGCATGTGCTTTACGGTTTGTGTCCACCTTACGGGGCCGGTAAGCTGTGCTATTAAATTATGTTTTATCTGTTGCGGATCGGTATAAGGTTTGGCATCAATATTTTGGTAGATAGGGCAAATTGGCGCCTTTATCTCGGTATGAACAATGGCATGCTCCAGCTCAACACGGGCCGATTCCATCAAAGGAGAGTGGAACGCGCCGCCTACATTTAGTTTAAGCGCTCTTTTGGCACCGGCTGCGGTCATTTTTTCACAAGCCTCATCAATCCCGGCAATAGTGCCCGAAATTACCAGTTGGCCCGGACAATTATAGTTTGCCGGTACAACTACATTGCTTATGCGGTGGCAAATATCTTCCACCGTAAAATCATCCAAACCTAAAATAGCTGCCATGGTTGATGGTTGTATTTCGCAGGCTTTTTGCATAGCGTTGGCACGTGCCGCAACCAAACGCAAACCATCCTCAAATGACAAGGCTCCGGCTGAAACCAAAGCTGAGAACTCGCCTAATGAATGGCCTGCAACCATCTCCGGTTTAAAATCATCACCTAAAACAATAGCTAAAATAACCGAGTGCAGGAATATGGCTGGCTGCGTAACATTGGTTTGTTTAAGGCCCTCGTCGGTACCCTCAAACATAATTTCAGTAATGCGGAAGCCTAATATTTCATTGGCTTTCTCAAACAGTTCACGGGCTTTGTCCGACTTTTCGTAAAGGTCTTTACCCATTCCAACAAACTGGGCACCCTGCCCCGGAAAAATATATGCTTTCATTGTTTTGGTTTAATTTAGTGAGTGGTTTATTAGGTTGATTAAGTGAGTGGTTGATCTGGTGGTTAAAAACTACTCACCCAATCAATCACTCACTACTTAACTCAATTTCGCTGATATCAAATTTAAAAACTCTGTTCTGGTCCTGTCTTCTAAAAACTCGCCGGTAAAGGCTGATGTGGTAGTTACTGAGTTTTGTTTTTGTACGCCCCGCATGCTCATGCACAGGTGACGGCATTCAATTACCACACCAACACCTAATGGCTGCAGGGTATCCTGTATGCAATCCCTTATCTCGTTGGTTAAGCGTTCCTGTACCTGCAAACGGCGGGCAAACACATCAACCACACGCGGTATTTTACTCAGGCCAACTACATGCCCGTTGGGGATGTAAGCCACATGTGCTTTACCAAAAAATGGCAGCATATGGTGCTCGCACATGGAGTAAACCTCAATGTCTTTTACTACAACCATTTGGCTGTAATCTTCCTTAAACTTAGCCGAATTTAGTATCGCCTGGGCATCCAGGTCATAGCCCTGGGTTAAAAAAAGCATGGCTTTGGCAATACGCTCCGGTGATTTTAACAGCCCTTCGCGCTCAGGATTTTCGCCTATCTGCTTTAAAACATCATGGTAATGTGCCGATAGGTTGGTGATAAGTTCGGGGTTATACCGGTCAATCTTTACATATCCTTCAATATCGTCATCGTCGTCACGATAGGGGATAGAGTGGTTATCAGTCATCTTATTAGGTTAGTCGCCGAAGTATTCAGCGGAATTATTTTCAGTTTCGTATAACTTTACTGAATGCAGGAACACGCCATCATATGCCTCGATAGGGCCCTTTAGCTGGTTAAATATTTCAATACAAAGCAACTCTGTTGAGGCCATTTTGCCATCCATAAATTCAACATCCTTATTGATGTTTTTATGGTCGAGCTTTTCGATCACGTAATCGTTAATGATAACCTTCAGCTCCTTAAGATCGATCAAATAGCCCGTAGCATGGGTAACCTGGCCTTTTACTGTTACAAAAAGGTTATAGTTATGGCCGTGCCAGTTAGGGTTGGCGCATTTGCCAAACACCTCATTGTTTTTCTCTGCGCTCCATTCCTCACGATACATTCTATGAGCGGCATTAAAATGCTCTTTGCGCGTAATATATATCATCATAATATTTGTGGGTGCAAATATACAAAACAAAAACAAGGCATATGTTTTATCTTAGCAAGCAAAAAATAAATTGACAATGCGCGTATTAGTTGTAGCTGCTACGGAATTTGAAGTTGAGGGGTTGATTCAAGAGTCAGGAATCAAGAATCAAGATTTAAAAGTGCTGATCACCGGAGCAGGCATGGTGGCAACCGCGTTTGCGATGGGGAAACATCTGGCCGAAAATAAATATGACCTCGTCATAAACTTAGGCATCTGCGGTAGTTTTGATAGAGAAATTGCTTTGGGCGATGTTTTAGAGATTGTTGAAGATGACCTGGCGGAACTGGGTGCTGAAGATGATGAAGATTTCATTACCATTGAAAAGCTGGGTTTTGGAGAAAGTAGCTTTAGGGCCACTTATCCGTTACCTGAAAAATTCAACCTGAAAAAAGTAAATGCCGTTACGGTAAACACGGTGCATGGTAATGATGCATCTATAAAAAGACTAAGTACCCGCATTAATGCTCAGCTGGAAAGCATGGAGGGTGCGGCGTTCTTTTATGCCTGCCGGGAAGCTGGTGTATCGAGTTTGCAGATCAGGGCAGTGTCAAATTACGTGGAAAAACGTAACCGTGATGCCTGGCAGATAGGGTTAGCAATTAAAAATCTGAATACATTTGCTGGTGAATTGGTAGATTGTTTAATAAGTAGTCAAGAGTAATTTCAAGTTGAATAGATACAGGGCATTAACTATTGCTTTTTTAATCATCATTGGCAATGTAATAATTGATCATTTTTTTGCTCCTGTGGGACTGTTTTTAAGTCCGATAGTGACAATTATTGCTGTCATTATTATAAGTTTAAATAAAGACAAATTCGATATTACATTTCAATCTGTTTTAATGTTCGCGCTGGTGGCATTAAACGACATTGGCATTAAATTATACGGCGGTGGTATACATGATTCGGAAGGCCAGGGTCTTGTAAATCTATTTCTTTTAATTTGTTTGGCGCCTTGTTTTATAATACTTTCAATATCTGTAATAAAAAATAAAAGTACTGTTGCCAAGAAAATCATATCTGTTCTATCATTTTTAATGTTAGTTACTTTGCACCTATATTTCTTTAGTCTGTTAGGTATGCAACAGTTTTATATATAACAAAAACACTCATGAAACTATCCCTCGGCTTTTCGCCCTGCCCTAATGATACCTTTATTTTTGACGCTTTAATTCACCATAAAATTGATACTGAAGGGTTGGAATTTGAAGTGTTTTATGATGATGTGGAAACGCTAAACCAAAAAGCCTTTCGTGGCGAGCTGGATATTACCAAACTGAGCTACCACGCCTTTGCCTATATAGCCGATAAATATGTTTTGCTGGATGCTGGCAGCGCATTAGGCTTTGGTGTAGGACCGATGTTGATTTCGGATTTAGAAATTTCGATTTCGGATTTACAAAAGAATCAAATCCGAGATCGAACATCCGAAATCCGAAATCCTTTAATAGGTATCCCCGGCAAATACACTACCGCCAACTTTTTGTTAGGATTGGCGTTCCCCGAGGCTACCAATAAGCAGGAACTGGTGTTCTCGGATATTGAAGATGCCGTACTGGAAGGTCGTATTGATGTGGGCCTTATCATCCATGAAAACCGCTTTACTTACCAGGATAAAGGCCTGAAAAAGATCATCGACTTGGGCGATTATTGGGAAAAACAAACCGGCTGCGCTATCCCGCTCGGTGGCATTGTGGCTAACCGCAATTTACCGGAAGATGTTCAGCATAAAATAAACCGGGTATTGCGTAAATCGGTAGAGTTCGCGTTCGCTAATCCAAAATCCGGACTGGAATTTATCCGCTCCCACGCGCAGGAAATGAGCGAGGAAGTGATGTATAAACACATTGACCTGTATGTAAATAAATATTCACTAAATCTGGGTGAAGAAGGTAAAAAAGCGATAAAGTTACTGTTTGATACCGCCCTGGAAAAGGGGATTATACCGGAGATAAAAGAGGGGATATTTTTGACGGGTTATTAATCATTATCGTCATTGCGAGGAGTGTAACGACGTGGCAATCCCAAACTATACAGAGCGGATCTGCTAATTAGGGATTGCCACGCTATCGCTCGCAATGACGCGTGGAAAAATCAATACAACAACTGATCATAAGGATATCTTGCTGCATGTATCTCCACAACCTTGTCATACAACAATTTCCTAAACTCATCTATATTCTCCTTTTTAGTGGCTGATATAAAAATGGCCGGGCTGTTGTTCTTGGCCATCCAGCTGTGTTTAAAGTCGTCGAGTGTTAGTGGTTCAACTTCTTCGCCTTCGTGGTTCTGCACCGGCTGGTAAGCATCAATCTTGTTGAATACGGTAATGGTTGGTTTATCGATAACACCCAAATCCTTCAGTGTTTCGTTAACGGTTCTTATCTGATCCTCAAAGTTAGGGTGTGATACGTCTACTACGTGTACCAAAATATCCGCTTCGCGCACTTCATCCAATGTCGATTTAAAACACTCCACCAAATGGTGAGGCAGCTTTCGGATGAAACCTACGGTATCTGATAACAGGAATGGCACGTTCTCTATCACCACCTTCCTAACCGTAGTATCCAGCGTAGCGAAAAGCTTGTTCTCGGCAAATACTTCTGATTTGGAGATCATGTTCATGATGGTTGATTTACCCACGTTGGTATAGCCCACCAATGCCACACGCACCATAGCCACACGGTTTTTACGCTGTGTTTCGTTTTGACGATCTATCTGCCTTAGCTTTTCTTTTAATAACGAGATCTTATTCAAGATCAAACGACGGTCAGTCTCTATCTGCGACTCACCTGGTCCACGCATACCAATACCACCTTTTTGGCGCTCTAAGTGGGTCCATAAACGGGTAAGGCGCGGCAGTAGATATTGCAGCTGTGCCAGTTCAACCTGACTTTTAGCCTGCGCTGTTTGTGCCCGCCCGGCGAAGATATCCAGTATCAGGTTATTACGGTCGAGGATCTTGACCTGCAGTTCGTTCTCTATATTACGTAATTGCGATGGGGTAAGCTCATCATCAAAAACTACTATATCTATTTCCTCTTCGGTAACAAAGGCCTTAATATCCTCCAAACGACCTGAGCCTACAAACGTGGCACGATCAGGGCGTTGCAGTTTTTGGGTAAAAGTTTTGACAGTCTCCGCCCCGGCAGTCTCTACCAGAAACTGCAGTTCTTCTAAATACTCCTTGGTCTGCTCATCGGTTTGATGTGGTGTAATTACACCAACCAGTACAGCCCTTTCCTGCTTCTCAGCAGTATCATAAAATTTTTGCTTCATTAAGTATTGTATATCAAATCAATTGCCAAGTTAGTAAAATCTGCCCATGTGTCGGTTTCGGTAGATTACGGGTGACAAAAACGGCAAATATCCTCTTCATGGTTCATAGCGATGGGTTTCAAACCCATCGCTATTGGTAATAATTATATAAAAGCGTCATTGCGAGGTACGAAGCAATCTCTACGTAGGCAGGTCCAGCATTTCTGTTCGCTCTGTATAGCATAGAGATTGCTTCGTACCTCGCAATGACGGTGGCAGAAAAGGCTATTCCTTACAACTCCTTCACAAATTCCATCATTGCTAAACCCGGATCAGCCTGTTTCATAAAGTTCTCACCGATCAGGAAACCGTTAAAACCAGCTTTCTTCAGCTCCTTAATAGTTTGCGGGTTGCTGATCGCGCTTTCCGAGATCTTTAAAAACTCAGCCGGGATATGCTCCGCCAGTTTGTAGGATGTTTCTACCGAAACGGTAAAATCAGCCAGGTTACGGTTGTTTACGCCTATGGCATCCAGATTTGGGTTGATGCTACGTTGCAGTTCCTCTAAATTATGCACCTCAAGTAATACATTTAAGCCCAAGCTTTTAGCCAGTGATGCAAATTGGTCTATTTCATCAGGTGTAAGTATAGCGGCTATCAATAAGATGATATCTGCACCCAATGATTTCGCCTCGATTACCTGGTATGGGTCTATCATGAAATCCTTACGCAAAATAGGGATGGTATTTACCTGCCGGGCCTTTATCAAATCGGCTTTTTTACCCATGAAGAACTGCCTGTCGGTAAGCACCGATAATGCCGAAGCGCCGGCTTCATCATAACCATTGGTTACCTGCTTAACGGTCACCTTATCATTAATGATCCCTTTTGAGGGCGACTTACGCTTAAACTCCGCGATGATCCCCGTACGGTCAGGATGCAATAAAAACTCCCTGAACGAATAGGTATCCCGCTGAAAAAGGTCTGATTCTTCCAGTTTGGTATATGAAACCCGCTTTTTAGCCGATTCAACTTCCCTGCGTTTGTTAAGTACTATTTTATCTAAGATATTCATGCGCCGATCCAGTTTTTCATCATTTCCTTACCATACTCCGTTAATATCGATTCCGGGTGAAATTGTACACCGCGAACGTCGTATTCCTTATGCCTTAATGCCATAACCGAGTTATCTTCTTCATCAATAGCAGTAACGGTTAATACATCAGGCACTGCCTTTTCATCAACTACCCATGAGTGGTACCTGCCCACTTTAAAACTCTGCGGCAAACCTAAAAAGAGTTGCTCTTTTTCATCAGTTACCTTTATTGGTGTGGCAATGCCATGCATAGGCTGGCTTAAGTTATACAACTTACCGCCAAATACCTCGGCAATGGCCTGCTGACCAAGGCACACGCCAAAAATACTTTTGGTTGGCGAATATTTCTCAATCACATCCAACAATAAGCCAGCCTCTGACGGTATGCCCGGCCCCGGCGACAGGATGATCTTATCAAATGCATCCACATCCTCAATATTAAACTGGTCGTTCCTCCAAACGGTACATTGCAGGCCAATTTCATTAACCAAATGTACCAGGTTGTAGGTGAAGGAATCGTAGTTATCTATTATTAATATATTTTTCATTGTTACACACCCCTAACCCCTCTCAAGAGGGGAACTTTGTTTTTAAATTTTAACTAATCGTTGAACTATAATTCCTCCGCCAATTCAATAGCTTTCCTTAACGCCGCTATCTTATTATCTACTTCCTTCAGTTCCATTTCAGGTATTGAACCCGCCACTATGCCCGCACCGGCCTGGTAATGCAACGTGTTATTCTTGCTCAAAAAGGAGCGGATCATAATGGCGTGGTTAAAGTCGCCGTTAAAGCCAAGGTAGCCAATGGCGCCGCTGTAAAAGCTGCGTTTGGTTTTCTCGTTTTCGTCGATGATCTCCATAGCGCGGTACTTTGGCGCGCCGCTTAGTGTGCCTGCCGGGAAGGTATCGGCTACGACTTTAAATGATGCCACGCCCGGTAATAGCTTACCGCTTACGTGCGATACCAAATGGATGAGGTGCGAATAATATTGAACTTCCTTAAAAGCCTTCACCTCTACCTGTTCGCAATGGCGGCTCAGGTCGTTACGGGCCAAATCTACCAGCATCACGTGTTCTGCTGATTCTTTCGGATCTTCGATCAGTTTTTGCGCCAACTCGGCATCCTTGATATCATCCCCGGTACGTTTAAAGGTGCCCGCGATAGGGAAGATGCTGGCGACCCTGTTTTTAATAGTGATCTGTGCCTCCGGCGATGAACCGAAGATCCTGAAATCGCCATAATCAAAATAGAATAAATACGGTGATGGGTTGATAGAACGCAAGGCTCTGTACACATTAAACTCATCGCCCTGGAACTGTTTAGAGAACGCCCTCGATGGTACGATCTGGAACACATCGCCACGGTAAATATGCTGCTTCATCTTTTCAACTATGGCTATAAAGCCCTCGTTGGTTAGGTTTGATTGTTCGGCCTCTTTGCTTTGGAAACTGTATTCGGGGAAGTTTTTATTCTTAATCAGGTCCTCTAATTTTTCAATCCCACCGTTTTCTGGTTCGCCTTCCAGTTGATTGTAGGAGATATAGAGCTCGTTTTTAAAGTGATCAATAGCGATAACATACCTGTAAATGTTGTATTGCATTTCAGGGATTTTTTTGCTGTTGTTTTCTACCTGCTTTAGTTTGATGGTTTCGAAATGCTCTACCGCCTCATGCGCAAAATAGCCGAACAAGCCATTCGATATCACCTTGAGCCCGGTTTCGGTAGTTTCAAAGCTGCTTAAAAAATCATTGATCTGGCTGATAAGTTCAAACTCGCCCGGTTTAAAGTTTTCTTCCGTACCGTCGGGATACTTCTTTTTCAGGTTGCCATCTTCCAGTAATATGCCGCCAATAGGTTCGCAGCAGATGTAGCTGGTACTATTTTCACGACTATGATAGTCGGAACTTTCCAGCAATAATGAATTCGGGAACACATCCCGCAGGCGTAAATAAATGCTTACCGGGGTAGTGGTATCGGCAAGTAACTTTTTATGTGTGGTTATTATTTTAAAATTCTTCATGTTATATGTATGGTCCTTAAACAGAAAAAACCCAGCGAATATAGTTCGCCGGGTTCCAAATAGGTTTATAATTGGTTAGTCTATATATCAAATAGCATCCGGCTGCCAAAAATTACTTTGGTGCCACCAACGGTTGATTGGGTTGATTTTGATCATAGCGGGAGCAAATTTATAAAGAAAATTGAATTACCAAACTTTTTCTCACTTTTTATCGTTATTTTTTATTGGCTCATGCCGAAAAGCCCGCGTTGGCTTTGTACAATAGCTAAGGCAATGACTAACAGTGCCAAAATATAAAAGATAGCAACCGCCCTGTGTTTAGCTTCAGGCAGTACCAATTTCTTAGAGCGGCTGTGCCCTATAGTTATTAATACAATCGCGAAGATCATCATGGTAATATGCTCAACCGTCCAGTAGCGGGTGGTAGCATCCTTCATAGTACTGCTGTTAAACTGTACATACGGACTGATAAAGTATAATACAATCCCAATAAGCAGTTGCGTATGTGCCGATATCATGGCGAAAAGGTTAACAAGCCTGTTACCTTTGGTATAAGGCCTTTTGCCCAGCCAGCCAGCCAGTGATAGCAATATGGCCAGCAATACCAACACCATTACAATGTACCTGAACCCCGAGTGCAGGTGTAAGAAAAAACTATATAAAGTCATACCTCGAAAATTTATTCGAATATACAACACATCACATAATAATCACCAGGCACGATGAAGTATCAATAAAATAATGAGTAATTAAGCCGATTTTACCCGGTATTTATTAAAATATGTTATTTAACGTTAATGTATGTTAACAAGTTGTTGAATTACAGGTAAAATATAGATATTTAGGAGCCTGATGAAAAAACTCCTAATCCTTATCACAATTTTATGTTCAATAAATGTTTGTATAGCGCAAAACCGCCATACAATTACAGCCATAGTTACCGATACAACCGGGAAAAATCCCCTTGAACTTGCAACGGTAGTTGTTCTTAAAGTAAGCGATTCATCTATGATCTCTTACACGCTTACCGATAAAACCGGCGCGTTTACCATCCATAACCTGCGGGATAATGAACCGGCTCGCCTGTTGATATCACACGCCGGGTTTGAAAGTTTGCACATCCCTTTAAATTACACCAAAACCGAGCTGCTTAACCTGGGCGTTATCCATCTCCGGGAAAGGGAACTTGCCGAAGTAAATATTAAAGGCGAACTGGTGCCTGTTGTTATTAAAAAGGATACCATTGAGTTTAATGCCGAGGCTTTTAAAGTGCGGCCCAACGCAGTAGTGCAGGATCTGCTTAAAAAACTGCCCGGCGTGCAGGTCGACCGTGATGGAACCATAACTGTTAATGGCAAAGGCGTATCAAAAGTAAAGGTTGATGGCAGGGACTTTTTTGCGAACGATCCTAAAATTGCCACCCAAAACCTGGATGCTGATATGATAGCCAAAGTGCAGATCTATGATGACCGGGAGAATGACCCCGACCACCTGACACCAGACAATGATGTTAAAAAGATCATCAACCTTAAATTTAAAAAGGAGTTTTCAAAAGCTACGTTTGGTAAAATAGTTGCAGGGGCAGGCACACAGGACAAGTATAATTTGGATGGCTTATATAATCAATCCATCAATAATTTACAGGTGTCGGTTATTGCCAACAGTAAAAACCTTGGGAACACGCAATTTATTGGCACTTCGCTGGTGGGGTTTGGGCCTAGCGCAGGTTTAAACCAAAACACCAATGCCGGGGTAAATATTAATGACAATTTTGGCAAAACGGTAAAGCTTAACCTGGTTTATAATTATGCCAATAATGTATATAAAGACCAGCAGGTATCAAATTCGGCGCAGTTTTTAAACGATACTACCTTAACAAGAAACACCACCACCCAAATGCATTCGGTAAATAATAACCAGAGCATTAACGGCAACCTTGAGTGGGACCCCAACGATGCTACAAAACTGAAATATACACCGGAACTTAGTTTTGGCAATACCAATTCAAACAATCAGAGTGTAGGAACCAGCTTTAATAATTTTACGCCCCTGCTCTCCAAAAGCAATAACAGCAACAATAACAACGGCAGCAACACGAGCTACCAGCATTCGCTGAACTATTACCACAGCTTTACTAAAAAAGGCGAATCATTAAGTATAACAAACAGCGTACAGGTAAGCCCCAATACAGGCAAAAACATTAGTGTTGATGATCTGCAATCGTATACAGCCAGCTTAAATTCAGATACATTAAACAGGCTGGCTAATAATAAAAACAATAATACCGCGATAGGCTTAACCGCCGATTATAATTACCCTGTCAGCAAAAAGATCACATTGGGTATAGCGGTTGATGGGAAGCACAACAATACCGGTGCCGACCTGCTTACCTATGATCAGGACCCTAAAACAGGTTTGTATGATATATTTTTAACATCGCAAAGCACTAATTTAACCCGTAATGAGTGGGACGGGGACGCGCATCCTCAATTATTATACCTGGCTAATAATGTGAACGTTAATATTGGTTTTATAGCGCAAACGCAGCAAATCAATAACCAGTTTAATATGGCCGCTCCTGACCTGGATCAGCATTTTGCCTACTTGTTTCCGTCGGTATCAATAAATATTAAGCAGTTCAGTTTTAATTATAGTGAAGATGTACGGCAACCATCTATAAATCAGCTTCAACCCATTACATTGGTGTATAGTCCGCTTTACAGTGCTACCGGCAACCCCGATCTTAAGCCTACCCGTGTGCGCAATTTTGGCTTTAATTATAACAACGTGAATATGCAAAGCAACATGTATACTTTTCTTTCAGTCCGGCTTAGTTTAGAGAGCAACAGTATTACACAAGAAACCACGGTTAGTCCGGGTGGCGCGCAAACAACAATGCCGGTTAACAAAAACGGCCGTTTCACAACTTATCTTAATGGTAACATATCAAAAACCTTTAAAATAGATGGTAAATGGAAGATCCGCGAGTCAACCAATATTAATGGCAGTGCCGGGCGTAATTTTTTTGAAGTTAACCAGCAGGAGGGTTACCAGGATACCTACGCTTTGCCTGTTACTCAAACCGTTGTTTTTAGTTATGATGATGTTATTGATTTTGAACCATCGTACTATATTAACCCCGCCATTACACATTACGAACTGGTGAAATATCCGTCGGTAAGTTATGTGCAGCAAACCATAAGTTTACCAATAGATGTACAATGGCCCAAACGGATAAACTGGAGCATTAATTATACCCATATTTATAACCCGCTGGTTGCTCAGGGGTTTCAGCGGCAGTCGAACCTGCTGAGCTTTTCCATCGCGCAGGCCTTTATGCAAAAGGATAAAGGTGAAATAAGGCTCACCTGTTATGATTTGCTTAATCAAAGCGTTAGCTCATACCATTTTGCCTCCGCCAATAGCATTTATGATATACAGAGCTCAGCCATAAGGCGGTACTTTTTATTTACTTACAGCTATAGGTTCTCAAAAACTAAAAAGTAGGTATACTGCCCAGTCGTGGTGCTTTTTGCGGCTTTGTACCTGTCAAAATCTTCATTATATTTATCAACCTCATTTTAACTGACGACTAATGAAAAAAACCTTACTGCTTTTTTGTTTTGCGCTGATCATGGCTCACGTGCTGTACGCGCAGGACACCTTCCCCGTAAATGGCACCTGGGATATCCGCCCCGGCCAATACGCCTTTACCAATGCCACAATTGTTGTTAATGCCGATCAAACCATCGCCAACGGCACCTTATTAATTAAGGACCGCAAGATAGAAGCGGTTGGAGCAGGTGTTGCCATCCCAAAAGGATATGTGACTATCGACCTTAAAGGCAAGCACATTTACCCCGGATTGATTGATGCCTATACCACTTACGGTATCCCTGAAGAACCCCGAAAAGAGTTCTCACGCCGGGGTAGTTACACTCCTGTATATACCACAACCAAACCCGGTGCCTACGGCTGGAACGAAGCCATCAAACCTGAAATGAATGCCAAAGCTATTTTTCATGCCGATGCCTCAAAGACAGAGGACCTGAAGAAAAACGGTTTCGGCGCGGTGCAGTCATTAATACATGATGGTATTTCCCGTGGTACATCCGTTGCGGTTACCTTGGGCGATGAACGCGACAACGAAGTAATGCTGAATGATGAAGCCGCTGCGCATTACTCATTCAATAAAGGCACTGCGGCAACTGATTATCCATCATCTTTAATGGGCAGCATAGCGCTCATCCGCCAAACTTATTATGATGCACAATGGTATAAAACACAGAATGAAGAATACAACATTTCCTTAGCCGAGTTTAACCGCACACAAAATATCCCGCAGGTATTCGAGGTTTCTGATGCTTTAGGTGTTATGCGAGCCGATAAAATAGCTAAAGAGTTTGGCAAGCAATACATTTTTAAAACTGATGGCGATGAATACCGCCGCCTGGATGCCATGAAAGCTACCGGCGGCAGTTTCATTATCCCGGTGAATTTCCCGGAGGCTTATGATGTGGAGGACCCGATGGATGCCCGCAAGGTAAGCTATGCCCAGTTAAAGGATTGGGAACTGGCGCCAACCAACCCCGCCGCTATGGAAAAAGCAGGGATAAGATTTGCCATAACTACCTACGGACTGCAAAACGGCCGTGATTTTTGGCCAAACCTGCGCACTGCTATTGATAACGGCTTGAGCGAAAAACAGGCTTTATTATCATTAACCACCATACCGGCCCAGATGCTGGGTGTTGCCGATAAATTGGGTTCGCTTGAAAAAGGTAAACTGGCCAGCTTTATCATCACATCTGACGACCTGTTTAAAAAAGACGATATTATTTATGAGAACTGGATCGAGGGCCGCCAGTATGTGGTAACCCGTATGAATGTTACCGATCTGCGAGGTAATTACACTTTAGCAAGCGATGCCCTACCTGGCGTAAGCCTAAAAATTGGCGGTACGCCCGGCGAATATGAGGTAAACCTTTCGCGTGCCGGTGCTGATAGCGCCAAGGCAAAAGGTACCATTACCCGCAGCGGCGATATCGTAAGCATTTATTTCGACCTTAAAAATAAACCGGAAGGCAGCATTCGCCTGAATGGTTATATTACTGATTTATCACCGCTTACCTTTAGCGGTAACGGTGTTATGCCCGATGGTTCGGCTATTAAATGGTCGGCAACCTATGCCAGCGCGGTAAAGCCAGAGCCCGCTCATCCCGAAGAGAAAAAGGAAATAGAAGTTGGTCCGGTTATTTATCCGTTTGCAGCTTACGGCAATGCCCAATTACCGGTAGCAGAAACCGTGTTATTTAAAAACGCCACCGTTTGGACAAATGAAAAAGAAGGCATCCTGCAAAATGCAGATGTATTGATAGAGAATGGTAAAATAAAAGCCGTAGGTAAAAACCTTGCAGCAGGTAATGCTAAGGTTATTGATGCAACCGGCAAGCATTTATCACCGGGTATAGTTGACGAACACTCGCATATTGCCGTATCAGGCAGTGTGAACGAAGGTACGCAAGCCGTTACCGCCGAAGTAAGGATTGGCGATGTATTAAATCCTGAAGATATCAGCATTTACCGTCAGCTGGCAGGTGGGGTAACCACTTCTCATATCCTGCATGGTTCGGCAAATCCAATTGGCGGGCAAACTATGCTGATCAAACACCGGTGGGGTGTTCTGGCTGATCAGCTGAAATTTCAGGATGCCGATGGTTTCATCAAATTCGCCCTGGGCGAAAACGTTAAGCAAACCAACTGGGGTATCCCTGAAGGAACGCCGAACATGCGTTTCCCGCAAACCCGTATGGGCGTTGAGCAGGTTTACATGGATGAGTTTACCCGTGCTAAGGAATACAAAGCAGCCCGCTCAGTAAAAGGCAGCAACGTGCGCCGCGATTTGGAGCTGGACGCGATAGTAGAGATACTCGACAAAAAACGCTTCATCACCTGCCACTCTTACCTGCAATCGGAAATAAACATGCTGATGAAAGTGGGCGATACCATGGGTTTTAAGGTAAACACCTTTACCCACGTGTTAGAAGGTTATAAAGTAGCTGATAAAATGAAAGCACGCGGCATTGCAGGTTCAACTTTCTCTGATTGGTGGGCCTACAAAATGGAGGTATCCGAAGCCATACCTTATAATGGCGCGCTGATGCACGATATGGGCGTATTAACCGCCTTTAACTCCGACGATGATGAAATGGCCCGTCGCCTGAACCAGGAAGCAGGCAAAGCCGTAACCTACGGCCACATGAGTGAAGAAGAAGCGCTGAAACTGGTTACCCTTAACTCTGCCATCATGCTGCATGTGGATAACCGTGTGGGAAGTATTAAAGTAGGTAAGGATGCCGATTTAGTATTGTGGTCGGCAGATCCGTTATCCATCTATGCCGTTGCCGAAAAAACTTTTGTTGATGGCATACCCTACTGGGATATTGACAAGGATGCCGCCAACCAAAAAGCCATGAAGGATGACGAAGCGCGCATCATTCAAAAAATGATAGCCGCTAAAAACAAAGGCGCGGTAACGCAGAAGCCCAAAGGCCGCCGTCCGCATAAAAATGATGAGGCTGCCGAAGATGATGAATATGTGAGCGATGGTGCAGGTCAAACTTCAGCAACCCAAACTGTAAATCAATAATCCTTTAATTATACAGATATGAAAAAGATAACCGCAATTTTTGGAGGATTATTGCTCAGCATTAACCTCATATATGCACAGGCTACTATATCACCAGCGCCGGCGCAATCAATGCCGATAGTATTAACCGGGGCCACTATCCACGTGGGTAACGGACAGGTAATAAATAACGGCTACATCAGCTTTGATAAAGGTAAAATAACCGCCATTGGCGAAGGCGCAGCGCCAAATACTGCCGGCGCAGATGTGATTGATGCCAGTGGAAAGCAAATTTACCCAGGCTTTATTTGCCCGGTGACTAACCTCGGCTTAGTAGAGATTGAAGAAGGTGCAAGGGGTACAGTTGACGACTGGGAAACGGGTACGCTTAACCCTAATGTACGTTCTATAATCGCTTACAATACCGATTCAAAAGTAATACCAACCGTTCGCTCTAATGGGATTCTGATGGCGCAGATCACACCTGGCGGCGAATTTATTTCAGGGCAATCCTCGATAGTACAATTGGATGCCTGGAACTGGGAAGATGCGGCCTATAAAACGGATATGGGTATTCACCTGAACTGGCCTGTTGTCCGTTTCGAAAGCAGAAAGAGCGCAGGCGGCGCTCCATCCGAATCACCTGCCGAAAAAGCGCAGAAAGCTATTGATGCCATCGTAGAATTATTTACCGAGGCTAAAGCTTATTCAGAGATACCAAAACCAGCCGTTACCAATTTAAAGCTGGAAGCCATGAAAGGCTTGTTCAACGCTACAAAAAAACTGTTTATTAATGCTGATGGTGCGAGGGAGATCATCCAATCGGTTGCTTTTGCCAAAAAGTTTGGCATCTCCATAGTAATAGTTGGCGGCGGCGAATCTTACCTGGTTACCGATGTGTTAAAGAACAACAAAGTGCCCGTAATACTAACAGAAACCCAACGACTGCCAGATAATGATGAGGACGATGTTTACCTGCCCTACAAACTGCCCAAACTGCTGCAGGATGCAGGTGTATTATATGGCTTAACCGGCATCGGTTTCTGGCGGCAACGCAACCTGCCTTTCGAGGCCGGGCAGGCGGTTGGCTATGGCTTAACAAAAGAACAAGCCCTGAGCATGATCACCCTTAATAATGCCAAAATTTTAGGTATTGATAAAACAGTGGGAACACTGGAAGTTGGTAAGGATGCCACCCTGTTCATCTCCAAAGGCGATGCGTTGGATATGATCGGCTTGGATGTGCAAACTGCGTTCATCCAGGGGCGCAACATTAATTTGGATAACCTGCACAAACAACTGTACCGCAAGTTCAGTGCTAAATATGGGTTGAAGGCTAATTTGTAACATGCATTTATAGCGATGGGTTTCAAACCCATCGCTATGGTAAAATATTCTCAATAGTACAGACTTACGAAGTTTTTAAAACTTCGTAAGTCTCCTTTTACCCCATTATCAACTCCATTGTTTGTTATATTTGTTAAAACCTTATCACAATGGACAGAATCTCATTTACCATATTTATCCCCGACGGGAAGAAATTTCACTGGACACCAAACTGGATAATGCTTGGCTTATGGGCAAGCGCAATTTTCCTGTCCTGGTTGCTTGATTACCCGCACTCGCCATATAATGATCTCAAAGGTTGGGTTTTAATTTGTGTAGGAGGTCTAAGCCTTTACTTCTTAATAGCCTCGTTTTTTACATATAAGCCACTGAATGGTACTTTAAGTGGGGAAATTATATTCGGAGATGCCGCTATTATAGTAAATGATGAAACGTTTGAATTGAAAGATATAAATGATCTGGATTTTTATTTTTTCGACTATTATGGCAAAACAACAGGCAGTGGCCGCGACTTTGATCCTAAAATGTACCAGGGTGTAAATAATTATGTAACCTTTACTGATAAGCTCAATCAAACACACACTATCTATTTCAAAATGGAGACAGAGCATTCTTATTTGTCGTTGGATACATTTATTAATGCAGCTATAAAGGCAAAAAAGATGCAATTCCAGCGAGGTATCGATCTTTTAGGTATTGAGAATATATCTGATAGGTAAATGGTTCATATACTAATTAAAATATGAATTGGAAACTCATCCTAAGAATTGGTTTATATATTGTAGCGATTTTTTGCTTGTTCTGTGCTTTTTATATTACCGTATTTTTAATGGGTTATGCTGATGACGCTTTAGATCATACTCAAGGAATACTAATATTAGCGTTTATTTTTATATTGATTAATCTAACTATAGATAGTCTGATCTTGGTTAGAAATTACAACAAGCCAGAATTTATATGGGCATCTTCAATTACTGTAATAATATGGATTGCAATGCTTTATTTTTCCTGTTGATTTTTGATTTTAATTCCCCACCCGTCATGCCGAACTTGTTTCACTGTTGTCCGGTAAACTTTTGTTTGACATGTAAAAACACCTATGAGGGCTTCAAAAGGCCGTTTTTTGTGCCATTCTTAAAAGTAAGCCCCCTAAAAATAAAAAAACGTTTTGCTTTTTCAAAAACCGGCTGTCCGGTAAACTTTTTGTCGAAACAAGTATATTTCCTTCATTTGACCGCTTATGGTTGCGATATAGCGCAATAAAAAGTTTTTTGTCGGTAATATCGCAGCCATTTCTATACCGGCTGTCCGGTAAAACTTTTACGCTTTTCTTTTACCGGACAACAGTGAACTTGTTTCGGCCTCCCACAAAACATACGGATTGCTTGGTGTACACTTTGCATATGAGGTGCTGAAACAAGTTCAGCATGACTGTAATATTAAATAAATTCTACCCCGCAGAACTAAATTTCCCCATCAACACGGCCGGATTATCCCCAATCTTCATCGGTTCTCCGCACAAAGCCTCGTTACCCAGCAAGGCGAACAATATCGCCTCCTTAGCATCCGGATCAATACCCAAAGCATCAGTATTATGTATTTCAACATGAGGCAATTCCTGCTTTAAATTATTCATCACAAAAATATTCCTTGCCCCGCCGCCGCTGGCAAATAGTTTAATATCAGCAGGGAAATTTGCTTTTATAAAATCAGCAATGGTTGTGGCGGTAAAGGCGCTCAGGGTACAAACCAGGTCTTCAGCACTGATAGCCAAAGTACCCGATCTTTCCTGCGCCGACTTTACAAAAGGCAGATTAAACAACTCCGGCCCGGTGGTTTTTGGTGCGGTCTCTTTGAAAAACGGATGGCTCAATAACTCATTCAATAAAGCCTCATTCACTTTTCCTGAGTAAGCAATTTTAGAATCCTCATCAAATGGCTTGTCAAAATATTCCCTGCAGGCAGCATCTATCAATGTATTGCCGGGTCCTATATCAGTACAAAGGATTTGAGTATAATCGCCATCGCCTGGCAGATAGGTGAGGTTGGCTATTCCGCCAATGTTCAGCAATACCCTGTTTTCTCCAGCTTTACTGCCCAGCAATACATCGCCATACAAAGCTAAGGGCGCGCCCTCGCCACCGGCAGCAATATGTTTCTGTCTGAAATCGCTGATGGTTAATATACCCGTTTTTACTGCGATATGATCGCCATCTCCAATTTGCAGCGTGGCGTTTGGGTAACCTGTTTGCTTATGCAACCTTTTTGGCGCGTGGTAAATAGTTTGCCCGTGACTGGATATAAAATCAACTGTTTTAGGATCGATGTTCCAATCTGCCAATGCCTGTAAAACCAGCTCAGCATGATAAGTGCCGATATAGGCATTCAGCAAACAAACTTTTTCCAAATCAGTATCCCGGCGGGCAAACACTGCCTTTACTTCCTGTTTAAAAGCATCGGTATAAGGTATGGTGGTAAATTGCAGTAAACGGAATTGGGTCTGCAAGCCGTTACCGCTAAACCGGCACAGGGCAATATCCAGCCCATCCAATGATGTGCCCGACATTAAGCCGATGACTATTTTTTCATCCTTACGGGCAATATCAATAAGCTTTTGCAGGTTGTGGTTAAGTGGTAACATATGGCTAAATTACAATACTGGGTGCTTTTTCAGTTATGAGATATTGAAATATTAAACCTATACATTTCCTCTCATCGCTTTATTCTAAAGCACATAATGTTTGAAGAACAAATTAATAATTATAAATTTAGTGACTCTTAATATATTAAACTAAATAATCCATGACTGCTGATCTTAAAGTTAAACAGCCCCGGTTGCTCTCGCTCGATGTACTGCGTGGCGGAACTATGGCCGCGATGATACTGGTAAATAATCCCGGCGACTGGGCCCATGTTTACCCGCCGCTCGACCATGCCGAGTGGAATGGCTGTACCCCAACAGATCTGATATTCCCGTTCTTCCTGTTCATGGTAGGCGTATCCATCGTGTTCGCTATGGAAAAACGGATAAGCCAAACAGAGGATCATGGCAAGTTGATATGGCATGCCTTTAAGCGCATGGTAACACTGCTGCTCATTAATTACGGCATACATTTCTTTTTCTCATTCATCGGCGGCGATTTTAATATACTGAACATTTTACGCAACCTGCGTATCCCGGGTGTATTGCCGCGTATTGCGGTTGTGTATTTTATATGTACGGTCATCTATTTAAAAACAACTCCTAAAACAAGGGTTTGGCTGTTTGTAAGCGCGCTCGTGGGTTACTTCCTTATCATGACTTGTATCCCTGTACCGGGTGTGGGTTACGCTAACCTTAACCCTGAAACCAATTTAGGTGCCTGGCTTGATCGCTTGGTTTTCGGCACCAATCACCTTTGGCGCGAATCGCATGTTTGGGATCCGGAAGGGATCTTAGGAACTATACCCGCCATAGCAACAGGCTTATTTGGTATAAGGGTAGGCACCTGGCTCAAGAATAAAACAATTGACGACAGCAAGAAAATAAACTGGATGTTTGTTTACGGTGTACTCGCCGTTGTATTAGCACTTTTCATAGATTTCTTTTTCCCGATCAACAAAAAATTATGGACAAGCTCGTTTGTGCTATACACTGGCGGATTGGCAACCGTTGCGCTGGCATTGTTGTATTGGATAATTGATATGAATGGCTACAAACGCGCTACACCATTTTTTGTAACCTTCGGTATGAACTCCATCACCGCGTATATACTGGCTGATATTGTTCCGGGGGCATTAGGTGCCATACCTGCGCACTTTAATGGCAAGCCGACGAACCTGTACGGCTATCTTTATCAAACTGTATTTGCCCCGTTCTTTACACCGGTGAATGCATCGCTTGCGGCGGCTATAGCGCTGGTATTTGTCATTTGGCTTATTTTGTACCCGCTTTATAAACGAAACATTATTATAAAAGTATAAATGAAAACTAAACTTATCCTGTCTGCCTGTATCCTGTTCTTATGTTTTACCAATATAAAAGCACAAACTACTACTAATTCTTTTACCCCATCACACTTAAAAGCAGCGGAGCGAATGCTGGATGCTTCAGGAATGCTGGGACATATGCAGCAACTTTTTGCTGGTGTTATTCAAAATCAGGCCAACACTTTACCCGAAGATAAACGTGCCGTGTTTATTAAGGTTATGCAGCAGTTTTTTGCAAAATATGTTACTGACGATGAAATAAAGAAGGCATTTATACCTATTTACGCGTCGGAATACAGCGAAGATGAGTTAAACAAGATCTCCGATTTTTTATTAACGCCCGCTGGTAAAGCTATGACCGATAAACAACCGGATTTAATGAATAAAGGAATGGCATGGGGGCAAAATCTGGGCATGGCACACAAGGCCGAGCTGGAAGATATGATGAAACAAGCTTTTAACGAGAAATAATACTTTGTAACTAAGAAATACGTTTTGCATCTTAGCAACATATTACCCTACTTAATCTAAAAAATGAATTTTAACAAAAATATATCTGTAGCGGCATTAGCCTTGTTGCTTGCATCAGGCGGAGCCTTTGCCCAGGTTAAGAAAAAGCCTGTTACGCATAATTACATAGCATCAGCCCAATCAAAAAGCGACCTTTTGCCGGTTGATCACAATGTACTTATCGGTAAATTGCCTAATGGCTTAACCTATTATATCCGCAAAAACACCGAGCCTAAAAACCGTGCGGTATTATACCTGGTAAGTAAAGCCGGGTCGGTTTTAGAAACCGATGCACAACAAGGCTTAGCCCACTTTACCGAGCACATGGCTTTTGATGGCACACGCGATTTTCCTAAAAATCAGCTGGTGGATTATCTACAGAAATCAGGCGTAAAATTTGGAGCCGATTTGAACGCTTCGACCAGTTTTGATGAAACCGTTTACCAGTTGCCTATACCTACTGATACTGTAAGCGTATTTGAAAAAGGCTTTACCATACTGGCCAACTGGGCCGGTTATGTAACGTTTGATCCGGCTGAAATGGATAAAGAGCGTGGCATCGTATTGGAAGAGGCCCGCCTGCGTGGTAAAAACGCGCAGGAGCGTTTGCAGAAACAGATCTTCCCGGTATTGTTGAATAATTCACGGTATGCGGTGCGTATCCCCATAGGTAAAGAAGATATTATAAAGAATGCGAGCGTCGCCACTATAAAAGAGTTTTACCATGACTGGTACCGCCCCGATCTGCAGGCTGTTATTGCCGTTGGTGATTTTGATCCGCAGCGTGTACTGGAATTGATAAAAAGCAATTTCTCGGCATTAACCAACCCAACGCCGGAGAAACCACGTACTCAATATTCCGATCCGCAGGGCGTAGGTACTACGGTAGTTACAGCAACCGACGCGGAGTTCCCTTATACGTTAGCTGAAATTGTAGTAAAACACCCGGAAACTAACGTAAGAACTACCACTGATTATCTGCAAAGTGTAAGAGTTGGTTTGTTTAACCAGATGCTTAACGCGCGTTTGGGCGAGTTAACACAAAAGCCTAATCCGCCGTTCCTTTTCGGGCAGGCAACCTATGGCAGCTTTTTGGGCAAACAGGATGCTTTTACTTCTATCGCGGTAGCAAAAACAGCTGATGACCTGCAAGGTGCCGTAAAAGCGGTAGTTGCAGAAACCGAGCGTGCACGCAAATTCGGATTTACGGCAACCGAACTGGAGCGCGCCAAACAAAACGCGTTAACACAGCTTGAAAACGCTTATAAAGAAAGAGATAAAACAACATCATCAAGCTTTGTAAATGAGTATGTTGAGCACTTTTTAAACAACCAGGCTATCCCGGGTATTGATTTTGAATATAACTTTTATGTAAACAACATAGGCAAAATTACCCTTGCCGAAATGAACGCGCTGGCAGGTAAATTTATCAGCGACCAAAACCGTGTGGTAGTAGTACAGGCTCCCGATAAGGAAAAAGCAAAACTGCCCGATGATAAAACTTTATTAAGCTGGATAAGCACAGCAGGTAACGGCGTAACCCCTTATGTTGATAATGTAAGCACCGAGCCATTATTAGCAAGGACTGACATACCACGCGGCAGTACTATTGTGAATGTTAAAAAAGATGATTCATTACAGGTGGCAACTTTTACGTTGTCGAACGGTGTAAAGATCATCCTTAAACCAACTGATTTTAAAAACGACCAGATACTGATCAGCGGGTACGGTTTTGGCGGTACTTCACTGGCAAGCGATGCTGATTTCCCTTCAGCAAATTTTGCAGCGGGTATAGTTGGCAGCAGCGGTGTGGGCGATATTAACCAGATAAAACTGGATAAGTTGCTGAGCGGTAAAAACGTTACCATGTCGCCGTATATTAGCGAAACTACCGAGGGTATATCAGGCAGTTCAACCCCACGCGATCTGGAAACAGCATTGCAGTTGCTATACCTGTATTTTACCCAGCCGCGTAAGGATCCGGATATATGGCAATCAAATATTACACAGGCAAAAGCATTCCTGGCAAACCGTAATCTGGATCCAACAAACGTTTACAAGGATACAGTGGCAGCCGTGCTCAATAATTATAACTTCCGCAACCTGATCACAACCAACGCACAGCTTGATGCTGCAAGCCTTGATAAAGCCTATGACTTTTATAAGGCCCGCTTTGCCGATGCCAGTGGTTTTACATTTACAATTGTGGGTAGCTTTAGCATTGACGATATAATGCCATTGTTGCAAACCTATCTGGGTGGGCTGCCATCAAGCGGACATGCCGAAACCTATAAAAACCTGAACATACATCCGCCTGCAGGACAGATCACCAAAACCGTTTACAAAGGTATTGGCGATAAAAGTACGGTACAGCTTGTTTTTAGCGGCGATTATGATTACAGTGAAGCTAACAACGTACAGGTAGATGCATTAGAGTCGATATTACAAATTAAGCTTACCGAGCGCCTGCGCGAGCAGGAAAGCGGTGTTTATTCGCCAGGTGTACGTGCTGATTATTTGAAATTGCCAAACGGCAGGTACTCAATCAGTATATATTTTGGATGCGCCCCGGCCAACGTTGATAAACTAACAGCCGATGCGCTTGATGAGATCAATAAAATAAAACAGAACGGTGCCAGCGCAACAGATATCCAGAAATTTGTTGCTGAGGATATCCGCTCAAGCCAGGTACAATTAAGGCAAAACTTTTTCTGGGCAGGATACCTTGCAGGCGGCAACCAAAACCAGGAAGATCCGCACAGGATATTGAATCACATAAAAGATCTTAACACGGTAACCGTACAAAGCACTAAGGATGCTGCCAATAAATACATGAGCGGCACCAACCTTATCAAGCTGATACTGATGCCTGAGAAGAAGTAAATCATAAATAGAATTATTATAGCGCCATTGCCTTATCGGTAATGGCGCTTTTTATTTAGCAAGAACTGGGTTTTTAAGAGAGAGTGCCACTTATACTTTTGTTAATATTATTCATCATTAACAAAAAGCAGCATGCATATCCAAAGCAATCCATCCATTTTATATTTCGGCACGCCGGTAGTGCTCATCAGCACCAAAAACGAAAACGATACAGATAACCTCGCGCCCATGTCGTCCATATTCTGGCTGGGCTGGCGATGTGTGATAGGGCTGGCGGCAAGTTCCAAAACAACACAAAACCTGATGCGTAATAAAGAATGTGTATTGAATCTGCCGTCGGTTAACCAGGTTGGCGCTGTAAATATGCTGGCTAAAACCACCGGCTCAAACCCGGTACCACCGGCGAAATTATTAAAGGGATATTACCATGTTGCAGATAAATTCGCTATTGCAGGTTTAACAAAACAACAGTCGCATACCGTTAAGCCACCGAGGGTGCAGGAATGCCCTGTGCAGATGGAGGCCGTAGTTGAGGCTGTACATGGTTTAGCCGAAGGCGATGCAGATCAGCGCGGGCGCATCGTAACATTTGAGCTGCTCATAAAAAAGGTTTACCTCGAGCGGTCAATCCTGATGGAGGGCAATAATAACCAGGTTGATCCCGACAAATGGAAACCATTGATCATGAGTTTTCAGCAGTTCTATACTTTGGGCGATAAGGTTCATGAATCAACCCTGGCTGAAATTCCCGAACGTATGTACAATACGCCGGATTGGGAGAAGGCGCTTAATGTGGAGTATTCCGCAATATAATATTAATCCCACGTGCCACTGATTATTCCCACGCGTCATAGAAAAGTGAGTTGTCCTACAATCGCACTTATCTATGACGTGTGCAAAGAACCTTCTTATTTCGTTATTAACTGCGCATTCGGATGAAATGCAATATACGAAGCGTTTACATCCTTACCCGGCTCATGTACAATTATCCCGGTGCAAACATTCCTGTCATCTATTTCAAAAGCTATCCCGGCATCCGCATCATTGTAAGTAAAAAACTGCCTGTTACCATTGGTATATCGGGCAGTCTTTTTCAGGCTGAATTCCTTTTTCGATTCAATAGTTTGCAGGTGCATACCTGTGCTCATATAGTCCATCGTTTTAAACCATGGCGATGTGATCCTGATCTGTTTAACCCGGCTCGCTTCATCAGCAGTACCCATCTGTTTTGAAAAGAATACCTGGGTTTCATAGCCCGAAGTATCATGTTTGGCGTACCAGGTAGATAATGATTTGCCCATTGCCGCGTCACCGGCATCGGGTTTGCCCAATTTGCTGAGCACGCTGTCGGCATTTTCGTTAATATTAATGGTGCCGATGCTTTGTCCGGGTAAAATTAATTGCTGTGCAGATACTGGTTTTTCACCGGTAGTATCTGTGATACTTACTTCTGTAGCAGTGGTATCTGTGGCTTTAGATGCAGATCTGTTCTGCCCGCATCCGCATATTAAAATTGCTATTGCAGCCGGTAAACAATGTTTAAGCATATCTTTATTTATAATACAAGGTATAACTAAAATACTATTAATTTGTTAGCGCTATAATGATAACACGGGGCCAGCAGGTAATACAGCAATGGTATAAGCAAAAAAACTGGGAGCAATTCGCCTTTCAAAGCGAAATGGAGGCAGCCTATTTAAATGGTTTTTCCGGCTTGCTCAACGCGCCTACTGGCAGCGGTAAAACCTTCGCCCTGTTCCTGCCTTTCCTGGCCGATTACATCAATAAATATCCCGATACCTATACTACCCGCAGAAACAACGGCCTGCTCATGTTGTGGATAACGCCGCTGCGTGCGCTTACCAATGATATTAAAAAAGCCATGCAGGAGGTTTGCGATGAGATAGGCCTCCCGTGGCATATAGCCACCCGCACCGGCGACACACCCGCCGCTGAAAAGCAGGCCTTGAAAAAGAAACTGCCCGAAGTGCTGCTCACCACACCCGAAAGCCTGCACCTCATGCTCGCCCAAAAGGAATACCCTAAGATATTTGCAGGTTTGCAGGTAGTAGTTATTGACGAATGGCATGAACTATTAGGCACAAAAAGAGGGGTACAGGTGGAGTTAGGTTTGTCCCGCCTTAAAGACCTTTGTTCAGTTGGCAGTTTTCAGTTGGCAGATAACAGTGGACAGTTAACAGATATCAGCGAACTGCCCGCTATGAACTGCCAACTTCGCATCTGGGGTATCTCCGCAACAATCGGTAACCTTGAACAAGCAGCCGAAGTACTGCTCGGCAATAATTTCCCTGCTGAAAAAATTGTAATGGTGCGGGCCAACCTGGAGAAGAAGTTGCTGATCAAATCCATCATTCCTGAAAATATTGAGAATTACTCCTGGGCTGGGCATATCGGCATAAAGTTGCTCCCGCAGGTGATGGAGCTGGTAGCGAAGAGCAAAACCACGCTCATATTTACTAATACCCGCTCACAATCAGAGATCTGGTATCATGCCATTTTGGATAATTACCCCGAATATGCCGGCATTATGGCCATGCACCACGGCTCGCTGGATAACGAGCTTCGCAACTGGGTTGAAGCTGCCCTACATGCCGAGGCTTTAAAAGTGGTAGTATGCACCTCAAGTTTGGACTTGGGTGTGGATTTTCGCCCGGTAGATACTGTTGTGCAGGTGGGCAGCCCAAAGGGTGTTGCAAGGTTTATGCAGCGGGCCGGCCGGAGCGGGCACCATCCGGGCGCGATATCAAAAGCATATTTTGTGCCCACCCACTCGTTGGAATTACTGGAAGGTGCAGCCTTAAAGGAAGCTATAAAGAAAGGAATTTTCGAGAGTCGCGACCCCATGCTGCTCACCATGGATGTGCTGATCCAATACATGGTTACGCTGGCGGTATCCGATGGTTTTCGTGCCGATGAATTGTTTAACGAGGTGAGAACCACCTTTGCTTTTGCCGATCTTACCCGTAATGAGTTTAACCAATTATTGGATTTTATTACCAACGGTGGCAAAACCCTGGCGCAGTATGATGAATTTTTAAAGGTAGAAGTGGAGAATGGACTATATAAGGTAAACAGCAGAAGGGTAGCCATGCGCCACCGCCTTAGCATCGGCACCATAACCAGTGAATTAAGCATCCGTGTAAAATGGTTAAGCGGCGGTAGTTTGGGTACTATTGAGGAAAATTTCATTTCCAAACTTAGGCCCGGCAATGTATTCTGGTTCGCGGGCCGAAGCCTGGAATTTATCAGGGTGAAGGAGATGACCGCCTACGTAAAAAAATCAAACGCCACCAAAGGTATCATCCCCAGCTGGAACGGTGGCCGGATGCCACTGTCATCACAACTGGCTGCCGTGTTCCGCGATAAGCTGGATGAGGTGGCCCATGGCATTGAACAGGACGAAGAAGTTATCGCCCTGAAGCCACTTTTTAAGTTACAGGAGAAATTATCACACCTGCCGCAAAGTCATGAGTTTTTAGTCGAGTCGTTCAAATCCCGTGAGGGGCATCATTTGCTGTTCTATCCTTTTGAAGGGCGGTTGGTACACGAGGGTATGGCATCATTGCTGGCTTATCGCATCAGCAAAATTAAAAGTGCCAGCTTCTCCATCGCCATGAATGATTATGGCTTCGAGCTATTAACTGATGATGATGTGCCGATTGAAGAAGTGTTGGAAAACGCCGATTTCTTTTCCATTGATAATTTATTGGAAGATATACAGCACAGCCTTAATGCCAATGAAATGGCCCGGCGGCGTTTCAGGGATATCGCCCACATCGGCGGACTGGTGTTTACCGGCTATCCCGGTCAGCAGGTAAAGAATAAGCATTTACAGGCATCAACCTCATTGTTGTTTGAAGTTTTCAGCGAATATGAGCCGGATAATTTATTGGTGCGGCAGGCATATAATGAGGCGCTTGCTTTTCAATTAGAAGAGTTTCGTTTACGCATGGCTTTGCAGCGTATCAGCAAGCAAAGCATCATCCTAAAAACCATTGAACGCCCAACGCCATTCGCGTTCCCGATAATGGTGGATAGCTTGGGCCGTGAAAAATTAACTACGGAGACTCTTGAAGAACGCATAGCCAAAATGGCCCGCCGCTACGGTGCCGAAGGTGTTAAGGATGCCGAAAACAAACGCGCCCGCAAACCCGGTATTGTTAGGAAAAAAGGTTTGTGATATTAAGGATTGTTAATAACGTTTTTTATAATGGGGGTATCTTTACATAACGATTCAAATCTTTTTTTGTCATTCTGAGTGATAGCGAAGAATCTATTATACAGGCGAATGGTCACCAGGCGCTTAGTAGTACGCGGGTAGGTTCTTCGCTATCACTCAGAATGACAAAAATGGATAAAATATATTTTTACTAAAAATATTAGTATTTGTAAATAATTAATTATACATTTGTTAGAGAATAATTAAAACAATGAGCAACGCGAACGCAGAAAAAATGAAGGCACTGCAGCTTACACTGGATAAGCTGGAGAAATCATACGGAAAAGGAACGATCATGAAATTGGGCGATACCGCTATCGAACCAATTGAAGTAATATCAACCGGCTCATTAGGGCTTGATATCGCTTTAGGCGTTGGTGGCTTGCCTAAAGGCAGGGTTGTTGAAATCTACGGACCTGAATCATCTGGTAAAACCACGCTGGCCATACATGCCATTGCTGAATCACAAAAGAAAGGCGGCATTGCAGCCTTTATTGATGCGGAGCACGCGTTCGACCGCTTTTATGCTAAAAAATTAGGGGTGGATGTAGAAAACCTTTTAATATCACAACCGGATAATGGTGAGCAGGCTTTGGAAATTGCCGATAACCTGATCCGCTCAGGTGCTATTGATATATTAGTTATCGACTCGGTTGCTGCATTGGTACCTAAAAGTGAAATTGAAGGTGAAATGGGCGACTCTAAAATGGGCTTACAGGCTCGTTTAATGTCGCAGGCATTGCGTAAATTAACCGGTACCATCAGCAAAACAGGATGTTGCTGTATCTTCATCAACCAGTTGCGCGAGAAGATCGGCGTAATGTTTGGTAACCCTGAAACTACCACCGGTGGTAACGCGTTAAAATTCTACGCTTCGGTACGTTTGGATGTTCGCCGTATATCACAGATCAAGGATAGCGATGAAGTATCAGGTAACCGTGTAAAAGTTAAAATAGTTAAAAATAAAGTGGCTCCGCCGTTCCGTATAGCTGAGTTTGATATTATGTTTGGCGAAGGTATTTCAAAAGCAGGCGAGATAATTGACTTGGGTGTTGAGCACAATATCATTAAAAAGGCAGGTTCATGGTTCAGCTATGGCGAAACCCGCCTGGGCCAGGGCCGTGATGCAGTTAAACAATTAATTATGGATAACCCCGAATTAATGGAGGAGCTGGAAGTGAAAATTAAAGAAGTAGTTACCGGAGAGCATTTAGCAGAAGCATAAGCCGGAACCAGGATTTTCCTGATTTAATGGATTACAAAATATAAGATAAAGCCTTTCTGTTGAAACAGAAAGGCTTTTCTATTTTAACCGTCATGCCGAACTTGTTCACTGTTGTCCGGTAAAAGAAAAGCGTAAAAGTTTTACCGGACAGCCGGTATAGAAATGGCTGCGATATTACCGACAAAAAACTTTTTATTGCGCTATATCGCAACCATAAGCGGTCAAATGAAGGAAATATACTTGTTTCGACAAAAAGTTTACCGGACAGCCGGTTTTTGAAAAAGCAAAACGTTTTTTTATTTTTAGGGGGCTTACTTTTAAGGATGGCACAAAAAACGGCCTTTTGAAGCCCTCATAGGTGTTTTTACATGTCAAACAAAAGTTTACCGGACAACAGTGAATTTGTTTCGGCAACCCATTTGATTAGCTCGCCAACATGATGGTTATTTAGCAAGTGAGATCCTGAAATAAATTCAAGGGTAACTATTTAATTAATCATTTTATTAAATATACTTGCATCACCAAAACTTATCCTACAATGGAACCATCTATTGACGAATTAAGAAAAAACTACGAGCGTTTCGACGATAACAAATTGATTCGTCTGGCATCCGAGGAAGCGACCCGTTTAAGACCTGAAGCCTTAGAATTGCTTAAGCAGATCATCAAAGAACGGGGATTATCAACTGATGTACTAACCGGGATAGAAGCTCAGTTTAAACAGCCAGATGAAAAAAGTTTGCGGGTTTATACGGACCTATTAAGAAAACAATCCTGCCCAATATGTGATTCAACAGCGCAGCCATTAAACGCAACCATGGTAGCAAGCGTAATGAGCTTTATTGTATTTACACATTATAAAAAGGAATTAGTTATTGGCTGTCCTGATTGTTTGGATAAACAAAATAATAACGCCATGCTAAAATCAGCATTGATGGGTTGGTGGAGCCTTCCATGGGGACTTATAAGAACCCCCAAATCATTAATGTTAAACAGCAAGATGAAAAAACAAAACCATAACTATGAAGCAAATGACCTGTTTAAGTCGTTTACGCTTCAACGTATCGGGCGCATAGAAGCTAATAAAAACAACCCTGAGCAATTGCAGCTAATAGTTAAACATATAAGATAAGAGAGAATGTCGGAGGATCTGTTATCGTACAGATAAAAGGCCTACCAGCATAGCAGGTGTATTATAAACCGGCCCATCAAGGGCGAACATCTTTTTTACATACATATAAGCAATAACACCAATAACGGTGACTAATAAAACGATTAGTCCTATTTTGCCTTTGCGCTTATCCTGGCGCATAATCCATATTAAAAATGCCAGAAGCGGCAACACAAAAACCGCATAAAAAATTACCGACGCACCGTTCATATTAGTAATTATTGATTTAGTGAATTAGTGATTTACTGAAATTAAATCCCAACTCACACTTTACAAAGTTATATTTTAATTATTAACACACATCCTTCAATCACTAATTCACTCATTCGGTAAATCACTAATTCTATAATGGCATCCTCGCCAATGGCGCGATATCCTGCCCAACAAAATCACCTTTCAGGTACTTATGGTAACCGGCAATGGCTATCATGGCGGCGTTATCAGTACAATATTCCAGTTTAGGGATAAAGCAGTTCCACCCGTTTTTTGCACCCATTTCCAACAAGCCCTCACGTAAGCCCGTATTGGCAGATACACCGCCTGCTAAAGCAATATCTTTAATGCCATATTCATCGGCAGCTTTCTTTAGCTTATTCAATAAAATGGTGGCTATGCGTTTTTCAACCGAGGCGCAGATATCAGCTAAATTCTCCTGAATGAAATTCGGATTACTCTTTACATTATTCTGGATGAAATATAGAATAGCTGTTTTTAACCCGCTGAAACTAAAATCAAAGCCAGGTATCTTTGGCTCGGGAAATTTATAAGCATCCGGGTTTCCCTGGCGGGCATATTTATCAATTAACGGTCCGCCGGGATAGGGCAGGCCCAATATCTTGCTGGTTTTATCCATGGCCTCGCCCGCGGCATCATCCGTAGTTTGGCCTATCACCTCCATATCAAAATAGTCTTTCACTAAAACTATTTGCGTATGCCCGCCCGATACGGTAAGGCATAAAAATGGGAATGAAGGTTTGCGGTCGCCGATAAAATGTGCCAATACATGCGCCTGCATATGGTTTATTTCAATAAGCGGCAGGTTTTTAGCCAGGGCAAAAGCCTTAGCAAATGACACTCCAACCAGTAGTGAGCCTAAAAGTCCGGGGCCGCGTGTAAAAGCCACCGCATTGATGTCATTTTTGTTTACTTTTGCGTTCAATAGTGCTTGTTGAACTGCAGGAACGATATTTTGCTGATGAACCCTTGAGGCAAGTTCAGGAACCACGCCTCCGTAAGCTTCGTGTATGGTTTGATTGGCAATAACATTGCTCAATATTACACCATCCGCGCAAACCGACGCAGAGGTTTCATCACATGAAGATTCGATTGCTAATATTACTGGCACGTTGTTAATTAGTGATTGAGCGAATTAGCGAGTGAGTGAATTATTATTTAGTATGTTTTTTAAACCATCTTGTAAAAGACCTGTTTAAATAGCCAATCACTAATTCACTCAATCAGTAATTCAATAATTATTTTAAGCTACAAAGTTATTAAAAAAGTACTCAAAATAGTCCTCGGTTTAGTGTTGCTCATTTTTATGATATTGAGCATACTATTACTTGTTTTTCAGTACAAGCCTGTGCAAACATGGGCCGCCAAAAAAGCTACTGCCTATTTATCAGAGCAGTTGCATACTACGGTGAGCATAAAAAGCCTGTATCTTCAGCCTTTTACATCAGTTGTGCTGGAGGATTTTTACGTGCTCGATAAAACTAAAGATACCCTGCTCAACACCCCAAAACTTACAGTTGATATCAGCGGGTTCTCACTTTTAAAAAGTATCCACAGGCGTACGCTCGATCTCAGCCTGGTAAAACTGGATAACAGTTCCATCTACCTTAAAAGACTAAAAGACAGCAGCTCAAATTTGTCATTCATTCTAAAATACTTTAGTTCGCCCGATACAAGCAAAACACCCGGCAAGCCGTGGAATGTAATATTCGAAAAGGTAGCTATCAATAATCTGCATTTCCGTTACAAAAATCTACAGGTTGATACCGTAATAAACGGGGTGAACTTTGATGATATTGATCTTACGCATTTCAGCGCGGTGGTGAATAATATGGATATTATCAATCACTTGTTTAAAGGGAATGTTCATAACCTTACTTTTCACGAAAAGAGCGGCTTCTACCTAAAAAATCTCACCACCAATGCCACCGTTGATACCGACCAGATACTGGCGCAAAACCTTTTTCTGCTTACCGAAAGATCGAGCCTGAAGAACTATTTCAGGATGAAGTTTAAATCATTTGATGATTTTGATGACATTGAGGATAAGGTGTATATGGATGGCGATTTTCATTCGTCGCGGATCTCATCAGCAGATATTGCCTTTTTTACCAGCGGGCTGGAAAAGGTTAAGTTTGATTTGGGTGTTGACGGGCGCATAAAAGGGATGGTAAAAAATCTGAGTGCCAAAAACCTGCTGGTTACCGGCGGACAGGCAACCTACGTGCGGGGCGATTTTAGGTTGAGAGGTTTACCCAATTGGGATAACACTTTCCTCGAACTTAATTTTCAGCAAATTGCTACCAACAAAAAGGACCTGGATTATTTGTACAGCAACTTCAGCGGCGATCGTAATGCCAAAGTCCCGGATATCATCGCCAAATTTGGCAACGTAAACTTTACCGGCAGGTTTACCGGTTTGCAAAACGACTTTGTGGCTTTTGGAACCTTCAAAACCAAGTTAGGCAGGTTTGATTCTGATATCAACCTAAAAATTAATAAAGCAGGCACCCCGGCATATAGCGGCAAGCTGAGCACCAGTGATTTTGCCCTCGGTGATCTATTGGATATAAGTGATATTGGCCGCACCACCCTAAGTGCTGATGTAAAGGGTAGCGGTGACGCGCTTAAAAATTTGAATGAGGCTGTTAACGCTAAGATAGGTTACCTGGATTTTAAGGGTTACAAGTACAATAACCTTACCTTAAACGGCACGTTTGTTAAAAAACTGGCCAGCGCCAGGATCAGCATAAACGATAAAAACATTAAGCTCAACCTGAACGGGAGTATCAACCTGGCCCCGGCTTTGCCAGTGTATGATCTTACTGCTAATATACAGGATGCACATTTGCATACGCTTAAGCTATTAAAGGATACCATCACCATCAGCACCAATATGAAAACCCATTTTGATGGTAATGACTTGAAGAATTTTGAGGGAAGTGTTGATCTTTCGCCTTTAAGAGTAGTTGACCCAAGGCATAATTATTTGGTTGATTCGGTATACTTATCGGCAAACGGATTAGGCGATGCCAGGGAGATCTCTTTAAAGTCCGATTTTGCTGATGGTAGTATTACAGGCAGTTATGACCTGGCTACCATGCCATCTTATTTTAAGGCCCTTGTCCGGAAATATATTCCTTCATTACAAGAACAGCCTGTTACCGCCAAACCACAAAACTTTACATTTAATCTCAACCTTAAAAATTTAGATCCGCTCACTGCTATTTTTGTGCCCGATCTTAAAATTCCCGATCAGGGTACATTTGTTGGTCAGTTTAACTCAACCAACGAAACTGCCTCGCTTAACGGTTATGTTAAAACCATACAATACGGTAAAACTGTTTTTCACGATTTGATTATTGACGAAAGCACAACCAATGGCCAGTTGGGTATAAACTTATCACTTAGCCGCATAAATATTACCGATAGCTTACTCATCAAGAACATCGATATATCAAATAATATCAGGCGTGACAGCCTGAATTTCAACGTTAAACTGGCGGATAAGAATGCCACTAATCAGCTGGATCTTTACGGCCTGGTAAGATTTGGGCATGATACCATTGCCCGGGTAACATTGCTGCCATCGGATGTTATACTGGAGCACCAGGACTGGAAGCTGCAGGATCAGGCGCAGATAAGATTTTTGGGTGGTAAAACACAGGTACAGGGTTTCCAACTTTCTAACGGACCTCAGAAGGTGAAAATCGATGGTCTTATATCCGATAATCCGCAAGATAAACTGAAAGTGCTGTTTGAAAAATTCAGCATGAGTACCCTTGACCAGCTTACCCGGCTTTCGGGGATAATGTTGAAAGGATCACTTAATGGCGATGTAGTGCTTTCGGGTATCACAAAATCTCCGGGAATGGATGCTCATTTGGGTATTGATTCACTTACGATGAATAAAACACTGGTAGGGAATGTGAAAATTGAATCGGCATTGGATAATGACCGCCAGGAAGCAGAGGTAAAAGTAAGTATCAATAACCGCGGTAACGAAACAATGAATATTGGTGGCATATATTCACTTGCAAAAGATGCAGGTGATAATGCCCTCAACTTTAACGTAAAAATGGATCATGCCGAAACCATCATATTTGAACCCTTTATAAAAGACCTGGTGTCATCCCCGCAGGGAACGGTATCCAGCGATCTGAAATTGACCGGCCCTATAGATAAGCCCCAGTTGAATGGCGATATCACTTTTGCCAATACAGGCTTTACGGTAAATTACCTTAAAACCGCTTATGTATTAAATGATAAAGTAAGTGTAGCCAACAGCGTGATCAGTATTAATAATTTAATACTAAAAGATACGCATGGTGGCCAAGGAACAATCAATGGTAAAGTTGATTTAAATAACCTGAACAACCCCGATATTGAGGCAACCATTGATGCCAAAAACCTGATGGCCCTTAATACAACGTTTAAGGATAATCACATTTACTACGGAACCGCATTTGGTACAGGTACGTTTGGTTTTCATGGTCCGGTTAATTCTATGAAGATTGATATTAAGGCGCGTACGCTTGCAGGTACAGTGTTTAATATCCCATTAAATACATCATCTACCGCAGGGGATTACGATTTTATAAAATTTGTGAGCCATAAAGATACGGCAAAAGCCGTTGTTGGCCCCAAAGCCTTTGATGGTGTGACCCTGAACCTCGACCTTACTGTTGATGAGAAAACAGTAGTTAAAATATCTACCGACTATGGTGTGCTTGAAGGGAGCGGGCAGGCCACTGACCTGTTGCTGAACATAACCAGTTTGGGCGATTTTGAAATGTTTGGCGACTTTTTAATATCATCGGGTAAATTTGAGTTTACGGCAAAAAACTTCATCAGCAAAAACTTCGTGGTAAACCAGGGCGGCACCATCCGCTGGACAGGTAACCCCTCCAATGCCGAAATAAACCTGAATGCCATATATGAAGTGCGTACAGATATACAAAACTTATACTCTGCCGCGGGTTTGGCATCACCAAAAGGAAGTGAGCAGGTATTGGTACAAGCTGAGTTGATCATTACTAAATCGCTCTTGCAGCCAAATATCGATTTCGACTTTAACTTCCCTACAGATCCTTCAATTAAGGATGACCTGGGTACTTATCTTACCGATTATAATAACCGCAGCCAGCAGGCATTGAGTATTATTGTGCGCCGTAGTTTTGCATCGGGCAATGCCAGCAATTTAACCAACCAGGTTTTGGGTACGGCAGGTGATGCAGTGAGCGAATTCGCGTTCAATAAACTGAATACGTTTATCTCCCAATCAAACATCAAAAATTTCGATCTTAGCCTTCGCTCATTTAATGATGCAAGTGCTACATTCAGGCTATTAGATAACCGCCTGGTGCTTAACGGAAGCTTATTTAGCAATACTGCCGGTAACGATCTGTTTAACAACTCAGGCAACCTGTTAAATTCCAGCTATAATAATCTTACCAAAGATTTTGAGGCCGAATACTCCATCAGGAAAGATGGTAACCTAAAGGCGCGTTATGCTTACCGGGTGTTAAACAGTACTACCTTAAATACCATTGACCAGTTGAGTGTGCAATATGTAAATGCCGTAGGTTTGGTTTACCAAAGGGATTTTGACACGTTCGGTGAGTTTTTCAGAAACTTTTTTGGCGGCAATAAGCGCAAAACACCGCCAGCGCCCGTAAAGCCAGCTGCAACAGATACGCCCGCTGTAACAACCAAACCTGAAAACACTACCCCCGATAAACCGGATGGTAGTGATGATGATCCAAATCAGTGATCGCGCAAAATAGCGTGGTCCATCCTGTCTCTTTTCGTTCTTAAATAAGCTTCGTTATGCGGGTTTGATGCTATTTCGATAGGAATATTTTCAACCACTTCCAATCCGTAGCCAATTAAGCCTGCACGTTTTTTAGGGTTATTGGTCATTAAGCGCATTTTTGATACACCCAGGCTGCGTAATATTTGTGCGCCCACGCCGTAATCGCGTTCATCCATATTAAAGCCTAATTGCAGATTGGCATCAACGGTATCAAAGCCGTTTTCCTGTAAATGGTAAGCTTTTAATTTATTGATGAGCCCAATGCCACGACCTTCCTGGTTCATGTAAACAATAACGCCTTTGCCTTCCTTGTTTATCATCTCCATAGCTTTATGCAGCTGTGGGCCGCAATCGCAGCGGCATGAGCCAAATATATCACCGGTAACGCACGAACTATGTACACGAACCATAATGGGCTCATCGGGCTCCCAGGTGCCTTTTACAAGGGCAAGGTGATTTTCGCCGGTATTTTTCTGAGTGAAGGCGATCATATCGAAATCACCAAATTCAGTTGGCATTTTAACGGCAACCTCGCGGGTTATCATGCTCTCAGTATCCAGTCGGTAAGCGATCAGATCTTTTATCGATACGATCTTCAGGTCAAATTCTTTTGCTATAACCAATAACTCCGGTAAGCGGGCCATTTCGCCATCTTCCTTCATTATTTCGCATATGACACCGGCGGGCTCAAATCCTGCTAAAACAGCTAGGTCAATAGCGGCCTCGGTGTGGCCGGTACGGCGCAATACACCGCCATCTTTAGCTATTAAAGGGAATATATGGCCGGGCCTGCCCAATTCCTCAGGCTTAATTGCCGGGTCGATAAGCGCCAGTACAGTTTTTGAACGGTCAGAGGCAGAGATACCTGTGGTGCAATCTTTTATCAGATCGACAGAAACAGTAAAATTTGTTTCGTGCGAAGTGGTATTATGGCTCACCATGGGCTCCAGGTCAAGCTCACGTGCGCGTTGTTTTGTAATTGGCGCGCAAACCAGCCCACGGCCGTAGCGTACCATAAAGTTTATAGTTTCGGGCGTTGCATTGCGTGCCGCGGTTAAAAAATCACCCTCATTTTCCCTATCCTCATCATCAACCACTATTATAGTTTTGCCGGCTTTTATAGCTTCAATCGCCTCTGGTATGGTATTTAACATTTTGTTCTGTTGGATTTTATAAACAGGTTGTAATTGGTTTGATATGCCTTCCCGTTTAATTTACACAAATTTAGTTGATAATATAATTAAACAGGTCTGCGCTTTGTAAAATCAATGGGTGCGGGATTTTTAAGAAATTACGTGGTAAACAGGCTTTTAGTTGCTTTGCACCTCTTTGCGCTTAAATAGTTTATTAAAGTAGCGTTTATATAGGTCCATATCAAATAAAGCCGAATCTGTAGCTGCTTTGTACGACAGGAACAAACCTACAGGCGTTAATATAAATATCGAGATCCACATCCCCAAAATAGGCGACATATCGCCGTCTTTTACCGATTTTTCGCCTATGGTTGATATAATATAATAGATAAGGAAGAAAGCCACCGACACGACCACCGGCAATCCCAGGCCGCCCTTGCGTATAATAGCGCCAAGCGGCGCGCCAATTAAAAACAGCACTAAACAAACCACCGATAAGGTATATTTCTTCTGATATTCAACTGTTGAGCGGCGTATATCATGAGCTTCATCAGCAGTTACCTGCGCATTGTTTTTTACCATGGTTGAGATAGCCCGGGCTTCGCTCGAAGCGTTCGACAAGGCCGATAGCTGCTCGTTTAATTTTAGGCCCTTTAATTCATCACTATTGCCCGGCTTGTATTTTCCGGTAGATTTTGCGATACGTTCAATAACAAAATAGCGCATAATAGGTGTTATGCTTTTAAGCTGCGCCGTATTGGTACTATCAATATGATGCTGGGTGTCTTTTCTATAATCCCTTAACTGCTTAAGGTTCATCATTTGGAAAGCAGATTTAAACGCGTCCTGATCGGTACGTTTCAGCTTAAATCCCGACAGGTCAAGCTTTTGCTCCATATCCTGAAAACGGAAACGAATTAACCGTTGGCGGTTATTAAAACTATTCGCATCGCCCGGCGATTCTTCATAACGTACGCCATCCTTAAGCTTTAAAACCAAATACTGATCGCGGGCTGTGCGATACATGCGGCCCTCTTTGGCTCGCAATACGATATTGTTATTATGGATTTCGTCTTTTTGGTAAATAATAATGCCGTATAATAACTGTCCGTCGGGTCCCTTTTTTTCTACACGGATGTTATAGCCCGGAAAATTCGGGCTGAACACCCCCTCGGGCAGCAAGTTTGCCGACCGCTGCTGGCGCACATCATACAGTAGCGAAAAATATTTAAGATTAGTCACCGGCAGCATATAATCCGAGAAAATGAATGCGGAAATGCTCAATATTGATACAATGATGATCATGGGGTACATGGCCCGTACTAATGAGATCCCGGCTGATTTTATGGCTACCAGCTCATAATTTTCGCCAAGGCTGCCATAGGTCATGATGGTGGAAAGCAGAATGGATAGGGGCAGGGCCATGGCTACGTTGTTACCTGACGCATACGCCATCAGTTCCAGTATAATGTACCAGGCGAAGCCTTTGCCTATCAGGTCATCGATGTATTTAAATAAAAATAACATCAGCAACACAAACATCACTATAAAAAAGGTGACCACGAAGGGCCTTATAAATGATTTAAGTATGAGAAGATGGATCTTTTTCATTCAGCGTGCTGACCGTATTAGCGCAATAAAAATCTGTAGGGTAAATTTTGTGGAATTACCGTGCAGATTCAAAAACGTAAAATTAAGAAAAATTGTATAAGCTTAGGCCCCTAATACGCTAATGAGGTAATCGATCTGGTTGTTCCATATCAGTTTGCGCTCCGAAATGGTGTCTTCAGTAGCGAAATCGGTGATGCTGAGGGCTACATCATTGGTTAATTCGTCCTGCAGGATCTCCATTTCAAAAAAACATTGCGGCTCATCGTCAACCCATTTAAAGCGCACCAGTTTGTTTTCTTTTATGAGCAATAATTTTGCTTTTTGCTGCTCATCGTCCCACGTAAAAGTGTACACCTGATCTCTAACAGTCACATTATCAGCAAACCACTGGGTAAGTCCATTAGCTTCGCTCAGAAAGCCATACAATATCCTTGGAGAGGATTTTATCTCATATTCAATGGTGAATTTTTTCTTTTCGGGCATACAGGTTTATCAATAGAAAGCAACAGAAGGTGTAAATGTTAACATTTTTTCTAAAGAAAACGAATTTCTGCTATATTTGCAAACCTTTTTCGGATGGGTTACTAACATTACCACAATCCGGAGGCTTATTATCGCATACCTGGTAATAAACAATAAGGCGGGGTAGCTCAGATGGTTAGAGCGTAGGATTCATAACCCTAAGGTCGGCAGTTCGATCCTGCTCCCCGCTACTTTGAACCGGCAAAAGCCTTGAAAGTCGAACTTCTCTATTGAGAATCAAGTACTTTCAAGGCTTTGTTGTTTTTTTACGATTGATCTTAAATTGTAAAAATTTAGTAAATAATTGATATATAGATATTTATATGTTCGATCCTGCTTCGATTAACAGAATCGTCATAATTTATATAATATACTGATAACCAAAATGCTTAAAGGTTCGACCAATCTTTTATCAAAAAATATAGTCATTAACCTCGAGATTCCGCTCAAATTACCACCTTATTCCGGTTTAAAACATTGTCGTCTCTCTTAGATTGAGTACATCTAAGTTGCCTTATTGTTCGATCTTGCTTAGAGATTTAACAACGGGTATGAAGTTATTTGAAGCAGATCGCGAAAAAGAGACCTTTATCCGCTATGGATTAGATATTCCCGGGCCATTGATCACCTCGTTCCGGAATCGTAGACAGTTAGTTCCGTAACACTTTGACCGTCTTATTTCATTGATTATTAATTTGAAATTTTTAATTGATTACACAAATCGGTGCTCTACATCCTACGGAATCGCCTGATCAAGCCATCCGGAATTTCCACATAAATACCCAGAATGTCGCAAAAATTAATTATCCAAATATCACAATAATTTACGCAATTTGGTTTTCAAGCGAATCTTAACATTTTTGACGTACACTGCGGGTTTCAACACCCCGGAATATCTATACTTAATGGCATTTTGTCAAAATCCAGTACTGTATAAAGCAACCGTCAACTAATCTTTTACGCTTATACTATAGCTGAAAAATATCGATCAGTTATAATAGATCCTTTCCCAATCAAACAGGTTCTTTATAAAACGATTCAGACTCAGTATGTAAACAACCAAGGTATTGGCTGTAATAGTTTATTTGAATAGTATTTTTTATGTAACAAGGAGTGTAATACTTAGTCGAATAAACAAAATAGCTGTCTATATTGAGCCCTTGCGAGTCTAAAGTAGGGGATTTACGTATTTATCCACCTTTATTACTTCATGAAAATTCACGCTGCCTTAATTTTTACCGCTTATTCCTTATTTAATCCGAAACTGCAACCAAGTTTCGACACATTTACCCATAGCTTTGTTAATGGTTACCATGCTCTTCCCATACCAGGATTAGCACCGGGCTACATCGATGATCTGCACGAGATAGAACCAAAGGATACCATCAAAAAAGAAATCGTATTTTTTAATAGTATTAAAGATCAATTGCGTCAATATAAATTGTCTACACTTTCAGCCGCTCAGCAACAGGACTATCTTCAGATAAAGTTCGAAACGACGATGAACCTGGAAAGGCTGGAATTGGAAACAAAATGGTTAACCTATTCTCCGGCGACAGTGCCCGACGATAATATAGCTGCAATTCCAGACGGCAAAGCATGGTACGCTTATCTGTTAAAGAGGTGGCTGGGTGCAGATGTTACTCCGGATGAAATTTTTAAGTTTGGATTGAATGAAGTAGATGATGCAAACACGCACATAAACCTTATTCGCCGGCAAACCGGACTGGATTCAGTTGCTTTTTACCGTAAAATTAACAGCGCCGAATTTTTGATAAATGATCCGGAGATTATTCAGGAACGTTTTGAACAGACCCGGAAAAATATAGACAGCAGGTTGAACGTCTTGTTTTACCCCCATCAAATCCCGGTAGTAAAAATTAAACAGGGGCCCAAAGAATTGGTGGTGCACACGCCTGGTTTTTACACAGACGGAACATTTTATTATAATTTATCCGGTAAGCCCTATAACAGCAGGCAGTTCGGATGGCTTTTTCTTCATGAAGCGATACCGGGGCATCATTATCAAACTTCCATAAATGAGAAGGAGCCGCATAGTAACGTGCAGGACCTTTTTTTTTACGTAGGTTCGGCTGAAGGATGGGCGGCCTACGTGGAAAGATATGGTAAGGAACTTGGTGTTTACAAAACGCCTTATGATGAGCTCGGCCACTGGGAATGGGACCTGGTAAGGGCGGTAAGAATCCCAATGGATATTGGAGTGAATTATTATGGCTGGACGGATCAGCAAGCGCTGGCGTTCTGGAAAAAGCATGTAAATAATCAGGATGATATTGCCATGCGCGAAATTCAAAGGGTAAGGCACTGGCCGGTTCAGGCCATTACCTACAATTACGGTGCTGCACAAATAGCCCAATGGAAAGCCGCATTACAGGTCAAATTAGGAGATAAGTTTAATATAAAGGATTTTCATGAATGGGTTCTGGCAAACATTTCATTGCCGTTTGCCATCGCTAAAGATGGTGTATTTAAAGAAGCTGCATTAAAAACCAGCAATTAGGCCATTTTTTTAGCTATACAGAAAATAAAGCCCAATGCGCTTTGAACCGGTCATTTTTTTGTAGATATAGGTTTGATATTTAGAATTGTTTAAAGGTGCCAATTGTGCCCCCCATTTCTCCAATGAAAGGATTAAACTCCATTAATTTTTTCAATTATAATTTCGCATTTATAATCGCCTCAACATCAACAACAAAAGTCAACCGATTGCGTGTCTCCGCTACATAGGTTAGTGGGGATAACGTCGATCATCTGCTGATTGCTCCTCAACATGTTTCTACCTAAATCATTCATAAAATATTAGCTTTAGAATTGTGGTTATATAAGATATTAAGCCATTCTATACTTATCAAATCTTGAATTAATTTACCTAATATTATAAAATGAAACCATTGATTTATTATCCAAGCTTTGAACCGCCTAATGAAATCTGGCTTAAATTTGCATTAATATATTTCAAGGAATTCAGGCCAATAATTCCTTATACAAGAGAAAACATAGTTAGTGATAGTTTTAAACAAATTAGAAATGAAACCAATTTAATTAACCCTATAAACCCGGGATATAATGAGGGTGTTGAAGCTTCGATTAAAGCTAGAAATGAAGTTGAAGGGATTATGTTAAATCCATATGAAAGATCTCATCATTTTAAGCAGGTAAATGTTATTAGGAAATTTCAAAATGAGAAAAATTGGAACTATGAATTGTTTGCCGAAAAATTCTCTAATGAGTGGGGACAATATATAATAAGGAATGGCATGGGAAGGGAAACCAATAATGGTTTAGAAATGTCCGAGGAACTTGCATTTATATTCATGTCATATTTGGCAAGTGAGATTGCATATTTAGAAGATACTGCAATTATAACAGATAATAATGCTTTTGATAATTTTACTAATTCAAAAAGAATGAATCATATATCAACAGTGAAACGAAATAGTTTTGCTAAGGGTATAATCAATTTAATGGTACCTCAAGACCTTTCTCAAATTCCAATTAAGAACTTGGTTAAGTTTAGGAATGATAATATAGATCAAATCAATGCCTTTAATGCAGAGTTGGATAATGTTGAACAAAAAATAGGTGATGGTTATAATGAACGAGATTTTATAAAAAGCTATAATGAAATTTATTCTGATTATAATAGAAAGGTTATAAGCCAAGGCATAGGGCTCTTATCAATTCCTCTTTCAATTTTTACTATGATTATGAACCCACTTACATCTTCGATTAGCAATATTAAAGATATAATGGGAATGTTAGGTATAGCATATGGCGGTCAATACACATTAAGCAAAGGTCTTGTCGATATTGAAAATAATAGAAATTGCAAAAAATACTTAACGAGTTTACAAAGACTACAGTAAATGATGGGATTCACACCATTGTACTTGTTCTGAGTGTGATGATAAAATGCACCACCAACTATAAAATGCACCACCAAGAATATCTTCCCCCTGAAGCCCTCCGGGATACCATAAGATGCTTTTGGTACAACAGGAGAGAAGCCGACGAACTGGAGGCTGAGTTTAAGGTACAGCCTGATGGTTATGCGGAGATTATCTTTCATTTCGGCAAAGACTTTTGTATGGTTCATGATGGCGGGTTGCAGGCATTGCCGTCGCCGTTTATGATGGGGCTGCTTAATCAACCTGTGCTTTTTTACACCGCAAACCGTTTGGAGATCATTGGCATCAGGTGCTTCCCCTGGACGGTGTTCGACCTGCTCGGGCTGCCATCAGGTAAGGATGGTGTGCGCATATTTGAGCATCCTGTTATTAAGCTTCAGCCCATACTAAGCAAATTGATTGAAGCCGGCAAGGTAGATGAAGCGATAGCGCAGGTAACACAGTATTTTATGGATGCACGGTCGGGCATAGCTGCCGATAGTATGTTATTTAAAGCGGGCGTTGCTATGCGCGAGGCAAACGGCACCATGCCGGTAAGCCAGGTAGCGGCGGCGGCCCATGCCACCGTGCGTACGCTGGAAAGGAACTTCAAGCAATCTTCGGGCTATAGCGTTAAGGATGTGTCGGGCCTGATGCGTTTTGAGCAGGTACGGAACCGGTTATGGCATCACCCCGATACCAACCTTGCGGGCCTGGCTCATGAGCTGGGTTATACAGATCAGCCGCACCTCAGCCGGGAGTTCAAGCGTTATAGCGGTACTACTCCGGCCGCCTTCGCGCGGAAAGCAAAGAAAGGAAAGCTGGCGGTGAACAACGATTTTGTCGCGTTTATACAATCCTGAGACGACCTGATTTCAGAATTTTGTGTCCGAATCATTTAATAGGATTTAACACTTAAAAATTATGAGATCTATACCAAATAAAACCATATTCGATGTAATTATATCCGGAGCGGGCCCTGTTGGCCTGTTCCTCGCCTGTGAATTGGCCCTCGCCAAATGTTCCGTACTGATACTGGAAAAGGCGGAAGACCCGCACTCGCCATTAAAACAACTCCCTTTCGGCATCCGCGGACTTTCAGCCCCCACCATTGAATCGCTCGACCGCCGTGGCTTACTAAACGAACTGGAGATACATAAGCGCCTTAAAAATCCTCACCAAAATACCAAACAAGGTGCCCAGCGACAGGTGGGGCATTTCGCTGGCATTCCATTTTTGGAGGGTAATGTCGACACCTCGCAGTGGAAATACCGCCTGCCAAACTCAACCCCAACCAGTTTAATTTCCGAAATGCAGGAGCTCGAAACTATCCTGGCCCGCCGCGCTGAAGCCCTGGGTGTAGAGATCAGGCGCGGGCTTGCTATTACCGGTTTTCAGCAAACCGAAGATGGGGTAACTGTGCAGTCGGAAGACGAGTTTTTTCAAAGCAAATGGCTGGTGGGCTGCGATGGCAGTCGGAGTGTTGTCCGCAAAATTGGCGGTTTTGAATTTGCCGGTACAGAGCCGGAATTTACCGGTTACACCACTAAAATGGATATCGCCGATCCGGAGAAACTCAGCCCCGGACGGATCGTGACGCCAACAGGTATGTACATGCAGTCACAACCCGGTTACGTGGTAATACAGGATTTTGACGGCGGGGCATTCCACGGTTCAGATAAGCCAATCACACTTGAACATGTGCAGGAAGTGTTGCGCCGTGTTTCGGGCACCGATGTAACCATCAATGCCCTGCATACCGCAACTACCTGGACCGACCGCGCACGGCAGGCCACAACCTACCGCAACGGAAGGGTTCTTTTAGCCGGAGATGCCGCGCACATCCACGCGCCGCTTGGGGGGCAGGGGCTTAACCTCGGCCTGGGCGATGCCATGAACCTGGGCTGGAAGCTCGCTGCAACTATCAACGGCAAAGCACCTGAAGGTTTACTGGACACCTATTATACCGAACGATACCCAATTGGCGCGCAGGTACTGGATTGGTCGCGTGCGCAGGTTGCCATTATGGGGCTAAGTCCCGAGGCTCGCGCGCTGAACGCTATTTTCCGCGACCTGATGAATACACACGATGGTGCCACCTATTTTGCAGCACGGGTGTGGGGCATTTTCACACATTATGATCTTGATGGAAGTCACCCACTAACAGGCTATAGCGTTCCCAATTTTGAGCTGGAAGACGGTACAACAATTGGCAACTTAATGCACGAAGGCAAAGGAATATTGCTGGATTTTGGTACAGATGCTGCACTGAAAAGACTGGCTGACAAATACCCCAACCAAATAAAGTATGTTTCGGGCCCGGCGAAAGAGCAATTAGGCTTAAACGCTGTGCTGATACGCCCTGACGGGATCATTGCCTGGGCTACCGATAGCGACCCGGATTATCGCGAATTCGAAAGAGCTCTCGCTCGATGGTTTGTTTAATTCAGGGATTAAGTAATAAAGCTGAAGATTATTACTACTCCTTTATCAAATTATTATATAAACAATTAACGGTTTCTCTTAAAACAACAACAATATCCGTACTGCCCGGTAAATAGTTGGTAATGCAGCCATTGGTGATGACAACAATACCAAACTTTTTCTTAGGTTGGAAGAACATGGCGCTGTAAAGTCCGTATGCTGAACCGGTGTGCCCCACCATTTTCTCGCCAGGTATCAAATCGTCAGATCCGCGAAGCGCCAGGCCGTAGCCGCCCTCGTTGTCGGATACCTTGGCTCGCATCAGTTTTTCACTTTTTTTGGAGATGATGCGCACACCGTTTGCTTTGCCGTAGTTCATGTGCATTATCATATACTTAGCCAAATCGGTTGCTGAGATTTTCATGCCGCCAGTAGGGGAGAATACAGGTGTGCTGTAGCCTATCACATAATTCTGTATCACTTCGCTGCGTTGTTTGTAGGCTGATGGGTCTGCTTTTAATTTTTTAGCAACGGAATCATAATCATAAAGGGTTACAAAGCGTTTGCTATTCAAAGAATCAACACAGTAACCACCATAAAGCCCCAGCGGATCAAGCACATGATGCTTAATATAAGTGTCGAAACGCTCGCCGGAGATCCGCTCAATTACAGCGCCCACCATGTTATAATTTAAGTTACAATAGGCGTAACCTTTACCCGGCTCATAGTTGTTATAACATTTTGCGTAGTTAGGATTTTTATCAGGATTAATCACATCATAAGTAAAATATCCCTGGCTATCGTTTATACTTGAAGTGTGAGACATTACCATCCTGAGCGTAATAATTGTATTTGGATAAGCGGGGTTCCTTACCTTAAAGCCTACCAGCTTGCTAAAATCATCATCGAGCGTAAGCTTGCCTGCCTCCCGAAGCTGCATAATAGAGGTGGCGGAAAATGATTTAGAGATAGAGGCAATCCTGAAAATATCACTATCATTAAGCGGTGTATTACTTTCCTGATCTTTGCTGCCAAAGGAATGTGTATAGATGATATGATCATCTTTAACCACTGCCACCGACAAGCCAACGGCACTCGTACTTTGCATAATCTGTTGCAACTCATCTTCCATTTTCTTATTCTGGGCAGAAACTGATGAGAGGGTGCAAACTGCAAGAAAGGCGATTAAAAAGCACTTATAAAAACGGATTCCGGTCATTCGGCTTTAGTTGATGTTAATATATCGCATTTAAGTTAACTAAAACCTATTAGAAAGAAGAATCAAGGCATTAGATCGTTTCATAATCCATCCAAAAAATAATCCGATATTTGCGGTGTGGGCTGCTTAATGGATGGTCTGTATTTAAAACAATATCAATGAAACACGACGATGTGGTTGCGGCCCTGAAAACAATAGCAGATAAAGGCAAGGCAATAAATTTAAGCAAGGATGATTTGCAGGAACTAAAATCATATAACCTGATAGAAGTTGAAAAGGGCAAGGAAAATGACAGGTCGCCGGAATGTGTGCTGACTAAGAAAGGCCGGGTAATGCTTAAAGCGAATTCGAAATAATTTAAAAACTCTCCCGGCTCTTAACACAAGCAGGATGCTTGTATTGTTTTAGGTCGAAGTTACACTATGCTGAACTTCGACCAGTTGACCCCTTGATAGCAATTATTTATACTGCTCATCGGTAACATGTTCCATCCAATCCACAGGCGAGCCGTTCAGTTTTTCCTGTATAGCGATATGGCTCATGGCGGTGGTATCGGTTGCCCCGTGCCAGTGTTTTTCCTGCGGGAAGAAATACACCACATCGCCCGGGTGAATATTCTGTTTTTCTTCACCTTCACGCTGTACCCAGCCAGCACCTGCGGTAACAATTAGTGTTTGGCCAAATGGGTGTGTATGCCAGGCTGTGCGTGCGCCGGGTTCAAAGGTAACTAATGCCATCGCCACACGTGATGGTTCAGGTGGACTCATAAGCGGATCGATCCTTACTGTTCCTGTAAAATATTCTGCCGGGCCTTTGCCTGATGGCTGCGAGCCGCTACGTATAATTTCCATGTTGATTGTATTAATATTATTTAAAAGTACTTACAGTACAAAGGTGGTATTATAACAATAGATAACACTTATACAGGTTACAGATTTACCTACCATTTTTACAGATTTGCTTAAGAGGTTACGAGGCCGAACTAAAGTTTTGCGAAACTAAAGTCTTATTTCGCCGGCAGGCAATCTTTGTTTTCCTTAGATTTCGCCAAAAGAGGGTCGGCTGAGTTTTTGGTAATTTCCTGGCAGGTAATTTTGTTTACATACCCGGCTTGAGTACTTACTACGCTTATATAATTTGTTTCCCCCTCAATTACCAATATCTTCAACGGGGCCGATTTTTTGCCGTTTGATAGCCCTCCGCTTACAACACTAACAGTATGCGGGCCAACAGGTAAATTATGTATAGAGAAAGACTTGTTTTTTAATTTACAGATCAGCGTATCATCCACATAAAAACTGTAATTAACTGCCGAACCGGTATACCCGGTTACGCGGATAAGATAAACCTGCCCTGTTTTGGTCTGCGAAAAACCATTAAAAGAAAGAGTAAGCATAAGTGCAAAAAAAGCAAGGATTTTAATCGTTTTCATAGGTGTAAGTTTTGTGTGATAAATGAATACTTATATATACGATTTTAAGATTATGAGACGTGATAATTGGCTTTTTGTTTAGTTAAGATGAAAGGTTTGGTTATTTTTTTGGCTAAAACAAAAGTAGATACGGCTAAACCCGTTTCCTACCCGCGCCCCATCTTTGTATTATCAATAAACACAACGGGCAGCGCACCTTTCGCCTTTGGAGTTTAGGGCTTCATTTAATTGAGGTACCAAGTAACCATAGGTGTTCGGATTTGTTTGATTATATAAATTGAGCGTAGGGTCACCCTGAGGCACTCGAAGGGTAAGCGTAAAGGCCATTGCCCGCATGCTTCGAGTGCCTCCAGCATGACCCCTATCTTTAATCTTCCGAACAACTCTGATGTCAAACAAGAAAGCTGTCAACATTTTAACGCTGACAGCTTTTCTATTTTAATACGGGATGTTTTATGATTTGATAAACTCCAACAGGTCCTTGTTGATGGTTGCTGCTTCAGTTGCAGGCATACCATGCGGGAAACCCGGATAAGAGATCAGTTTGCCGTGTTTCAATAGCTTTACAGCTTTTGCGCCTGCAATTGGGAACGGAACGATCTGGTCGTCTTCGCCGTGTAAAACAAGTACCGGGATATCTACGCTTTTCAGGTCTTCGGTAAAATCTGTTTCAGAGAAGGCTTTGATACCTTCAACGTGTGCTTTTACACCGCCCATCATGCCCTGGCGCCACCAGTTGTCGCGGATACCTTGCGATATTTTCGCGCCTTCGCGGTTGTAGCCATAAAAAGGAATGGTAAAATCCTCGAAATATTGAGCCCTGTTGAAAGCTGTACCTTCACGGATCTCATCAAATACCGACATTGGTACACCTTCAGGGTTAGTTTCAGATTGTACCATTATAGGCGTAACAGCACTGATCAGCACAACTTTGGCAACACGGGCTTTGCCCAAGCCTGCTGCATAATGGATAGCTTCGCCGCCGCCGGTTGAGTGGCCAATGTGGATAGCATCTTTCAGGTCGAGCGCCTCAGTAACTGCTGCAACATCAGCTGCGTAGGTGTCCATATCGTGGCCGCCTGATGTCTGGGTCGATCTGCCGTGACCTCTGCGATCATGCGCGATAACCCGGTAGCCATGTTGCACGAAAAACATTAGCTGCCCATCCCAGTCATCGCTTGATAAAGGCCAGCCGTGATGAAAGAAAAGGGGTTGTCCGGTTCCCCAGTCTTTGTAATAAATTTCGGTTCCGTCTTTTACTGTAATTTTACTCATTGTATTGATTGTTGGTGATAAATGCAAATTGAGAGCTATAAGCAGTTTTGTATGGCGGAAATTATCACTATAAATAATTCCTGTTAGCCAAACAATGATTTTGGAGTGGCTTGCTGAGCGGGGTTGGATCAGTGCGGGAAACCAAAACGGGAGAACAATATAAAATTAGAGAATAAAAGCGAGTTTATATGTAATCAATCTGTTAAAAAACGTACCAATTTTGGTTAAGAAAATGAGGAAATCTCAAAATATAGAATAGTTGATAAACCTCACTCTATTTTTTTTGACTACAACAACAGTTGATTCGGCTACGCCTGCTTGTTAATTGTTACGGACATTTGTTATATTAAAAGACAAAAAAATGAAAATCATCATAACAGGCTCGTTAGGGCATATCAGTAAACCGTTAACCGAAGAATTAGTACAAAAAGGCCATCAGGTTACCGTTATCAGCAGCAAAGCCGATAAGCAACAGGAAATAGAGGCGTTAGGTGCCGCCGCCGCTATTGGCTCAGTAGAAGATGTGGATTTCCTTACAGCTACTTTTACCGGCGCGGATGCCGTATATACCATGGTACCGCCAACCAATTTCTTTGATCCCAACTTTGACCTAACTACACATTGCAGCAAAATAGGCAATAACTATGTGCACGCTATTGAGCAATCGGGCATAAAACGTGTAGTGCATCTAAGTAGCATAGGCGCGCATATGGAAAAAGATTCAGGGCTGATACTTGCCCATCGTGCTGTAGAGGTTATCCTTGATAAATTGCCCGGCGATGTTACCATCACCTTTATACGCCCCGTTGGTTTCTATTACAATTTGCTGGGCTTTATACCTGCCATAAAAAATCAGGGTGTGATCTCCGCAAATTATGGTGCAGATGAACTGCTGGTATGGGTTTCGCCAATTGATATTGCTGCCGCGATTGCCGAAGAATTTGAAACATCGTTTACCAGCCGAAAAGTGCGCTATGCAGCCAGCGATGAGCTTACCGGGCACGAAACAGCCAAGGTTTTAGGCGAAGCGATAGGCATCCCCGACTTGCAATGGATATTGGTTAGCGATGAAGAACGATTGCGTGTTATGAAAGCAGTGGGGCTTAACCCAACTATTGCCGAAGGTTTGGTGCAGATGTTTGCCAGTCAGTACAATGGGTCGTTAATGGAAGATTATTATCGCCATAAACCAGCCTTGGGCAAAGTGAAAATTGCGGATTTTGCCAAAGAATTTGCTGCTGTTTATCATCAAAAATAAGTAAATTGTGTTATGCAACCCCGAAGGATAAAAACGATAAGTGAATATCACCAGGTAATGGGGCTCCCTAAACCGGAGCACCCATTGATCAGCGTGATAAATTTTGAATCGATAAAAGGTTTGCCTTACGCCGATGCAAATAGTATTGTATTCGACTTTTATTCTATTTCGCTTAAAAGGAATTTCAGCGGTAAGTTTAAGTATGGCCAGCAGGAGTATGATTTTGATGAAGGCATTATGTTTTTTATATCGCCCAATCAGGTTTTTGGTATAGAGAATGCAAAACCGGGAGAATTAAGGCATACGGGATGGATGCTGCTGATCCACCCCGGTTTTTTATGGAACACGCCTTTGGCTAAGATTATGAAACAGCATGAGTATTTCAACTACTCGGTAAATGAGGCTTTGTTCCTTTCAGAAAGAGAAGAAACCACCATCATTAACCTGATGCATAGCATGGAGCAGGAATACCGCTCCAATATTGATAAGTTCAGCCAGGATATCATCATCGCCCAGCTGGAACTATTGCTAACTTATGCCGAACGGTTTTACAACCGGCAGTTCATCACCCGTAAAATAACCAACCATAAGCTGCTTGATAGTTTGGAGGATGTGCTTACCACATATTTTAACAGCGATGCCTTAGTAACACAGGGCTTACCCACAGTAACTTACATTGCCGAAACATTAAATGTATCGCCCAGCTATTTAACCGGGTTGCTTAAAACATTAACCGGGCAAAGTACCCAGCAGCACATACATGATAAGCTAATGGAAAAAGCGAAGGAAAAACTATCAACCACGGGCCTATCCATAAGTGAGATTGCCTACGAGCTGGGTTTTGAGCACCCTCAATCGTTTAGCAAATTATTCAAGACAAAAACTAACCTTTCGCCTCTGGAATTCAGGGCATCGTTTAATTGATTATTATACTGAACATTAATTCAAGAACCATCATTAAAATGGTTCTTTGAATTAATAAAATGCTTAGGCAGGGCAAAGCGTATCCAGCAATTCAGCAAGAATGGTTATGAACTTGCCTACAAAGGGTACTGCTTCTAAAAGTTTTACATATGGTTTAATGCTTTTCCAGATTTTGCATATTTCAGCAATAACATCTGAAGCACTGGCTGCACTTTTGATATTTGCTTTCGCGGCATCTTTCTTTGCTTCCAGGGCAGCGAAATCAAAGTTCGCGATTTCCTTTTCAATAGGGCTTAATTGAACACTCATAATAATTGATTTTTGCTTGCCTACTCTATGATCACGTTTTCGGCTGCCCGTGATTAATTTTAAGTAAAATTACACTGCTGCCTTTTCGCAGGGGCAGTGCTTTCACCAATTTTTCCGGGTGTTTTCACCATCTGTAAAATTTTTATGAGCCTGATATAACTCGAAATGCTGAACTTCATGAATCAACTAACAATATAATTTGAGTTGTTTAACAAAGTTTCCTCAATCTTTATGGCTTTTTAGCTCAAAACCAGTCTTTACCTCTGAAATTCACAGGGCTTTTTAATTGCCTATACGGATGCTGCTGCCCTTTCAAATACCCCTATAAGACATTCATAAGCACTTTTGCCCGTTTCGGTGCCTAATTGTATTTAACAGCCAATACATTAAGTACCTTTGCATATGCAGGAACGCTTACCCGTAAAACGCTTAAATCGCCTTAGCTGGCTGCTGTCGGTAATTATCGGGATCATTTTCTACTTCGTTATTTTACATAACGATACAGATACGCATGTATATGTGTATACGTGTTTAACAATGCTGGGTATTGTGCTGGTTGGCTATACGGATGTAGGCGTAATGTTGATACTGTACCGTATGTTTCTGCCCAAGTCAAAGAGATTTACTTTTTACCGGCGTTTGCTGACATACACTATAAGTATATTGATCTACCTGGGGCTAAGGCCAATTTTTGAGCACTCAGGCGGCAAAACATTATCGTTTTGGGATCTTGGCTTACTCTCCGCCTTTGTGGGCTCAGGTGTTATTATTAACACCATGATCATTATCATGCACGATTCCGTATTGTTATATGAGCATAAATTGCACGCCGAACTGGAGCTTTCCCGGTTAAAAACAGCTAATGCGGAGGCGATGAACCTGGTTTTAAAACAGCAGATCCAGCCACACTTTCTGTTTAACGCACTGAATACGCTGAAGGCACTTTATCATAAGGATACCGCTGTGGCAGATGATTATATCGTTCATATGGCTAATTTCCTGCGGGCTTCTATCGCGCACCATTCATCAAATATATCACCGCTCGAAGATGAGGTTAAGCTGTTATGCGATTATCTCGAAATGCAGCGCATCAGGTTTGGTACGGCGCTGGTGTGCACCATCGCCCTGCCCGAAGAAACCTTAAAAGAAAATTTTCTGCCTTCGTTTTCATTGCAACCTTTGTTGGAGAACGCCATCAAGCATAATAATTTTACGCAACAAGAACCGCTTGAAGTGAAGATCACCCAAACGGGCGACCGGCTGCTGGTCAGCAATAACCTGCAAAAGAAAAAAATGAAAGATGCCTCCACTAATTACGGATTGGCGAATCTGGCGGAAAGGTACCGCATTTGGTCGGGCGATGAAGTTATTATTAAAGAGGATCAGGACACGTTTTCGGTAAGTATTAAATTGTTAAAAGATGAACATAGTAATTATTGAAGATGAAGGGCTGGTTGCCGATGACCTGGAACTGAATATCAGGAAACTGATAGATGAGCCGTTGGATATAGTGCAGATCAGGTCAGTAAAAGAGGGGGTCGCTTATTTCAAAACCAATAAAAACACCGATCTTATTTTCAGTGATATACAGCTTGGCGACGGGCTCAGCTTTGAGATATTTATTGCTGAACCTGTTACTGCCCCGGTCATTTTCTGCACCGCTTATGACGAATACGCGTTGGACGCCTTTAAAGCTAACGGGATAGATTATATTCTGAAACCATTTACCCGGCAAATACTGGATAACGCGCTGCAAAAGTACAAGCAGCTCAAAAAAATATTTTCAACAGATCAGGTACCACAGTTTGATGCCCTGATGCAGCTGCTTAACGGCAAGGAAACACAAAAAGCAGCCTCGGTATTGGTTTATCACCTGGATAAGATCATCCCCATAAACCTGGATGATATAGCCATGTTTTACCTGGCCAATGAGGTTACACACCTGCTCACATTTTCTGGCAAAACGTTCTATCCAAATAAAACCCTCGACGATTTGGAGAAGCTGTGCGGGAATTCATTTTTCAGGGCGAACCGCCAATTCCTGGTTTGTCGCAAAACCATTGTAGATGTATCCAGCTTCTTCTCCCGTAAACTCTCCCTTAACCTCAATATACCTTTTGGCGAAAAGGTCATCATCAGCAAAAATAAAGCCGCTCAATTCCTGAGCTGGTTGGCAAAAGCCTGATATTCTTTTGTTTAATTTTTCGGATGTGCATTCCTAAAAGTCATTTTCCCGGTTTTTCTTTAATTCCATTTTTTCCGCTTCGGCTTTTAGTTTGCCCGTTTCGGTCAGTTTTTCATTTTCTATTTCGTTTTAAGCCAGCATTTTTGATTTAAATACGAAAGAATTGTGGCCCCGGGCCGCATACAAAATGTCACACTAAAAAGAAAAAATTATGAAAAAACTGATGTTAATTTGTTTGGTACTGTTATCGTCAAAAGGCTTTAGCCAAAGCTTTGTACAGAATGTTTTTAGCCGCCTCGAATTTGGTATTAAAGCTGGTGCCAATGCCACTAATTTCACCGATGCAAATTTCCCTACTGACCCGTTGATTGGTTTCCATGCAGGTGCTACCGTGGCTTTTAAGATCACTAACAATTTTCTTTTCCAGGAAGAGTTCCTGTTCTCAACCCAGGGCGCTAAAATAAAAGGAGGCGATCTTGGCGATCAGGATCTTAAACTTTATTATATGGCGGTACCGCTGCTGTTTAAATATCGTACAAACTCTGGGTTTTATATAGAGGCAGGAGCGCAGGCAGGTATTAAAATTAAAGAAGACGTTACCGGATTAAACACCGATAATTTTGCCAAAAGGGTAGACCTTGGTGCTGCGGGCGGTATAGGTTACCAATCAAAAATGGGCCTTGGCCTTGGCCTAAGGTATATCTATGGTATATCAAAAGTAGCAGATGTTAACGTTTCAAACATCACCAACGATTTTAAGAACAATGCTGCACAGGCCAGTGTGTTTTACGTTTTTTAAATAATCCCCCTAAGCGATAATTTTAACTAAACACTTATCCCGGTTTCTTTTTTAGGCCGGGATTTTTTGTTAAAAAACAGATGCTATGATGATAGAAGTCTTTAAAACTAATGTAGAAAGTTCAATACAGGCAAAATATCTGCAGGTGTTAATTCAGCAGCATTTCTTCTTCACCGAAGTAAATTTTGATCTCGAAGACTGCGATAAAGTATTAAGGGTAAAAGGTGAAAAGATTTGTACATTAAACATTATACTGCTAATGGCAGCCAATGGTTATGAATGTAATGTGTTAGAATGAGCGTAATTATATGTTGAAGGCAACGGTTATTTTTTACATTAAATTTCAGGTTTAAGCCGAAATTTATTTATTATTATGGGATAATGTTAAACCCTTATCCTTACACAAAAAACGCCTTAAAAACAGTCCTGATCTTTATATTTTTATTAGTATTAAAAGATGGCTTTTGCCAGGTAAAACCAAGTCGTTTTACAATAAAAACAGATATTTCAGCTAAAGTAATTAATAAAGCGCTGAAGACTGGTCACGTTTTAAATGATAATGCCACACCTGCTACTGTCGCGCCTGCTATTAGTTATGAAACACCACAAAACTATGTGCTTAATCAGGCTATTACTCCTTTAGCGCCGGTAAATACCGGTGGAGTTGTACCTGCAGGTATTTACGGCACATTAAGTACCCTAAATAATACTTTTACTGATGCTGTTGGCGTTGCTGTTGATGGTACGGGCAACATTTATGTTGCAGAATGGTTTAAGAATCAAATTAAGCTAATAAATGCAGCATCTGTGGCAACGCTCCTTGCCGGAAGTTCGGCGGGTACGTCAGGTTTAGTTGATGGACAGGGAACTAATGCAGAATTTAGTTTTCCGGATGGGATAGTGCTTGATAATGCTGGTAATTTATATGTAAGTGATCAAGGGTCGGTAATAAGAAAAATAACACCAGCGGGTTTGGTGTCTACATTTGCATCTGGCTTTAATGAACCGAGAGGTTTGGCTATTGATAACGCCGGCAATATATATGTTGCCGACCAGGTTAATGTTCGAATTGTTAAAATAACGCCAAATGGTTTATCAACCACCGTTGCCGGAAGTGGTGCTACAGGTTTTACAAATGGGAGCGCGCTTACAGCAACATTTAACACACCCTTGGCAGTTGCATGTGATGCCAATGGCAATCTTTATGTATCTGATGCACAAAACGGTGCTATCAGAAAAATAACAGCCGACGGGCAGGTTTCTACTTTCGTTACAGGTCTGGGCTATCCCCGGGAATTAAGGGTTGATGGAACAGGTAATATTTATGTGAATGATGAAACTGATCGTAGTTTAAAAAGGGTTTCGCCAGCTGGTGTAATTACAAAAATTGCTTCTGGCTTATCCGCGCCGATAGGGCTAATAATGGATGGTAAAGGAAACCTATTTATTGGTGACGAAAATGCTGTAAGAAAAGTGAGCGTAACAGGTTATACCATTGATAAATCATTACCCGCAGGGTTAACGTTTGATCAAACTACAGGTATAATCAGCGGTACGCCAACTGTGTTATCGCCAGCTACAGATTATACCATTACTGCTTACAATGGCGGGGGCAGCAGCACAACGGTTGTAAACCTGGCGGTGGGGTTAACCCCTGTACTTAAACCATCAATTATTACTTTGCCTCCGGTACCAACCGGCGCCAAACTTGATGCTTCGGGCAATTATGATCCCATGGCTACAAGTACCAATAACGAAACTCCTATTACTTATACCAGCAGTAACCCTGCGGTGGCAATAATAACCAGTACGGGCTTAGTTCATGTAATAGCGCCGGGTATATCAATTATTACCGCCAGCCAGCAAGGAGATGCCAATTACACAGCGGCTACGCCTGTACAACAAACTTTAATAGTGACAGAATATTTAGCAGTTGATTTGCCGGATATACCGGTAAAAACAGTTTGCGATATTGATTTTTCTGCCGGTGCAACAGCGGGCGAAACAAAAATACCCATTACTTATAACAGTAGTAACACATCTGTTGCAACTATATCAGACCAGGGAATCATTCATATTACGGGGATAGGCACTACAACTATTACCGCATCACAAAATACAGATCTACCGTATTATGTTTCAGCTACCCCTCAATCAAAAATACTCACTGTAACTATACCGGATTTATCTGTTGTAAGTATCTCTGCCGTTTATGCTGGCCCATGTATCGGCTCACCGGTAACGTTTACAGCTAATGTAACTAATGGCGGTGCAAACCCAGGTTATCAATGGGCTGTCAATGGCATCAACACAGGTACTAACAGTAAAACATTTACAAGCAGCACATTTGGTGATGGCGATGTTGTTACCTGTACTTGTACAAATACTGATAATACATGTATTTCGGGTTATTCGGCACCTTCTAACCAGCTTAAAGTAAGTTTAATTGCTCCATCAGCCCCAACGGTAAGTATAACAGCATCTGTAAACAGCGCGTTTTTTGGCGAGCCTATTACTTTTACAGCAACCGTACATAATGCCAACGGCACAGTGGCATATCAATGGCAGTTGAATGGAAATAATGTGGGTGATGGAACATCAACTTTTACCAGCAAGAGTTTGTATAATGGCGATATTGTTACCTGCGCAATTGTACCCGCTTCGGCATGCAGTGCGCCCGCGACAAGCAACCCGATAAAGATTATTATCATAACCCAGCTTGGCATACCTAATGCTTTTACCCCTAATGGCGATGGCATAAACGATACGTGGAACATCAGCGGTATAGCAGATTATCCGGATTGCCTGGTAAATGTTTATAACCGTTATGGGATACTTATATTCCATTCAAAAGGATATGGCCAGCCCTGGGACGGAACATTTAATGGTGCCAAAGTACCTTTTGCGACTTACTACTATGTTATTAACCTGGGTTATCAGGATAAAAAGGTTAGTGGCGATATAACAGTTATCAGGTAATAAAAAGCTTTTACGCAAAAGACTTATTATGGGTGCTTTATGCTAAGCAGCTATAAGTTGTAAAAAAGCCGCGTTTTTATTTTTGATTTCCTTAACAGTATTAAACTTTCTGATATCTTTTGCTAAAATAGCTTTTAATTCAAGATCGATAGCTTTAAGTAGTGGGGTTGTTTTAGTAACGTTTTTCATGTGGCAAGTTTTAATATTATAACTAATTATTTATAAATATTATGCCAAAACTATTTCCCCTGAATATTTCCATTAAAAAGACCTAATCCGTATATTTTAGTAAACAGCTATTTATACAAATTGACTTTAATGAGCCGTTCAACAAAATAAGTTGAGCCGTTTAACAAAGCTGTCGCCCTCTTTGTGAGCTATCTTTGTCTTTATCAAATATCTACACATGAAGACAAAAGTTTGGTTTATAACAGGTAGTTCGCGCGGATTGGGCCGCAGTCTTACCGAAGCGGTTTTAGCCAGTGGCGATAGAGTTGCTGCCACCGCCCGTAATCCGGAGGCTTTAAATTGCCTGCTCGAGCAATACCCGGAGCAATTATTCCCTATTAAATTGGATGTTACTAATTACGATGATATATACCAGTCTGTAGCCGATACAGTAGCACATTTTGGCAGGATAGATGTACTGGTGAACAACGCCGGGTTTGGCATTGTTGGCGCAGCTGAGGCTTTTACAGATCGGCAGATGTATAGTCAGCTTCAGACCAATTTGTACGCGCCTATTGAAATAACACGGGCGGTATTGCCTTACATGCGTGAACAGCGTTCGGGGCGGATACTGCAAATTAGCTCGGTAGGCGGGCGTGTGGGTAACGCGGGTTTAACTATGTACCAGGCGGCTAAATTTGGCTTGGGCGGCTTTAGCGAGGCGCTGGCTAAAGAAGTAGCGCCGCTGGGCATATTTGTTACCTGTGTTGAGCCGGGCGGTTTTCGTACCGATTGGGCGGGCGAATCAATGACCTATGCCCGTAAGATAGAAGGTTATGAAAGTACTGTTGATAAAAGGACTGAATATTTCACCAGCGGCAATTTTGTGCCAATGGGCGATCCGGACAAAGCCGCTAAAGTAATGGTTGACCTGGCAGTGCATCCCAATCCACCCGTGCATTTGGTATTAGGCAGCGAAGCCATTAGTTTACTGAAAAAGGCTGATGCCGCGCGCACCGCCGAAATGGAAAAATGGATGCATGTAAGTGTATCAACCGATCATGACGAAGCAGATGACTTCCTTGAATCAGATTTGGGTAAAGTTTTACTAAAACACAAATAACATTAAGGCTTATTTATAAATTTAAATATGAATAAAAAATGTGGCAAGGGACCACCGCTTATTTTGTTTTCCTGTTACCCACAGACTAACAGGGAAGGGGAGAATTTTATACCGGAACATTCATGCAGCTATATTATATCAGGCAACGCGGATATAACTATTGCAGGGAAAACATACCATTGCAAAGCTGGCGAATTCAGGTTCTTTCGCAGAAATCAGTTATCAAAATATGTAAAATACCCGCAAGCAGGTGGCGAATATAAATCCATCGGTATCCGGATGTGCCAGGATATTTTGCACAGTATGAGCGCCGAGCATAACCTGCACGTAACCGGGCCTTATACCGGCGACGACTGTATGCTATTACAGCCAAATGCGCTATTGAAAAACTATATGGAGTCGTTAACGCCATATCTTAATGATTACAGCCTCAGTAATGACGCGCTCACTACTTTAAAAATTAAAGAGGCAATCATGATACTGCTGCAAACTAACCCGGAATTAAAGAATATCCTCTTTGATTTTACAGAGCCCGGCAAAATAGACCTGGAAGCTTATATGAATGAGAACTATAAATTTAATGTAGATGTCAGTCGATTTGCTTACCTCACGGGCCGCAGCCTGGCAACTTTTAAGCGTGATTTTGAGCGCATCTACCATACACCACCTAACCGCTGGCTGCAACAAAAGCGCCTGGATGATGCTTATTATCGTATAAAAGAAAAGGGCCAGCGTGTAACAGATGTTTATATGGATGTGGGCTTTAAAGACCTGTCGCACTTCTCGTTCGCGTTTAAAAAGGCTTTTGGGATCACGCCATCGAAGTTGGCGGTGTGAAATTTTGCCAATTGCGCTCGTCTGTGAGGAGTGCTTAACGCTGTAGGGCATTTGCAATGCCCGTGCGATACAATCGCAAACCCATTTTAAGCACTCGTCACAGACGAGCGCAATTATGGACAGGATAAGGAGAATTGTCATGCTGAGGCGAAGCATCTATTCTCCAAGCGATGGTTAACATGTGGACAGGTTCTTCGCTATCGCTCAGCGTGACAATGGGGGATAAAAAAAAGCGATGAGTCTCAAACCCATCGCTTTTTTTATGCTGATATATTTCAATTACATATTATGCAAAGCATTGCCGGTGAAGTAAAGGATGATAATCACTATCCCTGCAAAAATGCGGTACCAGCCGAAAACCTTAAAGCCTTTCTGCTCTAAAAAGGTAATAAAGCTGCGGATAGCCATCAATGCTACGATGAACGCTATTACGCTGCCAATCAGCAGGTATTTAATGTCCTGGTGCATTGCATCGGCTGATAGTGTACTGTTTTTGTGGAAATCCCAGAGATCTTTTATAGTAGCGCCAAACATGGTAGGTACTGCTAAAAAGAACGAGAACTCAGCAGCAGCAGTACGGCTCAGCTTTTGCGACATACCACCTACAATTGACGCTGCCGAACGCGATACACCCGGTATCATGGCCAAACACTGGAAACATCCAATCTTGAACGCGGTTAAGTAGTTGATGTCTTTTTCCTCTTTAACAGTAGGTTTGTTAAACCACTCATCAACAAAAAGCAAAATAACACCGCCTACTACAAAAGCAATTGCCACTACAAGGGGGTTTTCCAACAGTTTATCAATGTGTTTTTTAAGCAATACACCCAAAATCACTGCGGGGATAACGCCTACTACCAGTTTAAAGTAAAAGTCGAGTGATTTGAAAAAGCGCTTAAAGTATAATACCACTACGGCCAGTATGGCTCCCAATTGTATTACAATTTCAAACAATTTAACAAATTCATCCTTACTGATACCCATTAAAGAGCTGGCAATAACCATGTGGCCGGTTGATGATACCGGTAGAAATTCTGTTAGTCCTTCAATAATCGCCAGGACTATAACATGTATTATATTCATGCCTTAGCTTCAGGTTTTTTGAATATCGCTACAAAACCCAGTGCAAAACCACCTAATACAACAAGTGGCGCTATAACTATTTTGGTTGTGCTGTAAATGTCAGTAGTGCCTGCCATTAATATGAAGCCCAATGCAACTACTACCGCGCTGATGATCAGTAAACGGTAATTGCCTTTATCGAAAATAAAATGAACCGGAGCATCAGACTTAACTGCTGATGATCTGGTGGTGGCTGTTTTAACCGGAGTAGCCGGTTTTGTAATTTTTTGTGCCATGTATATTTTAATTATTGATTTATTTTGATCTTTCAGCTTTCGCCTAAAGTTTGAATTATCGAATTATTGATTTTTAAACTAATCTCCGATCTCTAACCTCTAATCACTATCTGTAAAGATCATATATTTTTAAACGTAAAAACTTATTCACTGCTAAAAATGTGCTAAAGCCTGCAATGAATAACCCCATGCCTATAACTATGGCAAACACTATCCCAAACTCGGCATAGTTGCGCAAAATTATAAGGTCGGGTATTTGCTGGTAGGCCAGGTACAAAGTACCTATCAGTATTATAATGGCAATTAAACCACCTAAAAGGCCATGCCAGATACCGTAAAGTAAAAATGGCTTACGTATAAAGCCTTTGGTGGCACCTACCAACTGCATCGATTTTATTAAAAACCTTTGCGAGTAAATGGCCAGCCTGATAGTATTATTGATCAACGCTACCGATACCACTACAAATATGCCGGTAAACGCCAGTATAACCAGTGTTATAGAGGTTAAGTTCTGGTTCATTTGCTCCACCAATGATTTTTCGTACTTAACTTCCTTAACTATTGGGTTGTTTTTAAGCAGCTCTGTTTTAAATTTTTCTATATCGGCATCATTGGTATAATCAGCCTTTAAGTATACGTCTATTGATTGTGGCAGCGGGTTATAACCCAGGAAATTTACGAAATCCTTACCCAGGTCCTTCTGCAGGTTTTGGGCGGCAAGTTCCTTGCTTACATACTGGGTTTGCTTAACCATTGGGTTGGCTTCCAGTTGTTTTTGCAGTTGCAGTACATCGGTTTCATGCGTAGCATCATCCAAAAAAACATTCAGTACAATGTTTTCCTTAACGTAGCGGGTAAGGTTGTTCACATTAACCAAAATAAGGCCAAGCAAACCTACCATCAATAATACCATTGCAATACCAAATACGGTTGATATGTATATCGTTTTGGTTTTTTTTGCCGAGTCGCTTGCTTCAAATTCTTCCATAGATACCTTTTTGGTTTTTGCGAAATTAAGAAACCCAGCCTAAAGGTAAAAGTTTATCTGTTATTATTATTTGCCAGCGTGAAAATCACGGGTGTTTTAACAAAAATTAACGCTATTGGTTAACCGGCCGTGCAAAAACAAATGCAATTACCTCAAGTGTAGTTCCTTTTAGTGTGTAGGATGAAACCAACGTCCAGCCAAGCTGGGTAACGTAGTTAAGCGCGCTAATCCGTGAGTCGAATTTCATGGTTTTGCCATTGCTGTCCTTTATCTCTGATCCATTTTTACCTCTTGAACCATCATCAAAATTAATATCGAATTTTGAACCATCGTGCTCAACTTGAGCTATACAGTAAATAACCTTTTGTTTGTGTGTAGCGGTATCAGTTTGAGCGAAGCAAAAAGATGGAGCTGCGAAAAGTACCAGGAACAATAACTTTTTCATGATTTAAGATTTATGTGATCAATAAACATAAATATAATGGGAAGGAGATATTAGTGTTTAGCTGTCATGATATTATTACAGAACGGTTTGTTATATGAACAATATTAAATCTCCTGTGTTAATTCAATATAAATACATCAACCGTATGACAAAGCCAGCAAATTCACCCGATAAGCCCTCTCCATCAGATACATCAACCCACAGGCCAAATGATAATGGCCATAAAAGCATAGTGCGCAAAGCCGACAAAGAATATAATGCTGATCAGCCACATGGAGGCGATGTTGCCAAAAAACATGAGAAAGAAGAGCAGCCTGTTAATCCGGGCACAAAAGCACCTGCCGAAAAGGGTATGGATAAAGGGAAAGTGCAACCGTAGGTAACCCAATGTCATTTCTCCTCGTACCTCGTTCGAAATGACATTTTTTTTAATACTACCTACTAATCCCCGCTGAATTAAACTGCAGGTCATATAATTTACGATAATAACCGTGTTCAATTTTTAGCAATTCCTGGTGGGTGCCGATCTCTTTTATCTCACCATGATCGAGTACAATTATCCTGTTGGCGTTTTGTATGGTTGAGAGGCGGTGAGCTATTACAATAGCCGTACGGCCCTGCATCAGTTTATTAATAGCATTCTGTATCAGTATTTCGGTTTCAGTATCAACAGATGAGGTAGCTTCATCCAGCACCAAAATAGCCGGGTCATAAACCAAAGCCCTGATAAAAGAGATGAGTTGTGCCTGGCCTGCGGATAGGGTGGAGCCCCGTTCCATCACATTATAATCATATCCGCCGGGCAGTCGTTCAATAAACTCATGCGCGCCAACATCCTTAGCGGCAGCAATGATCTGTTCACGGGTTATAGCTTCATTATTCAGGCTGATGTTGTTGGCGATGGTATCGGTAAACAAAAACACATCCTGTATAACGGTGGCTATCTGCGCGCGAAGGTAATTTACATCGTAATCGTGTATATCAATATCATCAACCTTAACGGTGCCTTTGCCTATCTCATAAAAACGATTCAAGATATTTATGGTTGATGATTTGCCTGCGCCGGTAGCGCCTACAAGCGCCAGCGTTTCGCCTGGTTTTACATGAAAGCTGATGTCTTTAAGCACCCAGTTCTCCTCATTATAAGCAAACCAAACGTGGCTGAACTCAATATCGCCATTTATCCTTGAAGGCCTTAATGTGCCGGTATTTACGGCAACTTCATTAGTATCTAAAACCTTAAATATCCTGTCGGCACCCACCATGCCCATTTGCAGCGTATTGAATTTATCGGCCAGCTGCCTTATCGGCCTGAAAAGTAAGTTGAGGTAAACTATAAATGCAAGTATAGTACCCGGCGATACTACCTTATTATGCGCTGATAAGTGCGCCAACTGCTGATCTGTCAATATCCTTTTGCAGCCATACCAAACCAGCAGGCCCATACACATGGCAAACAACACTTCAACCACAGGGAAGAATATAGAGTAATACCAGTTAGAGCGGATATTAGCATCGCGGTATTTTTTGTTTACCGATACAAACTTGCGCATCTCCTGGTCTTCGCGGGCAAAGTATTGTATTACGCTGATACCGGAGATGTGCTCTGCCAGGAAAGTGTTGAGGTGTGCCACCTGCGTACGCACTTCCTGAAAAGATGATTTTATAGCCTCCTTAAAAACATAGGTTGATGCAAAAAGAAACGGCATCGGTATTAATGTTATCAGCGCCAGTTTCCAGTCGATATAAAGCATATAGCCTATTACAGCAAAAACCAGCAGCATATCACCCATGATAGAGATCAACCCTTCTGAAAAAATATCAGCAATAGTTTCCAAATCGGATACCGTACGGGTTATAAGTACGCCGATTGGTGTGCGGTCGAAATACTTTAAGCGTAAACTGGTGATGTGGTTAAAAATATGAATACGCAGATCGCGGATCACTGATTCGCCGAGCCAGTTGGTGATATATGTTTGATAATATTGCGCTATGGTTTGTACAACCAATTGCGCCAACATCAGCTCGATCATAAAAACCAGGCCGTTGTAATTATCCTTTAAAATATAATCGTCGAGCGTTTTTTGAATGAGGATAGGTTGAACGATAGCAATAGCCGCTAAAAAAACAGTGAGGCATACAGCTGTGATAAACGTTTTGTTATACGGTTTCACATAGTGCATTACGCGCCCTAATAATTTCCAGTCGAGCGCTTTTCCCGTAACTGCCGAAGGAGGAGTTTTTGCTTCTTTTGCTGATTGAGGGTTTTTTGAATCGCTATTTTGTTTATCAGTGCTCACTGATTTCAAAGGTAGGCATAATTATAAGATCACAAATTTCGATTTGAAGATTTGATACTTATATGGCTTAAGGGATATACGGATATTTTATTTCCGTTAAATATAACCCACAGGCTGGCACGGATACCCCGGCATTGCTCCGATTTTTACTTTCGATGATGGCGCGTACCGCTTCGGGCTCAATTGTGTGGTTGCCAACCTGTAATAAGGTGCCCACTATGGCGCGTACCATATTGCGCAAAAACCTGTCGGCCGAGATATGGAAAATTATGCCGTTATCGGTTTTAATCCAGTCGGCACGGGCTATTTTGCAGTTGTTGGTTTTTACCTGCGTGTTTGATTTGCTGAAACAGCTAAAATCAATGTATTCCTTTATGATGGCAGCAGCCTGATTCATTAATACAATATCAGGCTCATCGCGCAATAACCAGGAATGACCATTTTTAAAAGGATCCTTATTAAAGTGAATATGATACTCATAGGAACGCAGCGTAGCATCAAACCGGGCATGTGCATTAGGCGCAACAGGAAAAATATTTTTTATGGCGATATCCTGAGGCAGGATAGAATTAAGGCCACGGATTAAATTTTTGTTATCTATAATCCATAAGCCATCAACCATCAACTTTTCCGCATCAAAATGAGCAAAGAACTCTTTTGCATGTACACCTGCATCCGTGCGGCCACAGCCAAGTGTTTCAATTGGCTCACGAAGTATGGTTGATAGGGCCTTATTCAGCACTTCCTGCACGCTTACAGCATTGCGCTGTATTTGCCAGCCATGATAGTTTGTACCATCATAAGCCAGTTCAATAAAAAAGCGTTGTAGCAAACTCACACGGCAAAGTTAATAATCCCCGGCAAATGCAAATTTAATAAATATAAGAAATTGATTAACTGGTAGTTAATTGTTTTTAAAATTTGGAATTTTAATATGTACATTATACATTAGCAAACCTTATTGTAAAAAATAAGTTACGCGGAACCCTAAACTGCGATCATTATAAACCGATTGGATTAAACTTATTAATTAGTTATTGATGAAGAACTATAATGTGGATTTATTTGCCGTAACCAACGAGTTTAATGATAGAGCCTATAGCCAAAAACTCAGGAACTATTACAGAAAAGCTATTCAGAAAATACAAATAGGCTTATTAGTAACAACGTTTTTATATATGCCGGTTTATTGCGCGTTATTGCTATTTGATGTAGTGAATATCATTAGCAAATTTAGCGCATGTTGTATACTCTCCTACCTTACACTCATCGCATTTTTTGTATTTATGAACAGGGAAAGGCACACTTTCAGGCGAAATATTAACCACTAACGGTTTCAGTTTTTTTAATTCTCTTTCCTAATTTCCAATAACTTAATTTTAATCATATTTCTATCTTTGTTACATATATTTTAAAATATGCTGCAAAGAATACAAAGTGTTTACTTGCTATTAGCCAGTCTGGCTATATTGGCCCTTTTTCTTTTCCCGCTGGCACACAACGTTTATGTTGATAATAAGCCAATAAATATTACGGTAATAGGTGTTTACCAGGATGTAAACGGACAACAACAACTTACTGACCATTTTGTGGCACTTACTGCGGTAACCGCGATTGTTGGTATTATACCATTGATCATCATTTTTCTTTATAAAAACCGTAAGCAGCAGATAGCCTTGTGCTACAGTTCTGTATTAGTAATTATTGGCTATAGCTTTTGGATAGCACAAGCCGCAAAAGCTGCGACCGGCGGTGGAGTAACCCTTGATTTTAAGAACTTTGGTATAGGCTTGTTCCTTTGTCCATTAGCTATTTTACTGCATATTCTTGCGATAAAAGGTATTCAGCGGGATGAGAAATTGGTGAAATCGGCTGATAGATTGAGGTAGAAGCCGTACTGCATCATTGCTTAGTTACCCGCAATGGCGGGTGGAGAATGTGGCTTTTACCAGTTGTAAGTCACAATTTTATTTCCACATTTATATTGCTTAATTTTGCCATTCAAAAAAATAGAAAGATATGTCATCAGTAGAGACTGCTTACGTTAAATACAAGGTAAAAGACTTTTCATTAGCTGAATGGGGTCGTAAAGAGATTGAACTGGCTGAGGCTGAGATGCCGGGCTTAATGGCGCTGCGTAAAGAATACGGACCGCAAAAGGCATTGAAAGGCGCACGCATAGCGGGCTGCTTACACATGACCATACAAACAGCCGTGTTAATTGAAACATTGATTGAACTGGGCGCTGAAGTTACCTGGTCGTCATGTAATATATTCTCAACCCAAGATCATGCTGCCGCTGCTATTGCTGCTGCCGGAACTTCTGTTTACGCCTGGAAAGGCATGAATGCTGAAGAATTTGACTGGTGTATTGAACAAACTTTATTTTTTGGCGAAGACCGCAAGCCATTGAACATGATTTTGGACGATGGCGGCGATTTAACCAACATGGTATTGGATAAATTCCCTGAGCTGGTTGAAGGCATCAAGGGTTTATCAGAAGAAACTACTACTGGTGTACACCGCTTATACGAGCGTGTTAAAGCCGGAACACTGCCAATGCCTGCTATTAACGTAAACGATTCGGTTACTAAATCTAAATTCGATAACAAATACGGTTGCCGCGAGTCGCTGGTTGACGCCATCCGTCGTGCTACTGATGTGATGATGGCCGGTAAAGTGGCTGTTGTTTGCGGTTATGGCGATGTGGGTAAAGGTTCTGCCGATTCATTACGCAACTCCGGCGTACGTGTTATTGTAACTGAGATCGACCCTATCTGCGCTTTACAGGCAGCTATGGAAGGTTTCGAGGTTAAAAAACTGGGTACCGCTATTAAAGAGGCTGACATTGTGGTTACTGCAACAGGTAACAAAAACATCGTTCGCGAAGAACATTTTCGCGCGTTGAAAGACAAGGCTATCGTTTGTAACATCGGTCACTTTGATAACGAGATTGACATGGCCTGGTTAAACGGTGCTTATGGTAATACCAAAATTGAAATTAAACCACAGGTTGATAAATATACTATTGATGGCAGTGATGTTATCGTATTGGCTGAAGGTCGTTTAGTAAACTTAGGTTGCGCGACTGGTCACCCAAGCTTTGTGATGAGTAATTCATTCACCAACCAAACGTTAGCTCAATTAGAGCTTTGGAACAATGGTGACAAATACGAAAACAAGGTTTACACTTTACCAAAACACCTTGACGAAAAGGTTGCCCGTTTGCACCTGGCAAAAATTGGCGTTGAACTGGAAGTATTAGACCAGGATCAGGCTGAGTACATTGGTGTAACTGTTGAAGGTCCGTTTAAACCGGAGTACTACAGATATTAGATTCAGGAATTAAGATTCAGGATTCAAGAGGGCATGGTTTTAGGACTGTGCCCTTTTTTTGTTATTAGCTGGCGTAACAAGTTTAATAATTAAAACATCGTATATTTATCACTAAGCAATCTTGCTTTATTATATGGCACAAAACAAAGTTACAGCACCAATTATCGCATCTTTAAGCGTAAGTAATAAGGAATTTAAAGAAAATATTTTAGAAAGAATAAACCTTGGAGAGGAATTATTTAATAGAGAAGCTAATGACAACAATGCCTTTGACGTTTTAAATAACAATTATTTACTTTGGAATGATTATAATTCTGAATATTTAAAACAAGTTTTTAATACTCCAGATAATGAATATAGAAGATCATATATTGATTCCGGTTATTCGTTTATGGGTCAATTAGGAGAAGTTCGTAATAATCCATATCAAACTCTTAGAAATTTAATTAAATATAGATTGGACAACCTAAAAAGTCTTGAAGCTAAATCAGGACTTCCAAAATCAGATTCTCAGTCCAGTTTGACTTCTCATCCAAATGATTCTTTGGATAAAACTTCGGTTTTTATTGTTCATGGTCATGATGATTTAGCTAAAACTAAGACTGCACGATTTATTGAAAAATTAGGATTTAATCCCATTGTTTTGCATGAACAAAGTAATTCTGGAAAAACTATCATTGAAAAAATAGAAGAATATTCAAATGTAGGATTTGGTATCGTGCTATATACCCCATGCGATATTGGAACTGTTAAAGGAAATGAATCGTACTTGCAACCAAGAGCAAGACAAAATGTAGTATTTGAACATGGTTTTCTCATTGGAAAAATTGGCCGTAATAATGTTTGTGCATTAATAAAAAATGAAGTGGAGGTTCCCAATGATATTTCCGGGGTAGTTTATATAAAGATGGATGATGATGATGCTTGGCATTTAAAAGTTGCAAAAGAGTTAAGAAGTTCCGGCTATAATGTAGATATGAACAAATTATAATCCCCCACAAACCCCTCCCCACTGGTCTAAGTTTAGCAACGCATAACTTAGACCTAAAATTCATAAAGCATCCTGCTTCAACAACGAATCCAACCAAATACAGTTTAGAAGATATTTCGCTATCGCTCAATATGACAAAGTTCACATAGCGTTAACCTTACAACAATACATAAGAATCCCTTATCAAACCAAACAGTTGCATATTCAATTCTGTTAATGCCGATATTCTTACATTACTTTCATAACGCCGGGTGTTTTTTGTACTTTTAAATATCATTGGCCCTTCCAGCCGGGTTTTGGAGTAAAATTTCAGGTCAAGCTGTTTTTGCATGGGGCGGATCACAAAAAAGGTTTGCTTGTGTACAAACACGATGCAGTTTTTACTGGTACTTACCAGCACATCATCCCAACCAGCTACTTCGGCTAAAATTTTATCAAACACCAGTATCAATTCAGGCGAGCGGCCAGTAAATAAAGTATCCAGGCTTACTTTAATACAGTAATGAATTTGATTAACCTTTAATAGCTCACGTTCGCATATGGGGCAGGTCCAGCTCATGTTTTAAATTTATATATTATCCGGCTTTAGTCAATTGCTATTCTATGTATTTATGTAACAGTTGCGTATCAATCAAAACAAACACTTCAAATTGTTTAATTGTTGCGCAGCAATTGTTAATTTAGCTTTTACATCATCTACTATGAAAATTCGTTTCATCTTTTTCCTTTTTGCATTCATCATATTTATAGTTTCCTGCTCACCCAAAGGGCCGTATGCCATAACCAATAAGGAATATACCCGCGAAACGGATTCGGTGGTAAATGTTATTGAGCGGCAGCAGCCTGTTTTGCTTACCGATAGCAGCGGTACCACTATCCCGTCCGACTGGGTCGGCACCGTAAACTTTAACCTGCGCAAACCTAACTATGTCATCATCCACTTTACCGCGCAGGACTCAGCCGCGCAAACGCTTAAAACTTTCACTATAGTTAAAACACAAGTGAGCGCGCATTATGTAATAGGTCGCGATGGTAAAATATACCACATGCTGAACGACTATCTGCGGGCATGGCATGCGGGTTTCAGCAAATGGGGCAGCATCAGCGATATGAATAGTTGCTCTATCGGTATCGAGCTGGATAATAATGGCAGCGAGCCATTTAAACCCGCGCAGATCAACAGCTTGCTGGCTTTACTGGCTCAACTTAAAAAGGCTTATAACATACCTGCATCAAACTTTATTGGCCACCAGGATATTGCCCCTGTTCGCAAACCCGACCCGGGACCGTTATTCCCCTGGAAAACATTGGCTCAGCACGGTTTCGGTTATTGGAGCGATGATGTGCTTGAACTGGCACCCGATAATTTTGATGCCACAACCGCTTTGAAGCTGATAGGCTATGACACATCAAACCTTAATGCGGCAATAGTTGCTTTTAAACGCCATTTTATACAAACAGATGAAAGCCCAATGTTAACACAGCTGGATCTGAATGTGCTATATAATGTATATCAGAAATATTAACACAGCCACGAACCAGGACTCAGCAACATACTTATTACATATTATTATTTATTTTTAATTTATATTATAATTCTAATAAAAAATCAGGTAATTTCGGGTGGTAAGCTTTGTTTTTTCCTAAGAAAATGAAAACTGTTGTAAAGCAATTAAGGCAAATAATAACAACGGCACTATTTGTATGTGCCGTGTTGCCGGTAATTGCCCAAACAAAGCGCTATACCCATATCCAACATAAAGATTTCTACCAGCTATTAAAGGATGCTAACCTTACCTTCAAAGCACCTGCGGGTTGCAAGGAAATAAGCCCGGCTAACAACGATTATTTTTCGTTCGACTATGCGATGGATATCCCCGGTAAAGATTTTGAAATGTGGCTGCAGGTAAAATCACAAAGGCAAAACTGGATCAGCTACGAACATTCGCAATATAACAGGGGGAAAGAGCTGGCTAATCCTGACTCCATGTATAAGGACATAAGCCAGGCTATTGCCACATCGCTTGCCGGCGATACTACATACCTGGTACGTACCATGCCACCAGAGGTTTTGGCCCGGTATAATGCCGATGCAGGCAAATCATACCTGGTAAACCTGCTGAATATGCGGATAACTAAACATTACAAGTACGCGTTAATTATAGCGTTGCAGCAAAACCATACAGGCACATTGGTAGCTGTTTACTTCACCAATGAAAAGGACCCTGATTTTTACAAGGATGTGAACCGGGTAGGTAGCTGCCTTAAATTTGTTCCTCCTGCCCCGCCAACTGATTAATGTTAATAAGTTAGCATAATTTCATTAGCAGATTAAACGTTAAACTTTATTTTTGCGCTACAGGGCATTAACTCACCCATCACGCTAAAAAATAAAACCCCTCTTTCTGTCAGCACAGCGAGAGGGTTAGAGATCGGGGCTTCCTTTTCCTATAAAAAGAAGCTGGTTTAAAGCGGTACGATGTAGTGAGTAAACCGTTATACCCTCATAAATAAAACCCATATGGCAGAAGTAAATTACAATGATGATAGTATCCGTTCGCTCGACTGGAAGGAACACATCCGCTTACGTCCCGGTATGTATATTGGTAAACTGGGCGATGGTTCGGCGTATGACGATGGCGTATATGTTTTATTAAAGGAGATTGTAGACAACTCTATTGATGAGTTTGTGATGGGTTCGGGCCGGTCGATAGAGATCAATATGAGCGATCATAAGGTGTCTGTTCGCGATTACGGTCGTGGTATACCATTGGGTAAAGTGATTGATTGCGTATCAAAAATAAATACCGGTGGTAAATACGATAGCAAGGCTTTCCAAAAATCTGTGGGTTTAAATGGTGTGGGTACCAAGGCGGTTAACGCGCTTTCAAATATATTCGTGGTACAATCCTATCGCGACGGTCGCACCAAAATAGCTGAGTTTGCTAAAGGCGAGTTGGTACGCGAAGAGGTTGAGAAGGAAACCTCGCAGCGTAATGGTACAGCAATTAATTTTACACCGGATGATACCATTTTCAGGCATTACCGCTTTATACCTGAGTTTGTTGATAGCATGATATGGAACTACGTGTTCCTTAACTCAGGCCTTACCATTAATTTTAACGGGCAAAAATTTTTCTCAGAGCGCGGACTTTATGACCTGCTCACCAAAAAAACTAATGCCGAAAATCTGCGCTACCCAATCATTCACCTCAAAGGCGAAGATATAGAAATAGCCATGACCCACGGGCAGCAATACGGCGAGGAATATTACTCATTCGTTAACGGACAAAACACCACGCAAGGTGGTACTCACCAGGCGGCATTTCGTGAGGCGGTAGTAAAAACCATCCGTGAGTTTTATGATAAGGATTATGATGCTTCGGATATTCGTGCATCAATAGTCGCGGCAATTGCTATAAAGGTTCAGGAGCCGGTGTTTGAGTCACAAACCAAAACCAAGCTGGGGTCACAAAGCATCGGGCCTGAAGGACCATCGGTGCGTGCTTTTATTGGTGACTTTGTTAAGCGCGAGCTGGATAACTACCTGCATAAAAACACTTCGGTAGCCGAGGCGCTAAAAGCAAGGATCCTACAATCAGAACGTGAGCGTAAGGATATTGCAGGCATTAAAAAGCTGGCTAATGAGCGTGCTAAAAAAGCATCGCTGCATAATCGTAAACTGCGCGATTGTAAACTGCATTTTGATGATAACCACGAGCGCAAGCAGGATACCACCCTGTTCATCACCGAAGGTGACTCTGCCAGCGGATCCATCACCAAATCGCGCGATGTGATGACACAGGCTGTATTCAGTTTAAAGGGTAAGCCACTTAATTGCTACGGGCTAACCAAAAAAGTAGTTTACGAAAACGAGGAGTTTAACCTTTTGCAGCATGCGCTGAATATTGAGGACGGCATTGATGCATTACGCTATAACAATATTGTAATAGCTACCGATGCCGATGTGGACGGCATGCACATCCGTTTGCTGCTAATGACGTTCTTCCTGCAGTTCTTTCCTGATTTGGTGAAGGCAGGGCATGTGTTCATTCTGCAAACACCATTGTTCCGCGTGCGTAATAAAAAGGAAACTATTTATTGCTATAGCGATGAAGAAAGGCGCAACGCCATAGCGAAACTGGGCGTAAAACCTGAGATCACACGATTTAAAGGCTTGGGTGAGATCTCGCCTGAGGAGTTTGGCTTGTTTATAGGTAAAGATATCCGCCTCGATCCGGTTATATTAAAGGATGCCAATATCAAAGCATTATTAGAGTATTTTATGGGTAAAAATACACCAGTTCGTCAGCAGCATATTGTAAACAATTTACGCGTAGAGAAAGATGATGAAACGGTAAACCCTACTATTGCAGAGCCGGAACCGCTGGCACAATCAGCCTAATTAGCTGATCGTCTTATTGAGCCGGTAGTCATTCTCCCAATAAAATTTGTTCAGAGATTATAAACATCGTCATCCACAGGCCTCAGTTTATATATAAACTGAGGCCTGTGGATGAAAGACTGGCTACAAAACCGTTACAATCTTTCTGATTAAAACGTTTTACTATATTTGTAACGAAACCGACAACATTCCTGAATGAAAAAATTACTGGCTATACTTGCCGCTTGCGTTAGCCTATCAGCATCTGCTCAAAATAAAAACACAGATAATCTCATACAATACGTTCACCCCATAATAGGTACCCAGCGCATGGGCCACGTTTTCCCGGGAGCAACGGTGCCATTTGGTATGGTGCAGCTTAGTCCGGAAACAGATACCGCCAGCTACGACCTTAATGGCAAATACAACCCTGATGCATATAAGTATTGCGCAGGTTATCAGTATGATGATCATACTATAGTAGGCTTTAGTCACACCCATTTTAGCGGTACCGGCCATTCCGATCTGGGCGATTTCCTGGTGATGCCTACTGTAGGTAAATTGCAACTCAATCCCGGCACGGCCGATAAACCCGGCAGCGGTTATCGCTCCAACTTTTCACACGCCAATGAAGTAAGCGAAGCCAATTACTATAAAGTAAAACTGGATGCCAGCGGAATTATTGCCGAAATGACCACCAGCGCACGGGTAGGTTTCCATCAATATACTTTCCCAAAAACGGATCAGGCGCATATTATCCTTGATCTTACAGCAGGCATTTACAATTATCCCGACAAAAATGTATGGACCTATGTAAAGATCCTGAATGATAGTACGCTGGTTGGCTACCGCCAAACCAATGGTTGGGCACGTACGCGTACATTATATTTTGCTATGGCCTTTAACAAACATTTTCTGGCGCATGGTTTTGCCAACAGCTCTCCTAAAGAAGTGTATAAAGGTTTCTGGGCTAAATTCAATCAAACCAAAAATTTCCCCGAAATAGCTGGCAAGCAAATAAAGGCCTGGTTTGATTTTAGTACTGAAGAAGGCGAAAAGATCAAGATAAAGATGGCCATCTCGCCGGTAAGTATGGATGGCGCATTAAATAATATGCAGGTTGAAGTGCCGGGCTGGGATTTTGAAAAAGTAAAGGCAGATGGTCAGTCACTGTGGGAAAAAGAACTACATAAAATTGTGATAAAAGCAAGCGAGGACGATAAGGTAAACTTCTACACCTCCATGTACCACGCCATGATCAACCCTACCATATATATGGATGAGGATGGTAAATACAAAGGCCTTGATCAGAATATACACCAAGCTGATGGTTTTACCAACTATACCACCTTTAGTTTATGGGATACCCACCGTGCGCTGCACCCGCTCTTTAATATTATTGAGCCCGACCGCAATGCCGACATGATAAAATCAATGCTGGCCCATTTCGACCAGAGCCCTGAGCATATGCTGCCGGTATGGAGCAACAGTGCTAATGAGAACTGGTGCATGAGCGGTTACCACAGCGTATCGGTAATTGCGGATGCTGTAATAAAAGGTAATGCCCCGTTTGATGCTAACAAGGCACTGGATGCCTGCATAACCACCGCCACTCACCGCGATTACCAGAGCATTGGTTTGTTTATGGATATGGGTTACATCCCTGATGAAAAGGATGCCAATTCGGTATCATCAACACTGGAATATGCTTATGATGATTGGTGCATTGCCCAAATGGCTAAAAAACTTGGAAGAACAGATATCTATGAACGTTTCAGCAAATATGCGGAGAACTGGAAAAATGTATTTGATCCAAGATCGGGCTTTATGCACCCTAAGGAAGCGGATGGCACTTTCCGCAAAACCAAATTCGATCCATTTACTACCATTGATATGGGCTTTATAGAAGGTAACGCGTGGAACTATACCTTATATGTACCGCATGACCCGCAAGGTTTGATAAAAGCGATGGGCGGCAACAAGCGCTTCATTGTTTATATGGACAGCCTGTTCAGCTATAACCTGCCCGATAAATATTTTGCCGAAACAGAGGATATTACTAAGGATGGGATCATCGGTAACTATGTACACGGAAACGAGCCAAGTCATCATGATGCCTACCTATACGACTGGACAGACAAGCCTTGGAAAACCCAGGAAAAGATCAGAATGATCCTTCCTAAAATGTATAAACCAACACCTGATGGTTTAGGAGGTAACGATGACACAGGCCAAATGAGCGCTTGGTATATCTTCAGCAGTCTGGGCTTTTATCCGGTAGCCCCGGGCTCGGATCAGTATGCCATTGGCAGTCCGGCGGTTGATCACGCTACCATTAACCTTGAAGATGGTAAAACCTTTACCGTAAATGTAAAGAACCAAAGCCCTAAGAACGTGTATATCCAAAAGATCCTGTTAAACGGTAAGCCATTAGCGGGCTATTTCATCACCCATGCTGATATTATGAATGGTGGTGAAATAACCTTTGTTATGGGTAGTAAGCATTTATAATAAGTTGAGGTAATTCTATTACCGAGCGTCATTGAGTACGAAGCAATCTCTAAACTATACAGGGCGGAAATAAAAGCCGATCTGCCTACGTAGAGATTGCTTCGTTCCTCGCAATGACGCTTTTTTATGCCTTCTCAATCAACCACTCACCTGCAAATTACCCCGCCAAACAATGTCTTTCCCTCACCTGCAATTCACTCAAACGTGTTTTCAAAATTCCCCTTGCACGGCATAATGTAGTGCGGGATAATAACTCAGATATACCAAGCGAATTGCCAATTTCCTGGTGCGAATAACCTTCAATAGCATACATGTTAAATACCGAACGGTAGCTGTCGGGTAATTGCTGTATCATGTTCATCAGGTCGGCAGTTTCCAGTGTATTATTATTGTATGCAGAACCTGATAAGGTATCATTCTCGCCAAAATCATCAACCAACACCATGCTTTTGGCCTTGCGATAACGGGTAATGGCGGTGTTTACCATAATATGGCGTATCCAGCCTTCAAGGCTGCCTTCATTGCGATAGCTGCCCAGGTTTTTAAATATCTTTATAAAACCTTCCTGCATTATGTCCTGCGCTTCATCTTTATCTTTTGCATAGCGCATACAAACAGCCATCATTTTTGGGGATAGTACTTTATATAAAAGCTCCTGGTATTTACGCTCATTGCGCAGGCAGCCTTCCCATATATATCTTAAATAATTGTCGGTGCTCATGGTATTTGTAATTTGATAAGCCTATGCCAAAACTGATACCATAAATTATGTGGCTGATTTTCAGATATTTATTAATATCAGGATGCGATTAACTGTTCGATAGCGAACGCTTATCGTTTGCATGCGGACGGTTTGAGGGTAGTGATTAGAGGTTGGTGATTAGTGATTAGTTGGAATAATGGTAAAATAAATAAGCAAAAACTAATCACTGGTCTCTAATCACAAATTACTAAATTTGTTCCATCCGGGATAAAAACCCGGCAACAGGATGATAAAAGAAATTGAAATAGTATGCCCGCCCGGGCAGCATGAGGACGAAGCGGTATTAAAAGAGCTTGCCGCCTCAGCATTAAAAACTCCCGCGAAAAGAATTACAGGTTTAAAGATATTAAAGCGTTCTATTGATGCCCGCGGCCGAAAGGTAGTTTACCGCATGCAGGTAAGGGCTTATATTGATGAACCTCATCAACCGGAAAACTATACCGTTAATTACTCCGAAGTAAAAGAAGCCAAACCTGTTATTATAATAGGAGCAGGCCCGGCGGGATTATTTGCCGCATTGCAGTGTATTGAGTTAGGCTTAAAACCCATCATTGTAGAACGTGGCAAAGAAGTGAAGGACCGCCGCCGTGACCTGGCGAATATCAACAAACAGGGCTTGGTTAACCCTGAAAGCAATTACTGTTTCGGCGAGGGTGGGGCAGGTACTTATTCGGATGGTAAGCTGTACACCCGCTCAACCAAGCGTGGCGATGTAAACCAGGTGCTTAAAATATTTGTGGCACATGGCGCTACCGAAGATATTTTGGTTGATGCCCGCCCGCACATTGGTACTAACAAACTTCCACAAATTATAACCGCCATACGCGAAACCATTTTAAATGCTGGCGGCGAAATTATGTTTGATGCGAAAGTTACAGCTCTACAAGTATCATTTGATAAGATAAAGGGGGTAGAGCTGGCTTCCGGCGTGAAGATCAATTCCGATGCGGTAATACTGGCAACGGGCCACTCCGCGCGTGACGTGTTTGAAATGCTGCACCGCCAAAATATATTAATAGAAGCCAAGCCTTTTGCATTAGGCGTACGCATTGAACACCCGCAGGAGATCATAGACCGGGCACAATACCATTGCGATGTGCGAGGCGATGATCTGCCGCCATCGTATTATAGTTTGGTGGAGCAGGTTGATGGGCGCGGTGTGTTTTCTTTTTGTATGTGCCCCGGCGGTATTATTGCGCCTTGCGCCACCGAAGCTGATGAAATTGTAGTGAACGGCTGGAGCCCATCAAAACGGAATAACCCCTACGCAAACTCAGGTACGGTTGTGCAGATAAATCTGGAAGATGTAGCAGGTGATGATAAAGACCCTTTTAAAATGCTGCGCTTTCAGCAGGAGATTGAAAGGGGGGCCTTTACGGCAGGCGGCGGCGCCCTGGTTGCCCCGGCCCAGCGTATGGTTGATTTTGTGAACAACCGGTTATCAACCGATCTGCCAAAAAACTCTTACCTGCCTGGCACAAAAAGCACGCAACTAAAGGAAGTATTGCCCGGTTGGATCAACGAGCGCTTAAGAAAAGCCTTGCCTGTGTTCGGCCAAAAGATGAAGGGTTATTATACCAATGAGGCGATATTGGTAGGTGTAGAATCACGCACGTCATCGCCTATAAAAGTACCGCGCGATAAAGAAACCCTGCAACATCCACAGATTGCCGGGTTATTCCCATGCGGCGAAGGAGCTGGTTATGCAGGTGGCATAATTTCTGCTGCAATTGATGGGATAAATTGCGCGACAGCGGCGTTGAAGGTGGTAGGATAGTGTTTAGAGATCGGAGATTAGCTAATTAGAGATTAGAGAAAACCCTTGTGTAACACCACCTAATATCCTTTAGAAGGTAACTATATATCCTTTAGAAGGGGATTATAGTTTTTCTTATCCTCTTTGCGGTTTACGGCAGAGAGGGTCGACAAGCGAAGCGTAGTCGGGGTGAGTCAACGGAGCGCGTCGAAGTTCCGCGTTAGTGATTGCAGCGGATACCGGCCCAGCGCCTAATGCCTGTGCAGTATGAGCGGAAAGAACGGCCGCAGGCAACGCCCATATTATTAAATATTCTTATTTTCGACCAAACCTTATAAATGAAATCTATATTACTATTTCATCCACAATATATAATCTGTGATTATGCATTTCGACTATCCATTAAATGGTGGGAAATTGCTTTATTAATCATTGTTATTGCGTATTTAATCTATTTGATAAGAAGAAAATAATAGACTTCCATGACCACATCAGAAAAACTCATTCACGAATTAACCAAAGTACTCTCCGAACGCCCATGGTACGGCTCATCGGTATATGCTATAATTGAGCCAATAACTTTTGAAGCCGCCTATGAAAAACCGCCCGGCTCGGTACATAACATTGCTGAGATAATAATGCATATGGTAGCCTGGACGGAAGAGGTGATGGACCGCATGAACGGCATGACCGCAAGTGTACCAACCAGTGGCGACTGGCCCGAAACCGGCGCGCCCGACGAACAAAAATGGCAGAATTATGTTGAAGATCTGAAGCTGGTTAACGTAAATTTGATAGGCATTATTCAGAACTTCCCCGAGGAGCAATGGATTGAGCCAATAAATGATGAGCGTGGCGACCGCCCCCTGGTAACATATGAAGACCTGATACTTGGATTGATACAACACCATATTTACCACAGCGGGCAGATAGCTTTGTTGAATAGAATTATTGGATAAGATTTCACCGATTTTTAAGGAATGATTTCACAGATTGAAAGATCAAATCTGTGAAATCATCGGTGGAATCACAAAAAATAAATCAGTGGAATCACAAATAAATAAAAAAACAATGGTTTTAGGTGCAACGCCCGATACGAGCCGTTACGCCAACCTTGCCGCAAACCGGTTGGTACAAAGGGGACACAGTATAGTTAACGTAGGCATAAAAACAGGCGAGGTAGCAGGTGTACCCATAGAAAAGCCGGAAACCATACATCATGATATTGATACCATAACCCTATACGTTGGCCCCATAAACCAGCCGCCGCTGTATGACTATATATTAAACACCCACCCAAAACGTATCATCTTTAACCCAGGCACCGAAAATAGTGAGCTGCGCCGAATGGCAAACGCTAAAGGTATTGAAACGGAATACGCCTGCACTTTGGTAATGTTATCGGTAGGGCAGTATTAGTGCCCGCGGCGGTGATTAGAGATTGGTTGATTAGTGATAGTTAAAAAATACAACCACTGGCTTCAGTCTGTGATTGAAGCCTACAGATCAAGAAAGTTTGCAACTTTCTTATGAATAATTCAAAAATATTTTGCTTACCCTCTTTGCGGCTTGCCGCAGAGAGGGTCGACGAGTGAAACGAAGTCGGGGTGAGTCAATGGAGCGCGTTTATATTAGGGCGTTACCTGCGGTCCGGGCTGTTCAGGGCTACGCTGCGCTCCGGCCCTCCTTCGTCGGGCTAAACCCTTACCATCCCTAACGCAAAAACCTATTTCCAACCGTAGAGACGCAAAATATTGCGTCTCTACAGAAAAATCCCGCTAATCCAAAACTCACCCTTTAGGGGGTTGGGCGGCAAAAATCCTAATCTCCTTCGGATAATAATTATTAATCCTATTCGGCAGCAGCTTGGCCCATCCCAAGTGTTGCCCTTCAAAATCCATCAGGCTCCAGCCTTTATCGTTTACAACAATATCAATATTCTCACGCCTTAAATATTGTATGGCCTGGTCCTTGTCCAGTTCGGTTTGCAAAAAGGCATCCTTATTAATGATGTTGCTTAACGCCAATTCATGGTCGGGTATCAGATCCTTACCGGCCAGCTTGCCAATCCTCACGCCCGATTTCTTGATATATAAATTGCGCTGCAGAATATTCAGGCTTTCGATGTGGTGGCGATAGATGGCCATCCAATCATCGTTTGCCTTAAAATAATAGAAATCGAGTGGATTATTGATATAGCCTTTAATAAGGTCTATTTCCTTGCCCACCAGTTTTTGCTGTTCCTTATTCTTAAAGCCGCTCAATTCACCGCTGTCGCCGGTCTTTTTTAAGCAGGCCGCAAATAAACCCTCGCCTTTTACCTGGCCGGGATAAAAGCGGTATCCCCATGCCTGTTGCTGCGGCGATTGCGTTTCAACAATACCCCACTCCTTATATATAGGTATCTGCAAAGTTTCCAACTCGAATGAATCACATAGCCAATCCAGAATGTCCTCATTCTCCTGGTGCGAGTAGGAGCAGGTCGAATATATCAGGTGCCCGCCTTCTTTTAGGCAAGGGTAGATGTCGGCCAAAATGCGTTCCTGCCTTTGATGACAAAGTTCTACATTGGCTTCGCTCCATTCATCCATGGCCGCGCGGTCTTTGCGGAACATGCCCGAGCCTGAGCATGGCGCATCAACCAATATAATATCGAAAAAGCTTTTCAGGCGTGTAAAATCACGGGGATCATTATTAGTTACTATAGTATTAGCCGTTCCCCAGCGGCTTAGGTTATCAGTAAGTACAGGTACGCGTGTTTTAATGATCTCGTTTGCCACTAACAGATCATCCGGATTCATGGCTGAATTAAGCAAAGTACTTTTGCCGCCCGGCGCTGCGCAAAGGTCGAGTATCCTTACAGGCTCGCCGTCGGGCTTTATATATTTAAGTATATGGCCGATGAACATTGATGATGCTTCCTGCACATAATAGCACCCTGCGTGGAACAATGGGTCAAAAGTAAAGGAGGGGCGTACATCTAAATAATACCCTTCGGGGCACCATGGCACCTGCTCGCCGGTTTTTATAACCGCCTTTTTAAACGGATTTAACCTTATAGAGGTAGGCGGGTCAATATTTTGATGCGCATTGGTAAATTTTTCTTCATTAAAACCAGGCTCGCCGACTAATGATTCTAAAAATTTTTCAGGGAAATTTAGCTTGTCCATATCTTATTTCAAAGATACGAATTCGGCAATTGCCAGTCTTTATATATTATGGCAGATAAGGCAGCAAATTATTCGGCTTAATTCACAGGTAGTTATATGAACATACAATGTATTTGTTAAAATGTTTTTGGCGGTATCGATATTCTTGATACCTTTGCAGCCCGCAAAAAAGGGTAACGCGATGTTGCTTTTGGAGGGTTAAAAAAAGAGTTAAAATAAATATTGTGAATACGAAAAAGGTTTCTACCTTTGCAGCCCGGTAAAACGGGAACAATATTAGTTCTAACGGCAGAAAAAAGTTAAAATAAAAATTGCAAATT